>Ga0209663_1002304_pt1 | contig 9162 bp, 9 predicted proteins | sample SaaInlV_135m_DNA_2_FD_184667 | JGI IMG/M metagenome (GOLD analysis project Ga0209663, IMG submission 184667) | Marine microbial communities from expanding oxygen minimum zones in the Saanich Inlet - Saanich Inlet SI073_LV_120m_DNA (SPAdes) (version 2) | ecosystem: Environmental > Aquatic > Marine... | reverse complement strand
TTTTGTATATAGTATTTATAGTCACTTTGTTCATCTAATACTTTTTTTCCATTAAATAAGTTTTTATTAATAAGCTTTGCCTGGTCTCCAGTAGGTGTTTCAAAATAGCCACCATTTTTAGTATGATAATCAGCTTCAATTACGCAAATTGAATGCAAGCTATTTTTTGCTTCTGATTCTTTTGATGCATTAGAGACGCCAGTAATTATTGGGGTAATAATAAGCGTGGTAACGCTAAATATAATCAATATTGCAATAGTTTTTATTGTCATAATTGCACTTTAACATTTTTCAGTATTTTTTGGATGATATTTATTCAAACTATGAATTAAATTAAGAATGTTTATGAATAACAAGGTTAATCAATTGGATATATATTCAATAATGCCAAGAAGGCCAACCTAGTTGGCTCCTCTCTTGGCATTTAAAACAAATAAGTTAATTATTTCAAAGTTATAATGCACTTAGACTTTGTGGAAGCGCTTAATACTATATCAGCCCCCGTAAAAATATATTAATAAACCAAAGGATAAAAAAATGAACAAATCAGAACTAATCGACGCAATCGCATCAACATCAGGCCTATCTAAAGCAGATGCAGGCAAGGCACTTAATGCAATCACTGGTGCAATCACTGGTGCTATGGCTAGTGGTGACGGTGTACAGCTAACTGGTTTTGGTTCATTCGTAGTTAGAGATCGTGCAGCGCGAACAGGCCGTAACCCACAAACGGGTGCAGCTATTCAAATTAAAGCATCTAAAGTTGCTGCATTTAAAGCAGGCAAAGCATTGCTCTGCATTCCCAGAATATTCACAATGGCTAATGACAGATGATGATGAATACCTGCCTCAGGTTGATCCTCATATTAAGGAAGAGGCGAAGGATGAAAATAATAAAGTAGGGTGATACGATTAAATAATTATTCGTATCATTTTATGATATTATTATAATTTTAATCGTTTCATTGATAAGGTAATAGTATGTGGATATGGCAACAAGGCAATTGGCCAAACTTTGAATATGACGCTGAAATAGTGATGTTGTCCTTGTCTAAGGCAATCAATCATGTTTCTCCATTGATGCTATTGGCCAACGAACTAGATCAAGATAAAAAACTTGCACTAGAATCTAAATCATTACTAGATGAGGCGTTATCAAGTGCAAAAATTGAAGGTGAAATTCTAGATCGTGATTCTGTAAGATCAAGTATTGCCAATCGACTAGGTATCGGCAAAGTGGGGCAGATATCTAGAAACTCTGAAGCTTTTATTGATATCTTGCTTGAGTCTATTAGAAGTTCATCAAACACCTTGACAGAAGATGATCTATTCAAATGGCATGGGATGATGTTTCTTGATAAGCCTATTCTTGATGATTTAATTATTGGTGATTATCGCAAGTCGCAGATGAGAGTAATTTCAGGTAGATTTGGCAAAGAGCAGATTCATTTTGAAGCGCCATGCCTTGACCGTCAATGTATCAATGATGAAATGAATGTATTCCTAAATTGGCTGCAATCTGACAATATTAATTCTGGTTATATTAAAGCAGCTATTGCAAAATTTTACTTTGTCACTATTCATCCATTTGATGATGGTAATGGACGTTTTTCTAGAATGATCGCAGAGCGCTGTCTTGCCGATGCTGAAAATACTGATATCAGACTTTACTCACTATCAACAGAGATAGAAAAAAATAAAAAAGAATATTATGAGATTTTGGAAAAATGCCAAAAAGGTGAGATGGATATCACCCAATGGATTGTTTGGTTTTTGCAGCAGGTGAGTTTAGCGGCACAAAGTAGTATGCATAAGCTTAATAAAATCAGAAGCACAACCTTATTTTGGGATGAGCATCGTAATATCAGTATGAATGATAGGCAGAGAAAGCTGGTGATTAGATTATTAGAAACAGATGATTTTGATAATGGCATATCTAGAAAAAAATATAAAAATTTAGTTGGAGCAACAGATATAACTGCAACAAGAGATTTAATAGATCTGACAGACAAAGGAATTTTACTTCCTAGTGGTGGAGGTAGGTCAACCAAATACCATATTGTTGAATTTAGTAATAGGATTGTAAGATGATTAGAAAAAACCCAAACGGTAGTTTTTGTGCTGATATATCTTTAAGCAGAGGTAAGCGTCATAGGCGAACCTTTAAAACAAGAATTGAGGCTCAAAGATATGAGCGTCATTATTTAAATGAGCTGGATGCTGGTAAGCCGTGGCAGGGTGACAGGCAAGATAATCGCACTTTATCTCAGCTTGTTGATATTTGGTATGATCTTCATGGGCAAACACTGAAGGATGGTCAAGGTAGAGTAGGGTTATTACAGCATACTATTGAAGCTTTGGGAGATCCAGTTGCTAAAAATTTAACAGCGCAAGACTATAGTCATTATAGAGCTAGAAGATTAAAAAAAATCAAACCAAAAACTGCAAATAATGAGCAGACTTACTTGTCTAGTGTTTTTAATGAGTTGAAAAGACTCAATGAAATTAACTATGAGAACCCACTAGTAGACATAAGGCAAATTAAAATTCCTGAACGTGAGCTGTCGTATCTCGAGAATGACGACATTCAAGATTTATTTACAGAGTTAAGACAACATGAGCCTACTTATCAAGCAAGCCTAATATGCTTAACCTGTGGAACCAGATGGGGTGAAGCCAAAGGATTACAGCCAGAACATTTGAAAAATGGAAAAATCAATCTTTTTAATACCAAGAGTGGCAAAAATAGATACATCCCAATTAATAAAGAATTGAATGAAACATTAAATTTCCCATTAGATCAGGCGGATAGTAAATTTTTTGCTAAATGCTTTAAGAAAGTCAAAATTAAAAAGATGGTAGGGCAGAATACTCATATTTTGCGACATACATTTGCCAGTCACTTCATTATGAATGGCGGAGATATTTTGACTTTGCAGCGAATATTGGGTCATAGCGATTTAAAAATGACGATGAGGTACGCTCATTTATCTCCAAATCATCTGGACGATGTTCTTAAATTTGCACCATCTGTAGAAATTTACCACTGAAATTAACACACAATTCTACCTCTTATTTTTAAGCTTAAAAAAAAGGAAGAAAGGAAGGAAAATTTTTACATGTTGTCAAAATGTTGTCATTTAAACAGGTAAAAATTTAACAAAACCCTATAGCAATAGGGTGTGTAATGGGGCGAGAAACGGGGTTTGAACCCGCGACAACCGGAATCACAATCCGGGGCTCTACCAACTGAGCTATTCCCGCCATAAACTTGGTGCGCCCTTCAGGATTCGAACCTGAGGCCTACGGCTTAGAAGGCCGTTGCTCTATCCAGCTGAGCTAAGGGCGCATAAACCTAAAAAAGGTGCCTCTCTGTTGAAATCCGTTAAGATTGATAGAGGTTTATGAGCAAAACTTATAATATGGTCGGAGTAGAGGGATTTGAACCCCCGACCACCTGGTCCCAAACCAGATACGCTACCAAACTGCGCTATACTCCGAAAAAAAAGAATTATACTTTGTTACGATGAATTGTAAATAGTTAATTCAGGATTTTTTATAATTAATCAATCTTTAATTCTGACCAGATATCATCAACTCTTTGAATGACATCTTTATCCATGACAATTGGTGTACCCCATTCACGATCAGTTTCTCCAGGGAGTTTGTTGGTGGCATCTATTCCCATTTTTGAGCCTAAGCCAGAAACAGGAGAGGCAAAATCAAGATAGTCAATTGGTGTATTGTCGATGAGCGTGGTGTCGCGAGTTGGATCAACACGTGTAGTCATTGCCCAAATAACCTCTTTCCAGTCTTTTACATCAATATCATCATCAACAATAATGACAAACTTGGTGTACATGAATTGACGCAAAAATGACCAAACCCCCATCATCACCCGTTTGGCATGACCTGGGTATTGCTTTTTAATGCTAACCACGGCCATTCGATATGAGCATGCTTCAGGCGGTAGGTAAAAATCAATAATTTCTGGATACTGTTGCTGAAGCAAAGGAACAAAGACTTCATTGAGTGCCACGCCTAAAACAGCAGGCTCGTCAATAGGCTTGCCGGTATAAGTGGAATGATAAATAGGATTGTTGCGATGAGTGATGCGTTCAACCGTAAATACAGGAAAACGCTCAACTTCATTGTAGTAGCCCGTGTGATCGCCATACGGACCTTCGTCAGCCATCTCGTCAGGATGAATAACACCTTCAAGAATAATTTCAGCATTTTCAGGTACTTGCAGGTCACTGCCAATACAAGTGCATACTTTGGTTTTTTTGCCGCGTAGAAGGCCAGCAAAAGCGTATTCACTTAAACTATCAGGAATTGGAGTAACAGCTGCTAGTGTGGTGGCAGGGTCGGCACCAATAGCCACGGCTACTGGATACGGCTTGCCTGGATTTTTCTCACACCAGTCTTTAAAGTCTAGTGCACCGCCACGATGAGATAGCCAGCGCATAATAAGCTTATTTTTGCCAATTACTTGCTGACGATAAATACCCAAGTTTTGGCGCTTTTTTAAAGGCCCTTTGGTAATGGTCAAGCCCCAAGTAATTAGTGGAGCGACATCTCCTGGCCAACAAGTTTGAATGGGAAGAGTTGACAAATCTACCGCATCACCCTCAACAACAACCTCTTGACACTGACCTTTTTTAACAGTTTTAACCGGCATGTTAAGAACTTTTTTAAGGGTTGGTAGCTTTTCAAAGGCATCTTTTAGACCCTTAGGAGGCTCTGGTTGTTTAAGTTCAGCTAGTAGTTTTCCAAGCTTTCTAAGTGCCACCAAATCTTCTTGCCCCATGGCTGCTGCAACGCGCCCTGTGGTGCCAAACAAGTTAGCCAAGACAGGAATACTTGAATCTTTAACATTTTCAAACAATAAGGCAGGCCCTTGCTGATCGAGTGTACGTCGACAGATTTCAGTTATTTCTAAGTTTGCATTAACTTCAGTGGTGATGCGTTTAAGCTCGCCGCGTTTTTCAAGCTCGGCAATAAATTCTCGTAAATCTTGATAGTTCATAATTAATTTAATTAAACGTTTTCAAAGTAAGTGCGGTGCGCTTCAAGCTCTTTTTCGCTCGCTTGGACGATTTTAATTTTGCCAAGATCACGATTTACTCGAATAATTTTTTGATTTTTTTTATCTTCTGCACCAGAGGATTGCTCATTACTAAATAAGGTTGATTGACCACCAGTCATGGCTAAATAAACCTGTGCCAGAATTTGTGCGTCAAGTAGGGCGCCATGTACAGTTCGAGCACTGGCATCAATTTCAAAGCGGCGACATAAAGAGTCAAGGTTGTGTAGCGTACCTGGACGCTGTTGTTTAGACAACTCTAATGAGTCAATAATCGTACAATGGTCTTCAATGCGCTCATCAGATCCAAATAGTTTTAACTCATGATTCAGAAAGCCTAAGTCGAAAGGAGCGTTGTGAATAACTAAAGTTGCCCCTTTAATATAATCCATAAATTCGCTAACAATTTCTTCAAATTTAGGTTTTCCAGTTAAAAACTTATCAGTAATGCCGTGAATTCGAACTGAGTCGCCCACATTGCGCTCAGGCTGAACGTATTGATGGTATTCGTTATTTTCGGTAATCTCTCGATCAACGATTTCAGTACAACCAATTTCAATAATACGATGACCCTCAGAGGGCTCGATTCCAGTGGTTTCAGTATCTAGAACAATTAGTCTTTCCATAAAATATTGCGCCTGTTAATTTTCGTGTAAAATTGATTGATTTTATCATAACTAAAAGTTAGAGAGTATTATGGCAAGAGTAACTGTTGAAGAGTGTTTGGATTTTGTAGATAATCGTTTTGAGCTAGTATTGGTTGCTGCGAAACGTGCCCACCAATTAAGCTCTGGTGGCTATAGATCAACTTTAGATGTGGGTAAAGATAAGCCGACTGTTGTTGCTCTTAGAGAGATTGAGGCGGGTCTTATCAATGCATCCATTCTAACTGAAGAGTATGCCATGGAAGAGGAGTTAACTGCACAACAGAAGGTTCATGACGCTGAAACGACGCAGGAAATCCAAGCAGAATTATCAGTAGCCTCTGTTGACGAAGGTGTTGATGAAGTTCAAGAGGTTCAAGAATAGCATCTAGTTAAAAACTGTTTTAATTAAAAATGACGCTACGGCGTCATTTTTTTTCGACCATTTTTTCAAATTATGATTTTTTATTTTATGATTGTTGACAATGATTGGTAGGTTTAGTAGAATTTAGCTTAATTTAGTTTTTTATTTTAAATATTGTTGACAATATGAATGTAAATGTTTTACAGCCTATCAAGCAAGACACGCTATCTGAGCATGTGTTTCAGCAGATTAAAGAGGATATTATTACCGGCGTTATTCCGCAAGGACAAAAGATAGGTGAGACGGATTTAGCCAAATCATATGACATTAGCCGCGGACCATTGCGTGAAGCCTTGCACAAGCTGGAGTCTATTCAATTGGTGGATCGTCGTCCTCACTCTGGCACCAGGGTTATTACTCTAGACTGTGCCATGATGAGAGATGTGTATCAAATGCGTGAAGCAATGGAAGGATTTGCTGTGCGATTAGCTTGTGTTGCTATGCCTCAGTCTGATATTGACAATTTATATCGTTTATTAGAAAAACATGAAGCGACCATCAAGCAATCAGATGGCAAGCAGTATTTTCAAAAAGAAGGGGATTTGGACTTTCATTATTATATTTTTTCCAAATGTCAAAATCAGTGGCTTATTAATTATTTGAATGATAAGTTATACCAAGTATTAAGAATGTGTCGTCATCGCACCAGTCAAATACCATTTCGAGTGGAGCCAGCATTGCATGATCATTATGCAATTGTTAATGCAATTAATGATAGAGATCCCGAATTGGCAGAAATATTAATGCGCAGACATATTAGTGGCGCATGGAAAATTTTAGAAAACTTATTAAATCAAGAAGAAATCAAGGAATAAATATGAGTGCAGGTAAAGCGTTTCGTCAAGCAGTAGAAGATAACAACCCATTGCAAGTCGTTGGTGCAGTTAATGCTTATTCGGCCATTATGGCAGAAAAAGTTGGCCACCAGGCTATATACCTTTCAGGCGGTGGCGTGGCTGCTTGTTCAATGGGTATTCCTGATCTGGGTATTACCACCATGAAGGATGTATTGGAAGATACTTATCGCATCACTGATGCGACCGCATTGCCATTATTAGTTGATATTGATACAGGCTGGGGTGGCGCTTTTAATATCGCCAGATGCGTTCGTGAGTTTACGCGTGCTGGTGCTGGTGCCGTTCATATTGAAGATCAGGTTATGCAAAAGCGCTGTGGTCATCGCCCTAATAAGGCAATTATCAGTCAACAAGAAATGGTTGACCGTGTGAAATCTGCTGTAGATGCGAAGACAGACTCGGATTTTGTGATTATGGCACGCACAGATGCATTGGCAGTCGAAGGTATGCAGTCTGCGATTGACAGAGCTATTGCTTGCGTAGAGGCTGGTGCAGATATGATTTTCCCAGAAGCTATTAATACACTTGAGCAGTATGAAGAGTTTGTTAAAGCTGTTAATGTGCCAGTATTGGCAAATATTACCGAATTTGGGGCAACACCTTTATTTTCATCTGAGGAGCTTGCTTCTGTTGGTGTAAAACTTCAGTTATATCCACTAAGTGCATTTCGCGCTATGAGCAAGGCAGCGCTAAATGTTTATGAACATATTAAAGCAGATGGTCATCAAAATAATGTCGTCGATACAATGCAAACACGCATGGAATTGTACGACTTTCTTGGATACCATGAATACGAACAAAAACTAGATCAATTATTTGCAAACGAGGAAAAATAATCATGAGTGAAACAACCCAAACAACACCGGGCTTTAAGCCAAAAAAATCAGTTGCTCTTTCCGGTACGCCAGCAGGAAATACTGCCGTGTGTACAGTAGGACGCACGGGCAATGACTTACATTATCGTGGTTATGATATTCTTGAATTTGCAGAAAAGGCTGAATTTGAAGAAATTGCACATCTTATTATTCATGGTACTTTGCCCACAGCTTCCCAACTTAAGTCTTACAAAGCTAAGTTAAAAGGTATGCGCGGATTGCCAACAGCTGTTAAAAATATTCTGGAAAATATTCCACCTTCAGCACACCCAATGGACGTAATGCGTACAGGTTGTTCTGCTATGGGTACTTGCATGACAGAAAAGGATGATCATCCTGAAGCAGAAGCACGCGCTGCCCTGGATCGTTTGATGGCTAGTTTTGGCTCTATGCTATTGTACTGGTATCACTTTAGCCACAATGGCAAACGCATTGAGACAGAGACAGAGGATGATTCAATTGGCGGGCATTTCTTACACATGCTGCATGGAGAGTTACCTTCTGATGAGTGGGTAAAAGCTATGCATGTTTCATTAATACTTTATGCGGAGCATGAGTTTAACGCTTCAACCTTTACAGGGCGAGTTATTGCGGGCACTGAATCTGATATTCATTCTTGTATTACGGGTGCAATTGGCGCATTACGTGGGCCAAAACATGGTGGTGCTAATGAGGTGGCCTCTGATATTCAAAAGCGTTATAACAATGCTGAAGAAGCTGAAGCGGATATTCGTGAACGCATGGCACGTAAAGAAATTATTATTGGCTTTGGTCATCCTGTTTATACCGTTTCTGATCCGCGTAATGAAGTTATTAAACGCGTTGCAAAACAGCTCTCTGAGTCAAATGGAAATACAACCATGTTCAAGGTTGCTGAACGTATTGAATCGGTGATGATGGATGAAAAGAAAATGTTTCCAAATCTAGACTGGTTCTCGGCAGTTTCTTATGAGCAAATGGGTGTTCCAACCGATATGTTTACGCCACTTTTTGTTATCTCAAGAACAACAGGCTGGGGAGCACATGTGATTGAACAGCGCCAGGACGGAAAGATAATTCGCCCAGCGGCAAACTATACTGGCCCTGAGAATCTTACATTTGTACCTTTGGCTGATCGTGGATAAATACATAACAATGAGTGGCTTAATTGAATAGCCTACTCAAATAAACTTAAGACAACAAGAAAGTAAATTGACGGAAAAAAGTAACCAATGAATACAAATTATCGCAAACACCTTGATGGTACAGATTTAGATTATTTCGATACGCGTCAAGC
>Ga0209663_1002263_pt1 | contig 9251 bp, 10 predicted proteins | sample SaaInlV_135m_DNA_2_FD_184667 | JGI IMG/M metagenome (GOLD analysis project Ga0209663, IMG submission 184667) | Marine microbial communities from expanding oxygen minimum zones in the Saanich Inlet - Saanich Inlet SI073_LV_120m_DNA (SPAdes) (version 2) | ecosystem: Environmental > Aquatic > Marine... | reverse complement strand
CAACCATCACAGATGGTGTGCTACGTGCACCCATGGTTATAAATATAAAACCAAATCCTACTTGAAAAAAACCTGCTGTAAAACCTAAAAATATATCATGTGAAGAAATCATAAGTTTCTCTGATAATAAAAATCCAATAAAACATGAACTAACACCTGCTATAAATTGGGCTGGCACCATGTCAACTGTAGGAAATTTTCTAACAATTATAATTAAGACTGCAAATGTAATTGGCATAGTAAAAGCAGCTAAATTTCCAGACATTTCTCCTGGTGATAAAGAGTTACCTACCATTAATAAGACACCTGTGATCGCTAAAATAATTGAAGCCAATGTAATAGATGAAATTGTTTCTTTTAAAAATAAATATCCAAATACTGCTAAAAATAGTATTTGAGTTGAAATAATAAAATTAGTATTGGCAACTGTTGTATTATACATCGCAAAAACGTACCCACAAAAACCAAATGATAGAATAACTCCTCCTAAAAGTCCTGGTAAACCTGAATCATAAAATGCTTTAAATAATTTTTTCTTATAAGTAATCACTAAAAAAAGTAAGACCGTAAGTGAAAAGAACAAAGATCTCCAAAATAATATTTGCCATAATGTTGATCCTTCAAATGATTTAACAATTAAACCACCAAAGCTTAAACAACAAGCTCCCATAAAAACTAATATAGGACCTGGAATTTTACTAATTATTTTCATTTAAATATTTATCTGTGTCTTCTGTGTATGCTTTAAATATATTTTGAGCTTCTTCAAGACTTACTTCTTTGAAGTTTAAAATAGAACCTGGTGTCAGTTGACCTACACGATCTAAGTCTGCTGAAACAACAACACCTATTTTAGGATATCCGCCTATAGTCCCATGATCAGACAACATAATGATAGGGTTTCCGTCCGCGGGTACTTGTATTGTTCCTCTTACAAGACCTTCAGATTTAATATTGGTGTTAACAATATTTTCTAACATAGGACCACTTAGTCTAATACCCATTCTGTCTGCTAACTTTGTAACTGAAAACTCTTTGTCAAAAAAATTATTTTGAGCCTCTGTTGAAAAATAATCAAAATTAGTACCTTTAATAACTCTAATTATATTATCTGGAATTTCTCTATAATTCATTTTTGTTTCTTTAACTTTTTGTAAATCATAATCTTTTATAAAAATTTTATCTTTTAAAGAGTATTTTTTTCCATTATTTGGACCAACATTGGCTTTTGTATTTATGGAATAACTATTCCAAGTTTTTTCTAATTCAAAACCACCACTTATTGATAAATACCCATAGGCAGTATTTTTTGTTGATATTAAATCAATTTGATCTTCGTCTTCTAAAATATAACTTTTATAACATATGCCATTTTCAATATTTGAGTTTTTTCTTATTATCTTGAAGAGTACATCTCCAGTTATACTAAGATTAATCTTTCCATTTTTTAATTTTAGAAGTGGCCCCTGATAAGCAAATTCAATAGCAGCTTCATTCAAGTTATTACCAACTAACTTATTGCTTAGTATGTAATTTCTTTGATCAATTGCTCCACTTACTGCAATACCGATATGATATAAGTGATTTCTGCCTTTATCTTGAATGGTAGTGTTAACCCCTGCCCTTAAAATTTCAAAATATGCTTTATTCATTCCAATTTAAATATTCTTCTTTTGTTATTTGGTAAAAACTTACTTTATCGCCTGGGTTAACGAGAGCTGGTTGATCTAAATTTTTATCATCAAAAATTTTCTTCGGGGTGTTGCCAATTATATTCCAACCACCAGGGCTTTCAAAAGTATAAATATTTGCAAATTGTTCTGTTATTCCTACCGATCCTTTTGGCATCTTCACTCTTGGTGTTTCCAATCGATCACACCTAATATTTTCATTTAGATCTCCTAAAAAAGGCATTCCCGCAATAAAACCAGTCATATAACAAAAATATTCTTTACTGAAATATAGTTCTAATATTTTATCTTTATCTATATTCAATTTTTCAATTAACCTTGAAAAATCTAGTCCATACTCATCATCACAACAAACTGGGATTTTAACTTTTTGATTATTATTTTTAATATTTTTATTAATACTTAAACTTTCTATAAAATTTTTAATCTTTTTATAGTTGGTTACAGTCAAGTCAAAACTAACAATTAATTTATTATAAGAAGGTGTTAAGTTAGTTATTCCTTCAATTTTTTTATCTTTTATTAATTTTGATATATGGTGAAAGTAATCTATGACACTTGCATTTATTGTTTCATTAACTTCTGAGCCAAAATCACAATATACAGCTGTATCACCAAGATTTGATATATTTTTAACCATGCCATGTTATACTCCAGACTAAAGAACATGGAAATTAATATCAATTGTGATTTAGGAGAAAAATCTAAGTTTCATTCTATCGAGAATGATCCAGAATTACTCAATATTGTAAATTCTGCCAACATTGCATGTGGCTACCATGCAGGAGATGAACAAACAATGGATATGGTTATTCAAATTTCAAAAAAAAATGGTGTTAGTTTGGGTGCCCATCCTTCTTTTAATGACCCTGAAAACTTTGGAAGAAAAAGAATGAATTTAAGTTCATTAGAAATAAAAAAACTAATTTTTGAACAATATGAAATATTACAAAAAATTGCTCGAAAATATAATGAAAATGTTACTCATATTAAACCTCATGGAGCTCTTAATAATATGGCTTGTGAAGACTTGGAATTAGCTACAACTCTTGCAGTGGCAATAAAAGAGATTAATAAAGATATCATTTATCTTGTACCAACCGGTTCGCAAATGGAAGTTGCTGCTAAGAAAAATAATTTGAGAATAGCTTGTGAAATTTTTGCAGATAGAAATTATGAAGATAATGGAAACTTAATTTCTAGAAGTAAACCAAATGCTTTAATCACTGACCCTGAATTAGCCAAGAAACATGTGTTGAGCATGGTTAAAAATCAGGCAATAAATTGTCTCAGTGGTAAACAGATACCTTGTGAGATTGACTCGGTTTGTATACATGGTGATAATGAAAGCTCATTGGCAACTGCCAAAATCTATTAAAGATAATTTAGTTAATAATGGGTTAATATTGAAACCTTTAAACAAAATGGAAAAATTTAATTAAAAATGAAAAAACTTATTTATACTTTACTAATAATTATAGCTCTTACTAATAATTCATTTTCAGCTGGTGATAGTAATACTACTGCTAAAGCTTCAGACTACACAAAAGCAAAAAATTTAATTAATGCTGCTAAAAAATATGAAAAAAAAGGAAAAATTGACAAAGCACAAGAAAGATATGCTAAAGCACAGAAACTTCTTTTAAAATCTAATGAGATAAAACCGCTGCAGGCAGATACTTTAAATTATTTAGGTTTCACAACTAGAAAACTCGGAGATTATGAAAAAGGTGAGAAATTTTACCTACTAGGTCTACAAGTTGAGCCCAATCATAATGGAATAAATGAGTACCTTGGTGAGCTTTACGTAGCTACTAATAGAATGGATATGGCTAAAGAAAGATTAGAAGTTTTAAAAACTTGCAACTGTGAAGAATTTAACGAACTAAAAGAAATAATTGAAGGAACTAAAAAATCTAAATATTAAATTTATGCTTAATATTCAAAATCCAATTGAAGCTAGAAAAGTTATTAGAAAAAACGAGTACAGAGATCAAACAGCAGGAACTGCTAATAAATATGTACAAGGTAACCTTTGTATATTACCTAGCAAATATGCAATGGATTTTGCATCATTTTGTCAAAAAAATCCTAAGCCATGTCCTCTAATTGGGTTTGGTACAAAGGGAGATCCCTCATTAAAAGATTTAGGAGATATTGATATTAGAACTGATGTTCCTCAATATAGAATATGGGAAAAAGGAAAAATTATTGATGAACCATATGACATCAAAAAATATTGGAATGAGGATTTAACGACATTTGTTTTGGGATGTTCTATGTCTTTTGAACTACCATTAATTGAGGCAGGAATACCTATCCAGCATATTGAAAATGATACTATTGTTCCAATGTACCGAACTTCAATAGATTGTGAGCCAGCAGGGCAGTTCTCAGGAAAATTGGTTGTTTCTATGAGACCTTTAAATTCAAAAGATACTATTAGATCAATTCAAATCAGCTCTAGATTTCCAGCAGTTCATGGTGCCCCTATTCATTTAGGTGATCCATCAGAAATTGGAATAAAAGATATAATGAATCCTGAATATGGTGATCCTCCCAAAATATTTAAGAATAATGAAATTCCTGTATTTTGGGCCTGTGGAGTAACACCTCAATCTGTTTTACAAGATTCAAAACCAGACTTTTGTATAACGCATGCTCCAGGAAAAATGCTTATTACAGATAAATTAAATAATGATTTGGCAGCTTTATAACTAGCTTCCTAAAAAAACCTTCTTAACTTTTTCGTTATTAATTAATTCATTAGATTTACCACTAATGACTAATCTTCCACTTTCAAGAACATAACCCCTATCAGCCATACTTAGTGCCAATCTAACATTCTGTTCAACAAAAAGAATTGATATTCCTTCACTAACCACATTTTTAAATATCTTTATTAAATCTTTTACCACTAGTGGTGATAATCCTAAAAATGGTTCATCTACCATTAAAAGTTTAGGAAGTCCCATCAAGCCTCTAGCTATTGCAAGCATTTGCTGTTCACCACCAGACATAGTGTGAGCTAACTGGCTTGATCTAGATTCTAGTTTTGGAAAAATCTTATAAACCTTAGATAAAGAACTACTCAATTCCTCTTTTGCTTTAGGATGCCAAGCACCAAGAATAAGATTTTGCATAACAGTTAGGTGTGGAAATACTCTTCGTCTTTCAAGAACATGAGAAATTCCTAATTCAGTTCTTTTAAAGGTTGGGATTTCAGAGATTAGATTATTTTTAAAATGTATACTTCCATTCTTATGATTAACTAGATTACTGATTGTATTTAAAATTGTACTTTTACCAGATCCATTAGGTCCTAAAAGAGCAACCATTTCTCCATTATCTACATTTATTGATACATCCCAAATAACTTGAAAATCATCATATAAAACATCAATATTTTTTATATCAAGTAGCATCAACCGTTCCTAAGTATGAGTCTATTACTTCTTTATTTTGTTGAATTTCTTTTGGTGTGCCATATGCAATTCTTTTACCTTGATCTAGCGCTAGTATATTGTCAGAAATTTCCATTATAATATTAATATTATGCTCAATAGTAATTATTGTTACACCAGATTTTTTAAGTTTTTTAATTAACTCAACTAAACCTGGAATAGTTTTTTGATCAACACCCCCTGTAACTTCATCCATCAATAATAGTTTTGGTTCAATTGCCATTGCTCTTGCCATTTCCAATCTTTTTCTTTGACCTGTTGAAAGCTCTCTAGCAAAGTGATGTCTCTTTTCTATAAGATCAACAAAATCTATTATTTCCAAAGCTTTATCCCTTGCCTTTTTAATATTATCTTCTTTTACAAATGAACCAATCATTACATTTTCTAATAAAGTTTGATCTGCAAAAGGTTTTAATTTTTGAAAAGTTCTTCCAATACCTAAGCTACTAATTTTGTCAGGACTTAAACCTGATATATCCTTATCAAAAAAACCAACTTTACCATTATCAGTTTTTGTATAGCCAGTAATTAAATCAAACAAAGTAGATTTACCAGCACCATTGGGTCCTATAACTCCCAAAATTGTACCTTCTGCAACCTCAAAAGAAATATCATTATTGGCTTTTATACCCCCAAAAGATCTGCTTAAATTTTCTACAGATAAAATCTTCATCTTTGTTTTTTTCTTTCTAAAATATTTTTTGGAAAAAAAGATATAAGTCCTTCTGGTCTAAAAATACAAATTAGCATTAAAATTAAGCCATAAAGAATTAAATCTACAGCTCCACCTGTTCCACCTAAATAAATTCTAGAGTATTCTGAAATTGGAATAAGAATAGCCGCACCCACAATAGGTCCCCAAACATTTCCAATTCCACCAAGGACTGTGATCAATAAAACAATAATTGAAATTTCTATATTAAATACTCTATCTGGATCGATAATAAGTATGTACTGAGCAAATAAACTTCCCATTGGTGCCATTATCATTGCTGAGATTACATAGGCTATGATTTTATAATTAGAAACATTGATACACAAACTTAATGCTGCCTGTGGATCATCTCTTACAGCTCTTAATCTGTATCCTAATTTTGATCTACTTAAGAGCCAAACTAAAAAAAATGTAATTATAAAAAATACTAAAAAAATATAATAGTAAGGCATTTTACTACTATGAAATTGAAGAGCCAACCAAGAATCTCCTGAGGTCATGGGAACCCATACTCCTGATGCTGCACCTACCCACTCCCATCTTTGAAATATAATTTGAAAACTAATTCCAATTAATAAGGTTGCAATTGCAAAATAATGTCCACTAAGTCTTAACATTGGGATACCAATTAAAACTGCTGCAATTCCTGAAACAATCATTCCAAGAAAAATGCTTATCCACGGAGATATCCCGTACTGAACATACAGAAATGATGTTGCATACGCTCCAATTCCAAAAAAAGCTCCATGACCTAAACTAATTTGTCCTGAAAAACCTGCAATTACATTCCATGACTGAGCCATAACTGCGTGCATAAAAATCATTATCATCAAATGAAGATAAAAAGAATTCAATCCAAAATGAGGTAAAGCAAATAACAATACAATTAGACCGCCAACTAAAGATATAATTCTTTTATCTGTATTCCAGAGAGGTTCCGATTTGGCTATTAATAATTTATCCATAATTAATACCTTCCAAACAAACCTTGTGGCCTAAAAATTACAACTAATAGATAAATTGCAAAAACATATAAAAGTTTAAATGATGGATCTATCAGCAAACCACCTAATGACTCAACTAATCCAATAATAATTCCTGCATATAAACACCCAATAATACTTCCAAAGCCTCCTAATGCCACTGCAACAAATGCAAATAGAGCAAAATTTATTCCAACGTCAGTAAAAATAAAAAAATAATTTGCCATCATTCCTCCAGCGACACCAACACAACCAAGTCCTATTGCCCAACCGATAGCAAACATTTTATCAGATGGTATACCTAAAATTTCAGCTGCATGCCTGTCTTGTGCTGTTGCTTGTAGCGCTAAACCAGTTTCAGTTTTTGTTACGAATAAATAAAGAAGAATAAAAGCAACCAAACAAACCAAACTAGCAATTAGTTGAGGCTGTCCAATAAACATTCCTGAAATTTCTAATCTTCCTTCTAATAATGGTTTATCAATATTTCTAAAATCTGGTGTCCATAAAAACTGAGCAATTGACCTAATGAATATTGACAATCCAAAAGTTGCACAAATTTGGATTAACATTTTGGCTTTTAATATATATCTAATCAAAAAATAATGAGTTAGCACTCCACAAAAAGCCATTAATAAAATTGTAATGGGGATTGAAAAAATAGGATCCAATCCAAATAAAGACCATAACCAAAATGATGAAAACATCGATAACATCAAATGTTCACCATGAGCAAAATTTACAATGTCCATTAATCCAAAAATTAAACTTAACCCAGCAGCAATTAATGCATAAATTAAACCCATCATTAATCCAGTCACTACTGCTTGTAAGATAATTTCAGTTGTCATTTATTTTAAAAATTTTTTTTTGTACTGTATATTGAAAAGTAAGTCATTGAATTGCTATAACATATAGTATTAGATTATATTTTTAAAAAAAACAAATATGAGGGAAAATAAATGAAAAAATTAATACTTTCAGTATTTACTTTTTTATCATTAGTTTGTGCACCTACAATTAGTGCTGCAGAAAATGTTAAAATTGGAGTACTTTATCCATTAACTGGGCCTGTTGCTCAGGTTGGAAAAGATGCCGTAGCAGCAGTTCAAACTGCTTTAGATATTATAAACAACAGCCACAACATTCCTGGTATGCCTTTAGCAAAAGATGCAGGCCTAAAAGGTTTGGGTGGTGGAAAAATTTCAATTGTTGTTGGTGATCATGGTGGAAAACCAGATATTGGAGTTGGTGAAACAGAGAAAATGTTAAACTCTGATAAAGTTCATGCTATGTTTGGTGCTTACTACTCATCTGTAACAGGTGCAGCAAGTCAAGTATCTGAAAGAGCCGGTATACCTTGGGTTAATGGTGAATCTACTTCACCAAAATTAACTACAAGAGGGTTTAAATATTTCTTTAGAGTAACACCGCATGATGGTGAGTTTACTCAATTAATGTTTGAATTTATGGATGATTTTAACACTAAGAATAATAATAAGTTAAAGACACTTGGAATTATTCATGAAGATACCCTTTGGGGAGCTGATAGTGGTGGAACACAAAACACAATGGCTAAAGACAAAGGTTATAAAGTTGTTGAAAAAATTAGCTATAAAGCAAAAACAACTTCTTTAAGTTCTGAAGTACAAAGATTAAAAGCAAAAAACCCTGATGTTTTATTGCCATCTTCTTATACAGCTGATGCTTACTTATTTTTAAACACAGCTAAGGAACTTGATTATAATCCTAAACTTTTAGTTGCACAAAATGCTGGTTATACTGATCCGAAATTTATAGCTACCATGGGAAGCAAAGCTGAAGGAGTGATTACAAGATCTCCTTTCAACACTGACTTAGCAACTACAATTCCAATGATTGGAACTGTAAATGAACTATTTAAGAAACATTCTGGTGGAAGAGATTTATCAGATGTACCTGCTAGAGCATTTACTGGTTTTATGGCATTAGCTAATGCAATTAATAACGCTGGATCGACAGACCCAGAAAAAATTAGACAAGCATTAGTAAATTTAGATATGTCATCTGAATCTCTTATTGTTCCATATAGAGGCATTAAATTTGGTGCTGACGGTCAAAATGAAAAAACAAGAGGTATTTTGATGCAAGTACAAGATGGAAAATACTGTACTGTTTATCCATTCGAGCTAGCTGCATGTAAATTACAGTACCCGATGCCAACTTGGTCTCAAAAATAATTTAGACTAATACTATTGAAGGCGATCATTAACGTGGTCGCCTTTTTTTATTTATTAAATACTTTTCCTTGAATTATAATATTTATTTAATATTATAAAAAAATCTTGATCGAAGAATTCATAATTTTAACCCAAATCATTTTTATAGATATCATCTTAGCTGCTGATAACGCTATTAT
>Ga0209663_1002250_pt1 | contig 9285 bp, 6 predicted proteins | sample SaaInlV_135m_DNA_2_FD_184667 | JGI IMG/M metagenome (GOLD analysis project Ga0209663, IMG submission 184667) | Marine microbial communities from expanding oxygen minimum zones in the Saanich Inlet - Saanich Inlet SI073_LV_120m_DNA (SPAdes) (version 2) | ecosystem: Environmental > Aquatic > Marine... | reverse complement strand
CATGATACTAGCACAAGTAGAGTTTTGTCTAACGAATTAGCTGAAATTCGTAAAGTTACAAAGATGCTCGGCAACGCAAGAATGTCATTAGAACAAGTTCAACTAAGACTGACAACTATTCATGATCTTGGTGATGCTATGGTAGCAATTGGACCAGCTATGTCTACAATGAAGGGATTGAAGTCATCGCTCGGAAGATTCATGCCAGAAGCTGATTCAGAATTGAATAGTATGACCCAGACACTTAATGGACTTATGATGGATTCACTTGCAGGAGACTCATTTAACATGGAGTCTGATGTTTCAAATGAAGAAACAGATAAGATTCTTCAAGAAGCATCTGCAGTAGCTGAGCAACAGATAGGAGATAAATTCCCATCTGTACCATCTTCAACAGGACTTTCGTCACAAACCTCTTCTACTTCTTCCTTTGAGTAGCTAGTTGAGACTAGACGATAGTTTATTATTTTTATTTAATTTTTAAAAAAAATTGCTAAGCTCAAATAATAAAATTATTTTTTTAAGTTAAGGAAATCCTACAGATTCTAATAAAATAGAATCAATTTTAGAAATATCTACTCTACTTTGTTCCATAGAGTCTCTTTTTCTAATTGTTACAGTATTGTCCTCTAACGTCTGATGATCAACTGTTATTGCAAATGGAGCTCCAATTTCATCTAATCTTCTATATCTCCTACCAATTGCACCTGAATGATCTAAAAATGCATCAAATTTTCTTTTAATATTTAGGAAAATTTCATCAGTTTTTTCTTTTAATCCGTCTTTTTTAACTAATGATAAAATTCCAACATGAACTGGTGATAAATATGGTTTTAATGATAAAACCATTCTTTCATGTTCCTTATCATTTTTTAATGAATGTTCTAAAATAGTGTATAAACTTCTATCAATTCCCATTGAAATTTCAAATACATGTGGCAAAACTTTTTCATCATTATCCATTACTTCAAATTTTTCTTTACTCATTTTTGCATGACTAGATAAATCATAATCTGACCTATAATTACATGCTACAAGCTCTAGCCAACCAATTGTAGTTTCTACTTCAAAATCAAATGCAACTTCTGCATAGAATGCTTTTTCTTTATCTCCTAATTTTCTAAATCTACTTTTTGAAACATCAATACCTGTTTTTTCATAAAATTCTGTTAAAATTCCTAAATAATATGCCACAAATTTGTTTGGGACCGTTCCTGATTCTAGTGCTTCTTTACAGGTCATAGAAATTGGTTCAGCATCTGTTTGAACTCTAATTATGGTATTCTCTATCTCAGCAAATTTTTCAACTTCATCTAATCTTCCTGGATTACAAAAGACTTCAATTTCTGCTTGATAAAATTCTCTAAGACGAAGTAAACTTTGCCTAGGTGCTATTTCATTTCTAAAACTTTTTCCTACTTGGGCTATTCCTAATGGTAATTTTCCTCTCATAGTTTTAAAAAGTCTAGGAAAATCTACAAAAATTGATTGACATGTTTCAGGTCTAAGATATGCTTCTTCTTCTTGAGGACCAATTCCAACTTTAAACATCATATTGAATTTTTTTGTTGTTCCAAAATCACCTTTACATTTTGGACATTTTATTTTATTTTCACTAATTGCATTATCAAATTCGTTCAAATCTGCACTTTCAGGAATTTCAATATTTGCAATCTCTGCAATTGTTCTATCTGCTCTAAATGTTGAATTACATTTTGTACATTTTATTATTGGATCTGCAAAATTACCTAAATGACCTGATGCTTCAAAAACTGATTTTGACATAATCTGAGAACCATCTATTTCCATCATCCCATCTCTTCTGATTAACTCTCTTCTCCATAACTCAAGAAATTTATTTTTTAAACCAACACCTGATGGACCATATTCCCAAAATCCTGCATTTGCATCCGAATAAACTTCGCAACTAGGAAAATAAAATCCACGTTCAAGAGCTAATTTCATTACTTCTTCATAATTCATTATTTAATTTCCTCAGTAATCGTATACATCTTTATGCATATCCTTTTGCTATTTTGACATTTTCAAAATCATCTCTATCATCATCAATAGGAGTTTCTAAAATTATAGGAATTTTTTTCTTGTTTGCAAATTTTACAACAGATGTTATGCCTTCTTCTCCAATTCCACCTAATCCTAAATGATAATGCCTATCAAGATTACATCCAATTTCCCCTCTAGCATCATTTAGATGAAGAATTTTTAAATTTTCAATTCCAACATGCTTGTCAAATTCTTTAAAAGTTTCTTTAACTTTATCTGCTGTTCGTAAATCATATCCTGCAACAAATGCATGACAAGTATCAAGACAAACACCAAATTTTTTCCCAGGTTTTAATTGCTTAAAAATTTCACCAAGTTGTTTAAAATCTGAACCAACAGAATTTTTTTGTCCTGCAGTATTTTCTAATAAAATCATTACATCATTTTTTGTTTGACCAGCTTTTGTTAGGGCTTCTACTAATTTTTTAATTCCTGCTTCTTCTCCAGTTCCTAAATGACTACCTAGATGTGTAACTAAATATGGAATTCCTAATTGTGCACATCTTTCAACTTCATTTATCAATGTATTAACTGATTTTTCAAATGCATCATCTTTTGGTGTAGCTAAATTTGGTAAATATGGCATATGTGCACAAGTTGCAAATCTATCAATTTTACTAGCTTTTAATTTAGATTTAAAAGCGTCAATTACTTCTTTTGTAAGATCTTTTGCATGCCATGATCTTGGACTTCTTGTAAATATCTGAAATGCTGAACAATCTCTTTCAACCGCATTATCTACTGACTTATCAATTGAACCTGATGCTGAGACATGACAACCAACTTGCATATTTTATCAATTTCTTAAAACATAATTTAAACCAGCGTTCAAATCTTGAGAACCAGATTTTTATGTAAATTACTCAGATAACTATTATGTTAGTACTTGGACAAGATGAAAAAGCAAAGTACCCTTTTTTGGCTGATGCAGGAGAATATTTGAAAGATAAAGGCTTTTCTTTAGTCCAATTTGGTAGCGATCCAGTCTTAAAATTATCAGTTGAAAAAGCACTACATAGAATCAAAGTTGCAGCAGCTGGTGAAGTCTATAAATCAGATTTAATTGATGGTCAAGCATCAAAAGATTATGTTCTTGAAAGAGAAGTATTTTCTTTTCTTTTAGCAATAGTACTAATCAAACTAACTGGAATGTCTACACTTATCAAAAGATTTGCTTTAGCTGAAGCTCGAAGAGCAGAAAATTATTTAGAAAAGGATTTAGGAAATGCTTCTAATAAATCAAAAATTGATTTAGCAACTAGAATAATTTATGATTTATTTAATATTGAAATAGTTAAAGAAAATGATTTTTTTGTAATACCGGTATCTGATTATCTAATACATTCAGTTACTTTTCATGAACGTGAATGGAAATTAATCAATAGACATGTTGAAAATGGTAAAGTATTCCTTACTCCTGATAAGACTGTTAGATTAATTAGAAAAGAATTGGGAAATTATATTAGTTCTAAAATAATTAATGCCCCAAAACCATCTATGATTCCTGGACTAGAAAATATTGTTAACGAATTAATTTCCCTTTCTAAAAAATTAACACCAACTTATACAATTACAACTGGCGAATATCCGCCATGCATTAAACATGCAATTGATGTCCTAGAAAAAGGTGAAAATCTGCCACATTCTGGAAGATTTATGCTTGCAACTTTTCTTTTATCAAGGGGACAAACTGTCCAACAAATTGCACCGTTATTCAAAAATGCACCTGATTATAATCCTAGAGTAACACTTTACCAACTAAATCATCTTGCTGGAACTTCCGGCAGTACAACAAAATATGCTTGTCCTTCTTGTGAAAAATTAAAAACACAGGATCTTTGTTTCATTACAAAAGAATGTGATAACATCATTAATCCATCACAATTTGGAAAAAAGAGAAAACAATGAATGAAAATAATATTAAATTTTTAGAGGATTCATTTAAAAAATATTATTTTAATCATTTTAACCTCATTTTTACTCCTCAACGTACATCTGAAAGAGAATTTGGTTATCAAAAATTTAATTCTGGTTTTTTTAATCGACATATTTCGCTTAAGGATGATAAAGAATTACATCTATTATTCATGCAAAATATTCCGTCTGATGTTTACTGTTCAAATGCATATTATGCATTTCCAAATTCTCCGATGAATGAAAAAGACTGGAAAGAAGCTGATTTGATTTTTGATATTGATGCAAAGGATCTTGATTTACCTTGTAGAAAAAATCATGTTGTATCTATTTGTAATGAGTGCAATGAAATTTCAAAAGATACTAATCAATGTGTAAAATGCAATTCTACCAAATTAGAAAAAAAATCGTTACCTTGTAAACTTTGTATTAATGCATCAAAAATTGAAGTCAATAAATTATCTAATATTCTAATTGATGATTTAGGAATTGATAAAGAAAATATTCATGTTTATTTTTCAGGTAATGAAGGATTTCATGTTTATGTTTTTAATTCACAATTTCAAAAAATCGGTTCTAAAGAAAGATCTGAACTTGTTGATTATATTATGTTCCGTGGTGCTATTCCTGAAACATTTGGAATGAAAAAGTTTAAGCCTAATAGATCACTTTTTCCAGATTTCAATCAAAAAGGTTGGAATGGAAGATTTTCAAAACAAGTTTTTGGTTCAAAATCAAAACGTTCAAAAATTATCTCAGAATTACTTGATAATGGATATTCTTCTTTTCAAAAAATACTTGATAGTATAGCAGAAAATAGTGGTGCAAAAATTGATCCTAATGTAACTATGGATATTCATAGAATTTTTAGATTACCTGGTTCTATTAACAGTAAAAGTGGTCTTACCAAAATTCTTTGTACTGATTTAACAAAATTTGATCCATACACAGATGCATGTTTTCTTAATGATGAATCTGTTGAGGTTTTAGCTAATTGTCCAATTGAATTTAAATTAAAAAACAAAAAATTTGGTCCATACAATAATGAAAAAATATCACTTCCAACATACGCTGCAGCATATCTTATTTGTAAAAAACTAGCAACAATTGCTTAATTTTGCTGGTAAGGCTTTAATTTAGTGAATCATGATTAAATGTGATTTTGTACAGCGCCTCTACTGATAAGCAATCCCCGCCTCCTGATACTGGTAAATTCATCAGATTGGCTATTGTTGCCATAATAGGAATCGTAATTTTCACCATGGTTGGAAATCAAGCAGTAATACTATCAATGAATTTCACTGAATTTGGTGAGCAATTCACTAAACCCCTTTACTATACACTTCTTTCCACTTTAATTCTGTCTGCAATTGCTCTTATCCGTGTAAATATTTCCAGCAGATCTTCAATTTTCTGGTATGGTATTAACACTGCAATTGGATTTATTGCAAGAGGTCCTCAACAATCTGCTACAGCAGATATTCAAAGTTTTAGAGATTACAAATTAAATTCTCCACAATTCATTCTTTGGCAAATTACTAAGATTCTCTTATTTGGTGCATTTTTTGCAAATATTATGTTTGGATTTGCAGCAATGTCATTTATCGATGGTAATACTTTGGGTGTTGAAAACTTACCAAATTTATTTTCTTTACCGTTTGTAACTCCTGATAGTAATCCAGCATATGCTAGTGAACAAGTTGTTCCAATGATTCCTGCATTAGTTATTCTTATTCCACCAATGCTTGCAGCAATTGGTTTACGTTTAGTTCTGTATGTTGGTATTCACAGAATTATTGATGTTATTACATCTTACTTGAAAGACTCTCAGGAAGGAAAACCTCGTTATCTAAATTACGTTTCAACTATTGAAGGAATTTTTGGAATTGCTATATTGTGGGTTGGTGTAAATCTTTTCTTTACTGATCAAATTGATTATAATACAAGATATGTAATTGGTGGTACACTTGTAATTGGCTCTGCTTTAATTGCATTTTCTATTATTGACAGAATTAGAGCACGTGTTTTAACTCACATGTTCAAACGTGATGTAATTATCCGATTTGCAACAATTCTTGCAATTGCACTCATTATTGGTGGTGTAGTAGCAGTAAACAATAGTATTGCAGATGCAAAGAAAATTGAATTTTTAGGACCATATACAGCTCAACAAATTGGAGTTAATAGATATCTTGGAGAATTAAATGAAGTTCAAGAAAATATCCATGATGTACAATTAACATCTGTTTCTGCAAATAATATTAAAAATTATGTTAATCAAAATAGTGATGTTCTTGATGTTATTCGAGTTTGGGATTGGGAAGCTGCATTTGCTAAATTAAAACCTGAAATAGGATTAATTCCGTATGTTGACTTTGAAGATAATGATATTCTAAGATTTAACAATACTTTGTATTGGACTGCTTCAATGAAACCAATTTTACCATCATCTGTCAGTCTTGATAATAGATGGTACAATGAACATCTTGTTTATACACACGTTCCAGATGGATTTTTAACTTTAGAAGCAACTGATGGTCAGATTGTTGATAGTGGAGAATTTTTCAAACAAAGAGAAATTTACTATGGTGAAGGTGGATTATTTGAACAAACTTGGTCTGGTTTCCCAAGTGGAAGAGGTGAAACTAGTGCAGAACTTGGAGGAGTATCTTATTCAGGTACAGGTGGTTTGGATGTACCCCCACCACTTAGTTGGATATTTGAGCCAAATTTCTTACTATCATTTCCAGGCGAATCTGTACATATCATGAGATACAAGGATGTACATGACAGAATGGAAACATTGTATCCATATTTCTTGTATGATTTATTTGGCAAAGAACTAGATTCATTGCCTGTAACTGACGGAGAAAATTCCTATTGGTTAATTCCATTGATTATTGGATTTGATACACGTGATGTTCCTTGGTCTGTAGGTAATCCTTACTTACGTTTAGTAGGATATGCACTTGTTGATTCGTATAATGGTGATATTCAATTACTAAAAACTGGTGATGATTTCTTTACTGATATGTTTGCTAGTCAATATGCTGAACAATTCAAACCAATGCCATCTTGGTTAGAAGAACAAATTAGATATCCAGTTGAATTATTTAATTGGAAAACAGAGATGTATAACATTTACCATGTAACTAATCCTGAGACATTCATCCAAGCAAATGAATTCTATGAAATTCCACGTGGTCTTGATACTTATTATGTTGAAGCAAAACCACCTGGATTTGAACAAACTTCCTTTTTGGGATTACTTTCATTGGAATTGAAAGGTTCACAAGGAAGAAATCTTGCAGGATATATGGTAGTTGAAAATGATCTTGAAAATTTAGGTGATTTACAATTCTATGAAGTTCCATTAGATTCATCAACTAAGTTAATTGGACCTACTGCAGTTAGAGAAGCTCTTGACAGAGATCCTGAATTTTCTAAACTAAAGACATTATTGAGGAATCCAAGAATCGGTGATAATATTTTGTATCGTGTAGGTGATCATGATGTATACTTTATTCCAGTTTACACTGCTGGTGCAGGTGGTGTAGTTGCACAATTAGGTACTATTGCAGCAGTTGGTGCAGCATTTAATGGAGAATACTTTGTTGGATTAGGTGCAACTCAAGAAGAAGCATTTGAACAATATTTGAAAAAGGTATCTGGTGTAGCATCAACTACAACTACTGCTGATGATGATTATATTGAATTACTTAAAACTGATAGAATTGATATTATAAAATCTATATTTGAAGAGGAGAAGATTACAATTTCTGAACCAACTTCAATTCAAATTCCATTGTCATTTAATGAAGGGGAGTTATTCTTCTTTACTGAAGATGATCTTGCTGATACAGAACAATTCTTATCAGAATTCATTGATGACTTTGTAAAACCACGTAGTGATAGAGTATTCATGTGGGAAGAAGATACAATTCTCAATATAGGTACTGTATATGTAAAAGATGGATTACCTGAGATACATTATGTATCAATTGAGGTTGGCAACTAATTGCTTCTTGTTGTTGATAACGGTTCTATCTATACAAAACAATTAACTGATTTTTTAAGTGAAAAAAATATCTCATTTGAAAAATACACTCCATATATTTTAGAATTAAATTCATTACAAAAATATGATTCTATTATTTTATCTGGAAGAAGAAAAAATGACAAGAAAATTAATGAAGTAAATTCTAAAATTATTAATTTTTCAATTAAAAACAAGAAAAAATTACTTGGTATATGTTATGGAGCTGAAATATTAGCTTTAACATTAGGAGGTACAATTAGAAAAACACAATCTATTCAAAAAGGTAATGAAATAATTGAAATTTTAAAAGATGATTTAATTACAAAAAATTCAATAAATGTATTTGAAAGTCATGCCTTTGAAATTTCTAAATTACCTAACATACTAACTATAATTGGTAAATCAAATAATTGTAAATATGAAATTATTAAACATAAAGAAAATCTAATTTTTGGAACTCAATTTCATCCAGAAATGACTCCTGATGGTAATAATTTAATTGAAAATTTTTGTTCACTTTGATTGATTTTAATAACTCTCAAAATTCTTTATTTTATGGATGAAGAAGCACATCAATTACTTTTACCTTTAGTTGAAGAAGAAAATATCTGTCTACCTTTACCAATTAATGTTGTATCTAAATATTGGAATGTAGAGTTACCTATGGCAGAGGCTATTGAATCTGCCAAAAAATATTCTGATTTTGATGGAAGTATAATCATTGAAGGAATAGAGATCGCAGAAAGACATGGATTATCATGTAAAATTGTTCATTCTTCTCTACCTGAGTTAAAAAAAATTATTGATTCAGGCATACCACCAATTGTAATTCTTCCAGGAATTCCAGAAATTACACAACATGCTTCTGTAATTACTGGTTATGATGAGGATGAAAAAACAATTCTTCATTATATTCAAAAAGGTAATCAGGAAGGTGAACAACAAGAAGGAGCAATTCCCCAAGATATTTTTGATAGAGAATGGTCTGAGGAGGGAAGATTGTTAATAATTATATCTCCTCCAGATATTTTATCTAAGATTACATTGGACAATAATTTTCAAAATGAATCTAATCGTCTATGTTTTAATTCTGAACAACTGAATATCTTAAAAAATTCTACTGAAGCATTATTGTCTTTAAAAAAGTCTATAGAACTCGATTCAAATAATTCAACGGCTTTACATTTGTATGGTACAATGTTGAATCAACAAAATTCACCAGAATGTGTTTCATTTTATGAAAAAAGTCTAAAAATTAATGCCAGATC
>Ga0209663_1002198_pt1 | contig 9423 bp, 7 predicted proteins | sample SaaInlV_135m_DNA_2_FD_184667 | JGI IMG/M metagenome (GOLD analysis project Ga0209663, IMG submission 184667) | Marine microbial communities from expanding oxygen minimum zones in the Saanich Inlet - Saanich Inlet SI073_LV_120m_DNA (SPAdes) (version 2) | ecosystem: Environmental > Aquatic > Marine... | reverse complement strand
TGAAGCTTTGGGTAAAATTACCGAATCGCTCCTGCTAAGTGAATGCTTTAAAACTATCTCGACAATGGATACGCTTATCTATGATCAGGAACTTAACTGGAATGAATCGATTAAAGTAATCTATTCACAGCAATCTAGCCATGACGATGATGTGCTCCTCGCTCTGAATGATCTAGAAATGCCTGATTCGTGACCCACACCAGGCATACAAAAAAACCGGTTATAAAAATCTCGACTTAGGTAGACAGGACGTGAACGTTTATCTCATCAGGTATTTCATCGCGGACTCAAGACCTTTACCGCTCAAAAAAAACATCTGGCCATCGACCAGTCTCTTAGCCAGTTGAATCGATGCAGAATCCTGCCATCTACTTTCAGGAAGCGGATTCAGCCAGACGACACTTCGGAACTGTTCCGTCAGACGACTCATCCAGACTTCTCCTGGTTCCGCATTAAAATGCTCGACGCTTCCACCTCGATCTGAAATCTCATGACGCCCCATATCGGCGTCACCAACTATAATTAACTTGTAGTCCCGGGGAAACTTTTGGAGTAAATGCCGCAGCGGCAACTTGTCTTCAGCGCGCCGTTCGTTCTCATGCCAAACAGATTCATAAATATAATTATGGAAGTAAAAGTACTCCAGGTGCTTGAATTCACTCCCTGCCGCAGAAAACAGTTGCGCACATAGTTCGACATGCTGATCCATGGAACCACCGACATCAAAAAGCATCAAAACCTTAACTGCGTTGTGTCGTTCAGGTACTTCCTTGATGTCCAGAAACCCACCGTTTCGCGCGGTCGACCTGATAGTATCAGGCAGGTCCAGCTCCAGGTCGGATGCTTCACGAACCCAGCGACGTAACCGGCGAAGCGCCATCTTCAGGTTTCTGGTGCCCAGTTCGACGTCGGGATCATAGTCAGCGAACTCCCTTTCCAGCCAGACTTTCATCGCTCTCTTCCGTGGCGCTTCAGTCATTTCGGTTCGCTCTCCTGATTCGGCTTCTTCGCTTAGGCCTTCACCCTTCTCACCATCATTGCCTTCACCTTCCTTGCCTTTATCACCTTCGCCCTTTTCGCCGGAATCACCCTCGCCTTCTTCACCATCATTACCCTGCTCACCTTTTTCGCCACCTTCGCTACTCTCTCCTTCACCCGACCCTGGCTCACCTTCATCTTTGCTATTGTCCTCACAGTCTTCCCGAGCAGCTCTTTCCTTCGCTTCAGCGACTGCTTCGCCATACTCTTCCATCACCAATGCCACTTCTCGCTCATTACCCTCCATCACTCGGGCCAGCAGTTCCCTGAGTTGTTCGCTTTCATCTTCTTCAAACACGCCAACCCAGTCATCGAGTACCGAAAAATAGGAGGCAAACGCCTGATCAAAACGATCGTAGTATTTTTCATCCTTGACCAGCGATAACCGACTGAGAAAATAGAATTCATCCTGGTCCGCAAAAATCAATCGATGACTGAAAATCGACAGAAGATCGATCAGTTCACGAACCGATACAGGCACACGATATCGGCGCAGGTGCTCAAAAAAACCTAATAACATACAGACAAATTAGTTGAGGAAATCAAAGTTGAAACGGAATGCCATTATTGTAACGGTCAATCCGGCGTGTGTATTTTGTTCGAGCTGAACTGGAAAGAGATTCATCAGCCAGAATCTCTTTGATGACCTGTAACGCTCGATCGAACTCGCCTACACGCGCGTAGGCCGCAGCGAGTGAATCCAGATTGGTCGCAGAATGTTCTTTGTGAACCGCCAGAGACGCAAATTCGAGCGCGACCTTGCCGTCACAAACTTCCTTAACTGGACAAGTCGCCATCAACCAGGCCAGTCGATTCGCAGCCAGCACATCCCCCTGTTCTGCAGCCAGTCGATACCATTTGGTGGCCTCGATAAAATCCTTGCCAACGCCATTACCACGCCGAAAGAGATAGCCAAGAGCTCCCTGGGAAGGAGCATGTCCCTGGACCGCAGCTTTTTGGTAATGTAGACGCGCCTGGTCGTAGTCAACTGAGCTACCGATCCCTTTCTCATAAGCAATGCCCAGGTAATAATGACCCGTGACGACGCCACGACTCACACCTTCCTGTAAAAGATCCAGACCCCGCGCAGGGTTTCTGGCGATACCGTTACCGTCCAAATACATTTCACCCAGCGCGACCAGGCCGGCGCCGTAGTCCTGCTCAACGGCCAACTCATAAAGTCGCACTGCCTTCGCAGAATCCCGCTCCACTCCCTGCCCTGATCGATAAAGGTTGCCAAGGTTAACCTGGCTAGCTGCATAGCCCAGCGACGCCGCCTTGCTGTACCTTGCCGCCGCTTTGGCCAGATCCTGCTCAATGTGTTCTGCCAGAATACCCAGATGATTCAGCGTTAGCAGGTGTTCCGGATCGAGATGAATCGCGAACTGAAGGTCCTGAACAGCAAGCCCGTAGCGTTGCAGCAAACTATAGGCAATACCCCGATTGCTGTAAGCAATAGCAAGCTCATCTTCCCGGAGTGTTTTTTGTTCGATTGCTCCTGTGAGGATTAAAATGACAGCCTCGTATTTGCCAGCGGCAGCGGCTAGTTGTGCCTGCTCGAACATAGACGGGGCCATCCCCGCTGAGGGCTCTTTACCCGCTGAGGGCTCTTTACCCGCTGAGGGCTCTTTATTGGCTGAGGGCTCTTTACCTCCCAAAGAACCTGCGGAAATAAATGTCAGCATGACTGTAACAAGCAAACGCATCGCGCAAGTATACCCAGCACATTTACCCAAGCACATACCCAAGTACATACCCAAGTACATACCCAAATACATACCTACGCAAAGGCACCTATCGTGCGACGTTCAGATGCTATACTGCGGGGATGCCGCAACCTAATCATCCCATCATTCGAGACCCTCTGCTAGAAGCACTTGTTGCGATGACCCGACTCCACCATCAACCACATAGTGCCGAAAGTCTAACCGCCGGTCTCCCCCTGGAAGGCGGCAGATTAACGCCAGCGCTGTTCATTCGCGCAGCGGCATCGGTGGGATTCAATGCTTCCTATGTCCAACGCCCGCTAACGGACATCACGCCTCTTATATTACCCGTCGTCCTGGAAATGAAGGATGGCCAGACGGCTATCCTTGTCGAACGAAACGGCGATGTCGCAACCGTTCTATTCTTCGATGAACAGGAGAAGACACAGGAAGTGGAGGTCACTTCGCTGGATGAGCGTTATGACGGCAACTGCTACCTGCTCAAACCGGGCATGGTGGCAGAAGGGGTCTCCAAAGACTGGTTCTGGAGCACGATCCGAAAATCTCGCGGCCTGTACGCCGAGGTACTGGTTGCCTCGCTCCTAATCAACCTTTTTGCCCTGGTCACTCCCCTATTCATTATGAATGTCTATGACCGGGTGGTTCCCAACCATGCTATCGAGACGCTCTGGGTCCTCGCGTCCGGTATTGCCATTGTGTTTGTCTTTGACCTTGTCCTGAAATCACTGCGCGGATATTTCATCGATGCCGCGAGCAAACGAGCAGACATCACGTTGTCCGCTCAGACCTTTAGCAGGGTCATGGATATCAAGATGAGCGACCGGCCGGACCGGGTTGGCTCATTTGCCAACAACCTTCAGGAATTTGATAGTTTCAGGGAATTTTTTACATCGACCACGCTAATTGCACTGATTGACCTCCCCTTTGTGATCCTATTTATAATCCTGATCTATTTGGTCGGTGGGGTTCTTGCGATGGTTCCACTGGTGGCGATACCGATGATCATACTTGCTGGTCTCGCACTACAAAAGCCACTGCACGGCCTCATTACAGAAACGTTCAGGGAATCCGCTGCCAAGCACGCCATGCTGATTGAAGTTCTAGCTTCACTGGATACTGTAAAAGGAGCGCGCGCCGAAGGCGTCATGCAGAAGCGATGGGAGACCTTCAACGCAAAGCTCGCAAAAATGGGACTCCGCTCACGTTTCCTTTCGATGTCCATCGTTAACCTGGCGCAACTCATCCAGCAGGTTTCTACTATCGCCATCGTTGCGGTCGGCGTGTACGCCATTATCGACGGCAACCTCAGTGTTGGCGGTCTTATTGCCTGTACAATCCTGACAGGCCGCTGCCTGGCGCCAATGGGCCAGGTAGCAGGAATACTGACTCGATATCACCATTCAATTACCGCGTTCAATGCCATCGACAGAATCATGGCACTGCCGGTAGAACGACCCGCAGGTAAAAGCTTCCTGCATCGTCCATCAATCAAAGGCGACATTGAATTCAAGGAAGTTACCTTCAACTATCGGGATCAACAGATATCCGCGCTTTCCAACGTATCATTCAAGATCACAGAAGGAGAAAAGGTCGCCATCATTGGTCGGACCGGCTCTGGTAAAACAACTCTCCAAAAACTGGTAATGGACTACTACGAACCAGGCGCCGGGGCGATACTCATCAGCGGTACAGATATCAACCAGATCGACCCCACTGACCTGCGCAGGAACATGAGTTACGTTCCACAGGAAATCTCTCTTTTCAGTGGCACCGTCAGGGAGAACATCGTCCTGGGCACACCGCTTGCCACCGATGAGGCGGTCCTTGAGGCAACGAGGGTTGCTGGTATTCTCGACTTCCTTAATACGCATCCCCAGGGGTTTGACCTGAACGTCGGAGAGCGAGGTGAACGTCTTTCCGGCGGACAACGACAGGGCATTGCCATCGCGAGAGCCATTATTAACCGCGCGTCTATCCTGATTCTGGACGAACCCACAGCCTCTATCGACAACACCGCGGAAATACTTTTCCTGAAGCACTTCTCCGAGTACGTAAAGGATCGAACGCTACTCCTGGTGACGCACAAAGCATCAATGCTTTCGCTGGTCGATCGACTGATAGTGCTAAATGACGGCAAAATAATTGCCGATGGACCAAGAGACGAAGTGCTGAAAATGCTTGCAGGAAACCCCCAGTGAGGGAATACAAATCAGATATCCAATTTATGCCGGATACTTATGCGGCAGAAATTGAGTCACTGCCTCTGGCGAGCCACTTGATTCTCTGGCTATCCGCATCTTTTGTCCTTATCGCTATTATCTGGGCAAATTTCGCGACACTGGATGAAGTCGCCCATGCTGAAGGCAGGGTAATTCCATCGGGTCAGATTCAGGTTGTCCAAAACCTCGAGGGGGGCATCCTGTCAGAGGTGAACATTAGGGCAGGCGATTCTGTCAAAGCAGGACAAATACTGCTGCTGCTGGACGACACACGATTTGCCAGCTCATTTCGTGAGGGCACACTATCTGTTCATACACTTCGCGCAAGGGTAGCCAGACTGGAAGCGGAAATTGATGAAATACCGTTCACTTCAATCCCGGGTTTTTCTGAAGAACACCAGAGCATACTTGACGATGAAATCCTTCTGTATACGTCCCGGCAGCAGGAACTTGAATCTTCACTCAGTATACTCAGACAACAGCGAACCCAGTACGACCAGGGTCTGGCTGAACTGAAGGCCGCAAAGAACAAACTGACCCGCAACGCAGCACTGGCAAAAAAGGAACTTGAGATCACAGCACCATTAGTTGAAAGCGGCGCGGTTTCACAGGTCGAACTACTGAGATTGCAGGCGGCAGTTAACGATTCCCTTGGACAACTCGAAGAGACAGGCATCGCCATTCCCGGGTCAGAAGCTGCAGTGGCCGAGGCCAACCAGAAGATCGCAGAAAGGAGACAACAGTTCCGAAGCGCGACCCAAGCCGAATTGAATGAGGCCAAAACTGATCTCAGCCGCTTGAACATATCTAATGTGGCCCTGGAAGACCGGGTTAATCGAACGACTGTCAAATCCCCGGTAGATGGAACCGTAAACCAGGTGCTGGTTAATACCATTGGCGCAGTCATACAGCCGGGAATGGACCTGATTGAGATCGTGCCTTCGAACGATACGTTGTTGGTTGAAGCCCGCATCCGCCCTTCGGATATCGCATTCATCCATCCCGGCGGGAAAGCGACGGTCAAACTCACCGCCTACGATTTTTCGATTTACGGCGGGCTGGATTCTGTACTTGAAGTCATCAGTGCTGATTCAATCACCGATGAACGCGGCGAGCATTTCTTCCGGATCAGGGTTCGAACCAGCAAGAACCATCTTGGAACCAGCGAAAACCCGCTGCCCATTATTCCCGGTATGGTGGCGACGGTCGATATAATGACTGGCCAAAAGACCGTCATGGACTACATTCTGAAACCATTGAAGCGAGCCCAGGCAGCCGCCCTCACCGAACGCTAACTCTGGCCAGTTTAGATCAGGGCAATTGAGAACGTGGTATAGCTAGCTTCCTTTGAATGCAGGTTTTCGTTTTTCTTTAAACGCCGCGCGTCCTTCCTTGTAGTCGTCACTGTCGAAACATGCGTTGATCATTATTGATATAGACTCAAGGTCCCGGCTCGAAGGGTCCTTGACCGCTTCGTTAATAGCCGCCTTCGCTGCCTTGACCGTAAGCGGCGCGTTGGCAGTGATCAGCGCGGCGTAGTCTCTCACCGCACCTTCAAGCTCATCGATTTCACAAACCCGGTTAACCAGACCCATGTGGAAGGCCTCATCTGCCGCCATAAGCCTTGCAGAGAACATAATGTCTTTTGCCCGCGATGAACCAACCAGTTCAGTGAGACGCTTGAGCCCTTCATACTCATAACCAAGACCCAGCTTCGCAGCCGGTATACCAAAGGTTGAGTCCGGCGTCGCGAAGCGAACATCTGCGCTTAGTGCCGTCGCAAGGCCGCCACCGATGCAAAAACCCTGGATCATTGCAATCAGCGGCTTGTCCAATTTAACCAACCACCGGTTAGCACTAGCTGCGACCTTACCATATGACTCTTTTTGCGCGGCGCTGCCACGTTTCGTATCAAACTCCGAAATATCTGCGCCTGACACAAAAGCTTTGTCACCAGCTCCCTTCATCACCACTACTCTTACTTGGTCATCATGCTGAAAGGCTTCCAGAATAGTCGCGAGGCCTTCCCACATTTCAAGAGAGATCGCGTTACGGCGCTCAGGGCTATTGAAGGTCACCCAGCCAATACCATCTTCCACCTGCGCCAACATTTTCTCGGTTTTTAGTTCCATCGTCTGCTCATTCTAAATAGCGCCAGCTTGCCGTAACCGGTTAATGTCTTCTGCATTGAAACCCATCTCGATCAGGACTTCATCAGTGTGCTCACCGAGAACAGGACCAGGTCGTTCGAAATGATCGCTAATAGGGAAAGTACTCATATTAATTGGTGAGCGAACAAGGTCGAATTCACCCATCTCTTCACGCCAGGTTGTGCGACGCATCTTTAGTGAACGAACATGCTCATCCTCAAATGCCTCAGCAATATCGTATATTGGCCCACACGGACAACCAGCATCATTGGCAAGCTCCACCAGCTCAGCCGTCATCATGCCGGTCGTGATCCCGTTGATCAATTGCCACAGTTCATGGCGATTCGCGATCCTTCCCCTGGTGTTCCTGAACTTTTCATTCTCGGCGAGACCCGGCTGTCCTACAGCCGCTGTAAACGCAGCAAACATCTTGTTGGTGCTCGCCGCCAGATTGACCATGCCATCTAACGTGTGAAAAACACCCATCGGAGAATTTGTCGGATGGTTGTTGCCCTCTTGGCCAGGGACTTCACCAGCCATGGTGTACCTCGCGCCCTGAAAATCCAGTTTGCTTAGCATCGACTCAAGCAGGGAAGTATGGACCCAGCTTCCTTCCCCCGTTTTCTCCCGGTGAAGCAGCGCCATCAGTACCCCCTGCCCCAGGAACATACCGGCGGATGTATCACTGATGGCAATACCGACACGCATCGGGCCTTCTCCCGGCTGCCCTGTAACAGACATAAGACCACTCATGCCCTGCACAACCTGATCAACTCCCGGGCGTTCACTATAAGGACCATCCTGGCCAAACCCGGATACACTGGCATAAACGATGCCGGGGTTAACCTTTTTTACAGCTTCATAGTCGATACCCAGTCGATATTTCACATCCTTTCGGAAGTTCTCCACCACCACATCGGCCTTCGCCGCCAGTTTTAGAAACAACGCGTGCCCATCAGCAGACTTTAGGTTAATCGTCATGCCCCGTTTATTACGGTGGAGGTTCTGTGAATCAGGGCTTAGCCGACCACCGGTGACATCGGTGAGCCCGGCATCAGGTGGTGGTTCAATTCGAATAACCTTTGCGCCCCAGTCTGCAAGCAGCCGGACCGCCGTGGGCCCGGCTCGCGCAATGGTCAGGTCCAGGATAGTGTAGTCAGATAGAGGCAAGGTCATCTGTTCAGAATAGCACGCAACTCCAGTGCAATTTCGCTGATCTTGACCCGTAACAATAGGGTATTCTTGGGTCCCATTCGTATCAGCTGCTTCTGAGCCGCACTCAAGGATTCCAGTTTTGGGTCTTCAAACTTATACATGACAGCTGGCTGAACAAGGCGAATCTGTCCTGTAATTATCGGGGTCTCAAGTAATCTACCAATCGCCTGGAACATTACATCATCGAAGGTCTGGTTACCGTAACCGAGTTCTGCATAAGCAATCTGAACAAGCGGCCTGAGTAAATGGTAGAACTCAGCCGCCCTTCTAGCGTCAACTGACCCGGCAATCTCAACAAATGGCGTGTACCGGGTATACGATGCATGGTCCAGTTCGAAAGTTTTTTCATCTATCTTCCGCACCAGGAACGGCCCTTCAGGTGCCAGTGACCTGACAGGCTCCTTGGCAACTTGCCCTCGAGCAATGTTGTCAGTAAACGCAACAAACTTTCGAATCAGCTGGTTAGGTGCCACCCAGGCGTTAACGCCTTCATGTCTTGACAGGCTAACCGCACCGTCCCTGATCAACTGGTCGCTGTCGTCTAACAATGGCAACACAAAATCTGGCTTTCCCTCTTCGATCGGCACCTCAATAACCGGTGCAGTCGGAGGTTCGGGCTCTGGATCAGGTACCGACTCTGATTTTGCAGGTTCCACTACCGTAGGTATTTGTATTTTTTCTACTACCCGCGGCTCAGGTTTACTGGTTGTTACGAAGTAGCCGACCACGCCAACAATCGCTACCAGCACGATGACGAACATGATCACTATCGGTTTATTGTCTCTGTTATCGGCCATCAGCTTTCCTAATCTCTAGGGACCCTATTGTATTCATCATTGTTAACAAAACAGCGAAAAAAGGTCAGTTTGGGGATCTTTCCATTGTATCTTCAGAATACGCCAGATTTTCGCTCTATTTGAACACCACCAACTTAATACCTGGCTAAATAAGCGCTCTTGCCCTGACCAGTTCATGCACCATTAACTGGCCGGCTTCCGCTAACGAGCGCCCGAAGGTGAAAATGCCATCTTCATGACCACCCATTGAAAATATACCCGGCGAATCCATATCCAT
>Ga0209663_1002158_pt1 | contig 9540 bp, 9 predicted proteins | sample SaaInlV_135m_DNA_2_FD_184667 | JGI IMG/M metagenome (GOLD analysis project Ga0209663, IMG submission 184667) | Marine microbial communities from expanding oxygen minimum zones in the Saanich Inlet - Saanich Inlet SI073_LV_120m_DNA (SPAdes) (version 2) | ecosystem: Environmental > Aquatic > Marine... | reverse complement strand
CTTCGGCTTTCTTTGCTGCTTTCTTTGCAGGTTTTGCTTCGGCTTTCTTTGCTGCTTTCTTTGCAGGTTTTGCTTCGGCTTTCTTTGCTGCTTTCTTTGCAGGTTTTGCTTCGGCTTTCTTTGCAGGTTTTGCTTCGGCTTTCTTTGCTGCTTTCTTTGCAGGTTTTGCTTCGGCTTTCTTTGCTGCTTTCTTTGTAGAATCTAAAGATTTCTTTTTGTTTTTTAATTCATCAAGTTCTGCCTTGATTTTTTTTGCTTCATCAATTATACTATCTTTTTTCTTTGCCATCAAATCACCATATTTTTTAAATTTAGTTTCTTATTTATCATACAAAAATTCATTCCTATTTAACAGTAAATACTCCTCTTATTGAAATGTTCTTTAATTCTTTTGAAACCATTTCTGCCACTATTTCATAAGAACCCGGAGTATCAATTACTTGTGAAAATGAATCACCAATTGGGAGTAATGTGCTTGTTTTCCCAAAACACTGTTCAAAAAACCCACCTTGAGTAATAACATCATTTTTATCAGAAGAATAGATCGTGACATAAAGATCCCCACAATCAAATGAAGTATCAGATATTCTGATGTTAATTGATACTGGTTCAGAGATTGAATATTGTGAAGATAGTCCAACTATTCCAATAGAGGCATCATGTGATGAACCACCAGACATGGGCCACATGTTTAATTCTCTATTAGGTTCTTGAAGCACATCAGCCATAACAGCAGAACCAAAAAATATTGAAAAGATTACGGGTAAAATAAATACAAGAAAAACTTTTCTACTAACCATTTTGTTTTAAAATCTTCAATTCCCTTATATCTATTTAGCAAAATTTGAAAACCAAATATCAATTTGACGAATGAGTTAAATCGTAGCCAACTAAATATCGCTAGATGCGACTTAGGAAATTTAGAGCAAGGGCATATCGTTGCATACATGATTCTGGTGAAATCACAGTTGGCGATTTAGCAGCTTTTGTGGGAAGAAATGAGAGTGGCAAAACAACCATCCTTCAAGCATTAACATTATTGAATAAGAATGAACAGATTTCAGAGTTAGATCTTTGTGATGAAATGCATGAAGAACTCAAAAATGAGATAAGATTGGCAGAGGGCGAATTTGAATTAAATCAAAATGAGAAAATGATTTTGAAAGAGAAATTTCCGGGTTTACCAGAAATGAAAAAAATAAAATTATTTAGAACAAATCGAAATCAAAAAGTTCAATATGAATTTGAAGATATGGAACTCAGTGAAAGTGAAAACGAGGGATTAAATTCATGGGAGAATTTTTCAAGACAAATAATAGGATTCTTAGATACAATTCCAAATCACCTTAGAATTCAAGTAAATACAAAATTCTTTGAAGAAGGCGTTCCAAAAAATCAAGAAATATTTGATAGTGGAATGGCAGAATTTAGTAATCAATTTCACGTAATTGCCATACAAGAACCTAGAGTAATAGAAGAATGGGTGAAAATATATGAGAATCCAGAAAACCAATTTTCAAACCTTCTAAGTGGAGAAAGTGAAAAAGTAGCATTACAAAATTTTATTGCATCTGAGTTACATCCAAGATTTGTTTATTTTTCAGATTACAAAAAAATTTACGGTAACATCAATCTTAATGAGTATATCAAAGAAGAAAGAGGAGAAAGGACGGACTCGATTGAGTATGTTGAAGAATTTGACAAGGCAGAAACTGTAAGAAATCTATTTTATTTAGCAGAATTAGATATGAAGGAATTAGAGGAAGTAAAAGAAAGTCCTTCAAAATGCATTAAACTGCTTAATACTGCAAGTAATAGGTTAACCAATAAATTAAATCCAGCATGGAAAGGGGACCCTATCCATGTAGACTTGAGATATAATCCAGGAAATATCATGAGTGTTGTAATTTCAGATGTTCATAAAGATGGAACAATTACAAACACAGGATTACTAAACAGGAGAGCTGAAGGTTTCAAATGGACGTTTTCTTTTATTGTAAACTTTGCAGCTGAAACACAAAGATCAGAGCTAAAAGAAGCAATATTACTTTTGGACGAACCAGCAAGAAATCTTCACCCTACTCAACAAATGGGAATTTCAGATTTGTTAAAAAATTTGGCAGGTTCCAATCAGGTTTTGTATGCAACACATTCACCATTTATGATATTTGATTACACACCAGGAAATTTACTTGTTGTAGAATTAGATAAGAGAAAACATCTTAGTAGAATATTTTATGATTATTGGAATGCAGATGATAAAACATTAACTCCAATTTTATACGGATTATCCAGAGGTCAAGTAGAATCTATAGTAGATAGAGAAATTGGGACAAATTCTAGACCAGTGATTATTGTAGAGACAATGTCAGATGCGATGTATCTTAATGCTTTTGACAAGTTCTTACAAGATCCAAATATTTCGATGAATCCTTTAAACATAATTGCAGCATATAACAAAAATTCAGTATTACCCTTAGCAATTTTTTACAGAAATCATGGATACAAGACATTTGTTTTATTGGATAATACTGAAGAATCCAAGCAAATATCAGCACAATTAGTATCAAATGAATTCTCAGCTATCCAAACTATATTTTTTGAAAGAGAAGGCAAGAAATTAGAATCGATTGAAGATTACATTGTCCTTGAAGATTATTTACACCCAGTAAATCAAACTTATGAGATAAAATTAAGGCAAGAAGGATTTACAAATATCACTCCACAGGATATGAAATCTAGTGACGGAAAAGGTAATTTGGAGAAATTAAAGAAAATATGGCAAGAACACAATGAAGATGATTGGGGGGAATTTAACAATGAAGAAATTACTAGATATATTTGTGAAAAAATTACACTTGAAGAAACTAGTTTTCTATCAGATAAGACAAAAGACCAGTTTAGATCATTGTACAGACTAATTGCAGAAAGAATTAGACAGTATCAAAACGTAACGACAAAACCAGATTTAGATAAATTTCAAAAGGCCAAGCCTTAAGATTTAAGAAGGTTTCTCATGAATAACACTAAACTAAAAAATAGAAACATGGAAAAAAGAATTCAAGGTTTATTGGAGATGTATGAAATTTGAATGGTATGAACAAATCATCTACAAGATGGGGTTTACTGTCAATCGTATTATTATTCTCATTATCACTAATCATTATTCAACCAAATGCATATGCTGAAGGAATTGATGTTAAAAGTTTCTCATTAGAAGAAACAACAATTATCAGTGTAGAAAATAATTCAAATGAAGAAATCAACACAATTAGAATTTGGCTTGGAAGTGATTTTAATTTTAAATCTTTTAAAACAGAAAAAAGTTGGGTGGGAGAAAAAACACCACAAGGTGTGGTAATTTTTACATCTTCTGAATCAATTAAACCAGGAGAATTAGTAAAATTTGGAGTTAAAACAGATAAAGTAAGTACAGGAATAAATTGGAAAGCGCTAGATAACAAAGATACACAAATAGACTTAGGAAAAGTATTATCAAAAGAATTACCAGGAATTACAACAGTTCCAGAAGATACAACAGTTCCAGATAATACAGTAGAACAAAATTCAGGACCAAGTATAAGTTCAGATTCCATATTTAGAATAGTTCCAGAAAAACCAAACGTAGGAGCATCAATCAGGGTAACAGGAGATAAATTTGGAGGATCTCAAGAATTAGATTTTTACATCGATACTAAAAAAATTGGTAGTTTTGTAACAGACAAAGATGGCCATTTTATGACTACGATGAAAATTCCAGAAACACAAAATGATGGGAGAGTAGATTTTAAAATTAAAGATAAAGAAGGTGAAGAGAAAAAGGTTAGTATTAGAATTGAAAAAATTGAGAATAGGATTCCAGATTCAGAAATTATCAAATTAACAATTCAAGGAATTTCAAACATGGTTCATAGAGGAGACTTTTTAGAAATATTTGGGACAGGTGATCCCAACAGTGCAATTACATCAACTGTTACAAATGAAGAAGGAGAAATTTATGTTACTAGAACTGCAGAAGTAGATAGTAAAGGAAATTGGAAATTAGAAGAACCAATCATCATTCCACTAGATATGCCATTTGGAAAATATAGTGCAACCATTACAGATGGTAGACAAAATATATTAAAACAATGGACAGTCGAATCAGATAAAACTATCATTATTGCTCCTTCCAATTTGAAATTTGATCTAGGGGAACTAATGAAATTTAACGGAACTGCAGTACCTAACAAACCAATAGAAGTGATCATGGAAGATCCATTTGGAAAAGAGATTTTTTCAGACATCATACAAGTAGATGAATCAGGATTTGTAAATTTTGTATATCAAACAACCCAAAGTTCGATCAAAGGCACATACACAATCATAGCAACTCAAGAAAAAGATAAAGAATTTATTTTTACAGGATTAGGACAACTACCTACAATTCCAGTCAATTTAGAATTTGATAGTCTACATTACAAAGCAGGGGATATTGCAAACATTTCACTGTCAGGTAAGGCATCTGAAGTAATCAGTTTATTAATAATTGATCCTTCAGATAAGCCAAAAGGAGATTCAGTTTCAATTACACTACAACCAGACGGTAGAGGTACACATCAATTAGATTTAGAGGGATATGCATCTGGAGCATACACTGCAGTGATAAGTAAAGCAGGTGATGAGAGTAAAGAAATATTCACAGTGGGTCTACAAACAGGTTCAGGTGAAATTGACGCCAACATTACAAAACCAAGTTATCTTCCAGGAGATTCAATTCTGCTATTAGGTGATACAGGAGAAAATGTCTTGCTAATGATTTCATTAATGGATCCAGATGGGAATATAATTAAAGAAAAAGAATCATTTTCAGACAAAAATGGGAAAATTACAGAGGATTCTCTTAGAATACCAACAGATGCAAAACATGGACTTTGGAAAATCAATGTAAAAAGTGGAGCAAATTTTGATATTATAGAATTTGAAGTTTTGGCATTATTGGATGAAGGGATGACAGTATCAATTGAAAAAGGAGGAAACATACCAGGGTTAGGCGATACAATCATCATCAAAGTGTTCGGGGCAGAACAAAATGTAGAAATTGAAATCACATCAAACGATGGTAAAGTAATCGGTAATCTTGATGGAATAATTACAAGTGCAGGTATTATTGACCAATTATGGGCTATTCCTAAAAATACAGCACCAGGAACATATACAGTCAATGTGGTGAATCCAACAGATTCAGCAGTAACCACTTTTGAAATAGAGTAATAATTTCAAACAAGTTTATTTTACCTAAATTAAACAAAAAATTATGAATCTAAAAGACAAGATATCTGATTATCCAAATTTTCCAAAAAAAGGTATTTTATTTAGAGATTTTAGTCCTGTTTTAAAAGATCCATCTGCATTATCTTTTATTGCAGATGAATTTGCAAAAAAATTTCATCCAAAAGATATCGATGTTTTTGCAGGGATTGAGTCAAGAGGTTTCATTCTAGCATCAATTCTAGCCTCAAGATACAGCAAAGGCATGATAATGATCAGAAAGGCAGGAAAATTACCAGGAAAAACTGCAAAATTAGCATATACGATTGAGTATGGGAAAGATACAATTGAAATTCAAAAAGACATCATCAAAGAAGGAGAAAGAGTTCTAATTTGTGATGATCTACTTGCAACTGGAGGAACAGCAAAAGCTTCTGCAAAATTAATTGAAAAAGTTGGAGGAGAAATTGTAGGTTTTGCATTTATAATCGAACTAGTTGATCTTGATGGAATCAAAGGGATTAGTAAATACAATTGTAAATCATTGGTGAAGTATTAATGGAAAAAGATGTAGAAATAGGAATTTTTGGTGGAACAGGAATTTATGATTCAGGTTTACTTGAAAATGCACAAGAAATCGACATAGACACACCATACGGAAAACCATCAGACACAATTACAGTTGGAGTATTCAAAGAACGAAAAATTGCTTTTCTTCCAAGACATGGGAAAAAACACACCATTCCGCCTCATAAAATAAATTTTAAAGCAAATATTTGGGCATTTAAAGAATTAGGAATTACAAGAATTATTGCACCTTCAGCAGTTGGAAGTCTAAAAGAAGAATTAGAGCCAGGTCATTTTGTATTACCAACACAATTCATAGATTTCACAAAATCAAGAGATGGATCATTTTCAGATAATGGTAGAGTCATCCACATATCAGTAGCTGATCCTTTTTGTCCAGAATTACAATCATCTATTCTCCAAGTAACAGATAATCAAGATATGGAAATGCATAAAGATTGCACATATGTCTGCATTGAAGGTCCACGATTTTCAACTAAAGCAGAGTCAAAATTCTATAGAACAACAGGTGCAGATATTATTGGAATGACACTTGTTCCAGAATGTCAACTGGCAAGAGAGGCACAAATGTGTTATGCATCAATCTCAACAGTTACAGATTATGATGTATGGGCAGATAAACCAGTAACTGCAAAAGAAGTAATAGAAACACTTTCAAAAAATGTTGAAAAAACAAAGAAAGTGTTAACAGAATTAATTGATAAAATTCCTAAAAACAGAAGTTGTTCTTGCTCTAAAGCACTAGAAGAAGCAGAGTTTTAATCATCAACAAAGGATTCTTTTTTGAGTCCTTCAGGAAGAGTCAAATCACCTTGAAGTAAATTATTTTGTAGAGTCATAATTACTTCATCAACATCATATCCAAGTTTTTCTAATTCTTTTTCAGTTGTTTTAGAAATTTTTGCTCCAACATTTTGGCCTCCTATCCTACCAAATGCAATAGCAGTAAAACGAAAATCATTGTCATCTATAGAAAATTTACCAGTAATTTTTGCAGCCATTTGGCTTCCATGAATATTATTAATGTGAACTTTAAGTTCCATTTTTAAAACTAAATTTCTACAGCCTTGTTAACATTATCATCAATCAAAAAGCTCCAATGTTTATCATCTTCAATTTTAAAATCATTTATTTTTAATGGAATTACTTGTTCATCAAGACATTCATGTTTAATTTCACCATTTTCTTTTAGTTTAACTAATTTCCATTTGTATTTTCCTTGCTGTAATTTACATACAGAAACTGCCCATTTTGCATCAGCATCAATTTTTGGCATTCCAACTAAATCAGCCAACTCTTCAATACCAAGTTGTTTTTCTTCACAGAAACGTTTCTTGCATACACCACATCGCCACACATCAACTGAACCAACAGTTCGCTCATCTATGTTGATATTTATCACACCAAAGTAAACAGGTTGATGTTTGCAAGTATCAGTGTCAACATTCAATGATGTTCACCAATTTTAGCATTATTTAGTTCTTGCATCCTCATAAAATTTTTCTAAAATTACCCCCATACTATCTGCAATCTTATTTCGTTTAAATTCAATATTTTCTCGCTCACACATTCTCCTATACATGTTAACAGCAGTAAATCTAGGATGCATCGCCTCAAATTCAGTTTCAGAAATATCTATGAAAGCCCCCAAACTCATAAGATCTCTAGCTGCTTTTTCCGCATCAGCTAAAGGAATTTTTAATTTTTGTGAAATTAAATCTGCAGACATTTTTCCATAACATGTGATAAGCAAATACACTTTAGCTTGGACAGGGCCTAGTTTAAGTTCAGAAACTAGATCATTTTCAAGTTTTGATGAATCCATTAGTTTTAAAATAAAATCTGATCAAATAAAATATAATCGGTTCATAAATCATCTAAGCAATAGTTTTTTAGATATTTTCAAAGAAAATCCCATTGCAATGAAATGAATTACTATACCAACTGTTATTCCTAAAATTAAATCATCAAAAATCACCCAAATAAGAACAAATGATGTAAGAGATGGAACAGAAATGATAGTAGCTATAATAGTTCCTCTCAACACAATTTCAAATATTGAAAGTTTAGATTTCTTATCAGACAATATCTGACAAATTTCAAAAATCGTAATAAAAACTAAAGATACATGAATTTTCGATGATACTTTATATTTGGCAAACGTAAATTTTCACTGTTTGGCAAGTTATAAGGGAGCATATTCAAATGAACAGTCATTAAATTTTGTAATTCCAATTATCGTGATTTTATTTTTAGGAATAATCTACATTATGACACAGCGTGCAGATTCAGGTTTTGTGAGTTTTATTTTAATTGGTGCTGCAACTCTAACAATGTTTTACTGGGTAAGAGTATTAAAGAAAATGACAAAAGATCAAAAACCACTATACACCCAAGCAAGAGAACAAGAAACAAAGAATTGGGTATATGATCTTATTAAAAATGAAGGAGAATTTGTATTTGTAGCTGAAGTGCCAGGTCCTGAAGATAAAATAGCTGTAAGACTAGTTGATGGAATATTATATGTACGTGGAACAATGGGATTTTCAAAAGAAATTCCAATAGAAGGTGCAGGTGAAATGCAAATATTTGATTTCAAATATAGAAATGGCGTCTTGACACTTAAAATAAAATAATTAAAGACTTTTTGCTAATTCTAATTTTTGTGGCAAATATTTATCAGTAATATTTGTAAGACCATATTTTGAAAAGGCTTCCAGTTCAGCTTTTCTTTTTAATCTCAAAAATACATCAAGTTCTTTTTTCCAGACACCATCTTGATATCTAGGATCTTTTTGAAGATCATAACATCTCTTAATATCAGATTCAGTCATTGGTATTGTAGGCAATTTGTATTTTTCAATATCAGTTGCCCAAACTCCAACCCATTTTGCATCAGGAACAGTTAGCTCTCTAAGATGAGCAGCATTTGCAGAGCCAGATTTTATCACCATTGCAATATGTTCCCCATACACATCACCGTCAGTTAAAACAATTACAGGAAGTTTCATTTCATCATGAAGTCTTTTTAATAAAGTTCTAGTTGAACGTGGAGCTTGTCCACCAGTATTGATGATTATAGATTTGAATTTTTTGTCAACTTGTTCTTCAACAAATCTTGTAAAAAGACCACCTTTTTCAATAGCAATTACAATTTCAGCACTAGTGTCAACTAATTCTGCAGTAGTCAAACTGGGTCCAATAGAATATCCATCGGGGTGATTAGATAAGTTCATGGTTTTACCCTCATACCCAGGAATAGTATATTCAATATTCAAATCACCAAAAATAGAACTTCGCTCTTCAGGAAATATGTGAAAATCTTCTCGAGCTCTTGAAGTCACTGCTTCTAAATCTACAATAATATTATCTGATTCAGACTGATCTTCAAATTCAACTGCAAATGCTTGAGAGGAATAATAGACATCTCTTAAAGTAGATGATTTTTTTTCATGAGTTAATCTATTTGCAAAAAATGCCAACCACATTAATTGAGTAAAAGATCTTAATTGAGCTGAATTTCTTGAACTTCTCAAAGCAGCATTATTACCTAAAATGTATTGTCTAAGTTTTTTATCATAAACTATGTTACTTACAGATCTGCTAGGGATAGAAAATTTTGGGAATTGACCATTATCTAAATCATCATAAATTTTTGCACCGTGGCTCTTAAGCATCTCAAGAATAGTTTTTTGTTTTTCA
>Ga0209663_1002139_pt1 | contig 9594 bp, 10 predicted proteins | sample SaaInlV_135m_DNA_2_FD_184667 | JGI IMG/M metagenome (GOLD analysis project Ga0209663, IMG submission 184667) | Marine microbial communities from expanding oxygen minimum zones in the Saanich Inlet - Saanich Inlet SI073_LV_120m_DNA (SPAdes) (version 2) | ecosystem: Environmental > Aquatic > Marine... | reverse complement strand
ACTTGAAAAACTGTTTTTAATGGATATAATGTACTACTACATTAATACAATGGTACATATATAATGAAAATAGAAAGAGTATTAACAAACAAAGAAGAGAAAAAAACTGAAGAAAGGTTTTTCAAAGCAGTCCAATCATTAGAGAATAGTGATGAATGTCGTTCATTTTTCTATGATATTTTTACTCCTGCAGAATTACAATCAATCAAAGACCGCTGGTCAGTAGCTGAGCTACTTAATAAGGGTTATACCTATCGTGAAGTTAATTCCTATACTGGTGTCAGCGTGACTACAATTGGAAGAGTTGCGCGATGTTTATTGGATGGTTCGGGTGGTTATGAAATAGCTCTAAATCGAGTACAAAACAATGGATAACAATAGAATAAAAATTGCAATACAGAAATCTGGAAGACTGACAGAACATACGATTAACTTGTTAAACAAATGTGGGCTAGTTATCAGTCATACTAAAAATCAACTTATTGGTTATGGGGAGAATATGCCATTTGATCTCATGTTTGTTAGAGACGATGATATACCAGGTTTAGTTCAAGATAACTTATGTACACTAGGTATCGTAGGATTGAATGAGGCACTTGAGAAAAAAATAGAAATTGAAAACTCAAAAAAAGGATCTTCAAATTTTAAAATAGTTTCTAATTTAGATTATGGACAATGCAAGCTGTCTTTTGCTTATCCAGATAATTCAAATTATCAAGATTTAGAAAAGCTAGAGGGTAAAACTGTAGCCACAAGCTACCCTAATATAGTCAAAGACTATATTTTAAAAAATGGGCTAAACATAGATGTCACTCAATTCTCAGGTGCAGTAGAATTAGCACCAAGCCTAGGTAAAGCAGATCTTATATGTGATCTGGTATCCTCAGGACAGACGCTTAAATCACATAATCTAACTGAAGGTCAGATGATATTGGAAAGTACCGCTGTAGTTATAAGATCGATGCAATCAACTGATAGTATTCAAAGCAACTGGGTTAATAAACTCATAGAGCGCATACAAGGAGTACTCCAAGTTAAAGAGAGTAAATACATCATGATGCATGCACCTAGAGCATCCATTGATTCAATAACTGACTTATTACCTGGCACAGAATCACCAACCATTATTCCACTTGAAGGTACAACTGAAACAGTTGCTTTGCATGTAGTTTGCAAAGAAAATATTTTTTGGGAGACGCTCGAGGATCTTAAAACCAAGGGTGCTTCATCCATCTTAGTTGTGCCCGTTGAAAAAATGCTAATGTAGATTATGAGTATTCAAGAAATAATTAATTGGGATCAACTGGACAAATCAGAAAGAAAGAAACTGATTGCTAGACCTAATGTGTTAATAGATGATGAAATTAGAACTACAGTAGAAGTTATTTTAGAAAAAGTAAAAGAATCTGGCGATTTAGCTATAAAGCAACTGACTCTGGAATATGATGATGTCAGTATCAATGATTTAAAAATGACTGATAGTGAAATCAAAAATGCAATTCAAAGAACTTCAAATCAAGTAAAGGATGAGCTCCATAGAGCTATTGAGAATATAACTATATTTCATGAAAATACAATGCCCTCTTCTTCTTCAAAAGTAGAAGTTAAGCCAGGAGTTTTTTGTGAAAAAATAATTAAACCTATTAATAATGTTGGTTTATATATTCCTGCTGGAAGAAATCCTTTGCCTTCGACCGCTATCATGCTGGGAGTTCCTTCAAGATTAGCTGGGACTAAGAATCGGATTTTGTGTTCGCCTCCAAATAAAGATGGTTTAATTGATGATAGTATTGTCACCGCTGCTTCATTTTGTGGAATAACTGAAATGTTTAAAATTGGCGGCGCACAAGCAATTGCTGCATTAGCATATGGAACAGATTCAGTTAATAAAGTTGATAAAGTATTTGGACCAGGAAATAGTTTTGTGACAATGGCAAAGACAATTCTTGCTTCAACATCTGAAATAGCAATTGATATGCCTGCAGGCCCAACTGAAGTTTTGGTAATATCAGATGGTAATACAGAACCTGATTATGTTGCCTATGATTTATTATCTCAAGCTGAGCATGGACCTGATTCGCAAGTAATCCATATATCACCAGACAGGGATTTTTTAGAAAATGTCCAACAAAGCATTAATCGGATTATGAAAACCTTAGAAACAAGAGATGTTGCTCAAGATGCTTTATTAAATAGCAAATCTATTTGGGTCCAAGACATAGAAACTGCCATAGATATATCGAATAATTATGCACCAGAACATCTTATCGTCTCATTAGAAAATCCAAGGTTATACCTAGATTCTATTGAGTCTGCTGGATCAATATTTTTGGGTTATTGGAGCCCTGAATCTGCGGGTGATTATTGCAGTGGTACAAATCATGTTCTTCCAACAGCGGGTTATGCAAAATCTTTAAGTGGAGTCTCGGTTGAAAGCTTTACAAAATCAGTATCCATCCAAGAACTAACCAAATCCGGATTAAAACAACTCTCCGAGACTATCAGCCTATTGGCTAGAGTAGAAGGTCTTGAGGCACATGCAAAAGCAGTAGAAGTAAGACTAAGTGATTATGAGTAAAGAAATAAAAAAACTGATCAGGCCTGAGGTGCTTAATTTAAAACCTTATGTGCCAGCCAAGAAAGTACTTAATGCGACTAGAATGAATGCTAATGAAAGTCCTTATTGTGTAACTGAACAAGCTAAAAAAGATGGACTTAATCTTTATCCGGACGCTGTGCCTGTGAAGATAAGACAAAGAGTTTCACAGTATCTTGATATAGGAGAAGAAAATTGCGTTATTACTAGAGGCAGTACTGAGGCAATTGATGTCTTGCTTAGGGTTTTCTGTCAACCAAATGTGGATGAAATTATCATTTTTCCACCAACATTTGAAATGTATCAATTCTATGCAGCGATACAAGGCGTTTCTATAAAATCAATACCATTATTAGAAACCAGTAATTATGAGATTGATTTTACACTATTGGATAAGGAGGTTTGCACTCAAAGTAAGTTAATATTTTTACCATCTCCATCCAATCCAACTGGCCATATATTCACTAAGGATATGATATTCAAAGTCTGCGATATGACCAAAAATTTTGGATTATTGGTATTGGATCTAGCTTATATTGAATTTGCAAATGAGGATTTCACTAAAGAAATATTAGCAACCTATCCTAATGTAGTAGTGTTAAGAACTCTTTCAAAAGCCTTTGGGTTGGCAGGCTCTAGATGTGGAGCATTGCTTGCTTCGTCAGAAATATGTGATTATGTAATGAGAGTTCTTCCCCCTTATTCATTCTCTAAGCCAGCAGAGAGAAGCATTCTAGAGGCATTAACAGAAGATGGAATTGAAACCTCTAAACTAAATATAAAAGAAGTAATAAAAGAGAGGATGTATTTAGAGACTGCCTTCACTGAAATTGATTGCATCAAGAAAATTTATAAATCCAGTGCTAATTTTATTCTAGTGCAAGTTGAAAATTCTGATTTATTCTGTGAAAAAGCTAAAGAGTATGGCCTTCTTTTAAGAAACGTTAGCTATCAGCCTAGTCTCCATAATTGTGTCAGAATTACTGTTGGTATGAGAAAACAAAATGACTTGTTAATAGAAGGTATTAAAACATTATGAATACTAATTATAAAAAAATAATCTTTGTAGATAGAGATGGAACAATTATTTTTGAACCGAGCGATTACCAGGTAGATGCATTGGAAAAAATTAAGTTTGTACCTGATGTTATTTCAGCACTTAGTCAGTTGAGTAAAAATGGCTACTCCTTAGTTATGGTTTCAAATCAAGACGGACTTGGAACCAATTCTTTTCCTCAAGAAAGCTTTATAGAGAGTCAAAAATTTATTGAAAATATTCTTAATTCTCAAGGAGTATTTTTTGATGATATATTGATCTGTCCTCATTTTGAAACAGATGGTTGTGATTGCAGAAAACCCCTCACAGGAATGGTGACTAAACTTCTCGTAAACACAAATATTGATAAAGAAAGATCTTATGTGATTGGTGATCGGGACACCGACATGCAATTTGCTAAAAATTTAGATATAGAAGGCATTCAAATAGATCCCTATAGAGATAATCAATGGACTGATATAACAACAAAAATACTTAACATTGATCGTAGATCTTCTGTCCTTCGTGAAACCAAGGAAACAAAAATTAAAACGACTGTGAATTTGGAGCAATCTAAACCTATTTTGATTAATACTGGGATCGATTTTTTTGATCATATGTTGGAACAACTGGCAAAACATTCAAATATATCCATGATTATAGATTGCGATGGTGATATAGAGGTTGATGAACATCATACTGTTGAAGATGTTGCTATAACATTAGGTCAAACGATTAAAGAGTCATTAGGTAATAAGTATGGCGTCAATCGATATGGTTTTACATTACCAATGGATGAGTCATTAGCATCGGTTGCCATTGATCTTTCGGATAGACCCTATTTTGTTTTCGAAGGGGGTTTTGATAGAGAGAAAGTGGGCGGACTACCAACTGAACTAGTTGCTCACTTTTTTCGTTCATTGAGTCAGTCTCTTGGGGCCACTATACATTTAGCTGTTAAAGGTGAAGATAATCATCATATGATTGAAGCATGCTTTAAAGTATTTGGAAGAGCATTAGGCCAAGCTGTGAAAGTCTCGGGAACAGATTTACCTTCAACTAAAGGTATCTTATAGTGCCAAAGAATACTATTGCTATAGTTGATGCAGGAGGATCAAACCTGTCTTCATTAACCTTTGCCCTTGATCGAATTAAAGCAAATTATATTACGACGAATCAAATTACTAATATTGAAGATTCAAGCCATGTAATCTTGCCAGGAGTGGGAGCAGCAAATGATGCAATGGATAAACTAGAAGAATCTAATTTAATTGAAGTTATTAAGAATCTAAAACAACCGACTCTTGGTATTTGCTTAGGGATGCAACTTTTATTAGATTATTCAATGGAAGATAATGTGAAATGTTTATCAATCATTGAAGGTCAATGTGAAGCATTCTCAAATAAGGATAATTATCCAGTACCACATATGGGCTGGAATAATGTAAATTTTAATAAATCTTCACCTTTAACAGAAGATTTAAAAAACGAAGACTATTTTTACTTTGTACACAGTTATTATGTGCCTTTGTCAGATAGTTCTATTGGCATCACAGAATATAAAAAATCATTTACTAGTATTATTCAGAAAGAGAATTTTTATGGAACGCAGTTTCACCCTGAAAAATCTAGTGATCAGGGTTCTAAGCTCTTAAGAAACTTTATTAATTTATAGCACATATATGAAACTTATACCGGCAATTGATTTATTGGATGGGCGTTGTGTCAGACTGCTTAAGGGGGATTTTGGGAAGGTCACATTTTATGATGTTAAACCACTTGAGTTGGTTAAGAATTATGAATCAATGGGCTTTAAGAATCTGCATATTATTGATCTGGATGGAACAAGAGATGGTGTTTCAAAAAATAGTGAAATTATTCAACAGATTATTGAACAATCAAATTTGAAAATACAAATAGGTGGTGGAATTCGAAGCAGTGAGAATATGAGAAGTTGGCTGGATACTGGTATTAATTATCTGATTATAGGAAGCTTTGCTATCAATGATTATAAAGGTTTCTGTCAATCAATTGAGAACGATGAAAAATCAAAGATCATTATTGCATTGGATGTAATCATTGAAAATAAAACACCTATAGTGATGACTCATGGTTGGAAAGAATCGAGTAACAAATCGCTATGGAGCTTAATAGAGAGGTTTAATCAAATTGGTTTTAATCAATATCTTGTGACGGATATTAGTAAAGATGGAACATTAGATGGGCCGAATATTTGCCTGTACAAGCAATGTCTTCAAAAATCACCAGGATCAATATTTATAAGTTCAGGGGGTGTATCTAATATTCACGATTTATATCAACTTAGAGAAATTGGTATACAGGCTTCTGTATCTGGTAAAGCATTATTAGAGGATAAAATCTCTAATCGGGAGGTGTTTAGATTCTTACAAGAAGAATAATTCCATGTCTTGATGTGAAAAATGGTCAAGTGGTCAAAGGCATACAATTCAAAAATCATGAAATTGTAGGAGATATTGTTGATCTTGCATCAAGATATAATAACGAAGGGGCTGATGAACTTGTATTTTATGATATAACGGCCAGTCCAGATAGAAGGTCCGTTGATCGCAAGTGGATTAACCTTGTCGCAAAAGAGATTAATATACCTTTCTGCGTAGCAGGTGGAATTAAAACCATAAATGATGCCGAAGAAGTGTTGAATTATGGAGCGGATAAAATATCTATTAATACACCCGCTCTTAAGAACCCAATCTTAATTGAGCAATTGGCTAAACGTTTTGGCAGTCAGTGTGTAGTTGTTGGTATTGACAGCTTTGCAGTTAATAAGAATTATAAAGTTCACATATACACCGGTGATCCTGACCAATCAAAGGAGTCAAATAAAACCACCAATAATTGGATTAGTGAAGTGCAGGATCGAGGTGCTGGTGAGATTGTTCTTAATTGTATGAATCAAGATGGCGTAAGAGATGGTTATGACATTGATCAGCTGATGGAAATGAGAAACATATGCAAGGTACCATTAATTGCTTCTGGCGGGGCTGGAAAAATGTCAGACTTTGTTGATGTTTTTAATAAAGCAGATGTCAGTGGATCTCTTGCTGCAAGTGTGTTTCATAAGAAAATTATCAACATATTAGATTTGAAAAAATATTTACAACAAACAAATATAGAGGTCAGAATATGAGTAAAAATAATAATCAATTTTTATATAAATTAGAAGATATTATCAATGAGAGACTCGCAGAAGGATCTGATAAAAGTTATACCTATCAACTAATGCAGGATGGGATTAATCAAGTTGCTAAGAAAGTAATAGAAGAAAGTTCAGAGTTTGCCATAGCTTCCATACAAAAAAGCAACGATAAAAAGGATATTGTTTGGGAAGCTGCTGATTTAATGTATCACTTTTTAATTCTATTAAATGCTTCAGGAGTCACACTCAATGAAGTGTCAGAAGAACTTGAGAATAGAAATGAAAAATGAGACTCAAACAGACAATGAAGCTTGCCCTGCTTAGACTTAAAATAATTTATTAGGATTCATTATATTTTTAGGGTCAATGGCCTTTTTTATTGTCTTCATCAGTTTTAATTTTGTATCATCCGAGAAGAAAGCAAGTTCATCTTTGAGTTTAGATCCAATTCCATGTTCTGCACTGAATGAACCTCCATATGATTCTGCTAAACCATGTACTAATCTATTGACAGTATGACTTTTTTCTAAAAAAGTACCTTCATCCATTGATTCTGGTTTGCTTTTAGTTAAATGAAGATTTCCATCGCCTAGGTGTCCAAATGCAAACACATTGGATGGACCTATTAACTTTTTTAATTCATCAATTGTTTTTTCTATAAACAATGGAATATATTTAATAGGAACTGAAATGTCATGCGCTATACCTCTGCCGTGATGTTTTTCAGCTTCTGAAATACTGTGTCTAATTTTCCAAAAATCATTTCTTTCTTTTTCGTTAGTAGCAATAACTCCATCGATCAGATTATTAGATTCGAGTTCTTGTTCGAGATAACTTGTGATTATATCTTCATTAGGTTGTTCTTCATGTATAGAGACTTCAATAATAATATGCCAAGGGTAAGATGAATCTAAAGGTATTCTATGTTCCGGTAAATATTTCTCAACAGCTTTTATGCAAGATGAACTCATGATTTCAAACGCTGTTAGTCGATCGGTAAATGTATTTTTAGAATTTTTTAGAACCTTTATAGCATCATCAACTGATTTGACAGCTACCATTATTGAGCAATAAGTCTTTGGCAGGGTTGATAATTTGATACTGGCTTTTGTAATCAGCCCTAGAGTTCCTTCTGCACCAATAAATAATTGTTTTAAATCATACCCAGTATTGTCTTTTCTGAGACCTTTTAGGTCATTAAGTACAGTTCCATCAGGTAAAACAACTTCAATGCCCATTATGTGCTCTCTTGTCATCCCATAAGACAAAACATTAACACCTCCGGCATTGGTTGATATGTTTCCTCCTATTTGGCAACTGCCTTCAGCACTTAGACTTAATGGAAAAAACAGATTATTTTCAATAGCACAATCTTGAATATTACTAAGTATGCAGCCTGACTCAACAATCATGGATTGATTATGAATATCAGTTTCAATAATTTTATCCATTTTTGAAGTATTTATTACAATTTCTAATTGTTTATTATCAGAATGTGGAATATTTGCTCCACACAGGCTTGTATTCCCCCCCTGAGGGACTATTGCAATATTATTGATACTGCATACCTTAATGATACAAGACACTTCATCAGTTGTGATGGGAAGCATGACAATGGGTGTTTCTCCTTTGATATGCCCTCTCCAATCTTCAAGAAATATTTGAATCATATCAGGTTCAGTAATGCATCGATCTGGTCCTGTAATAGCTATCATTTCAGAAATTAATTGTTCTAGATTCATATCAATCTTTATCTTAAAGAGATTTATATGAATTGAATGTTGACCATAGTGCAATGAAAAGGGCAGTCACTACTGGACCAATTATAAATCCTGATAATCCAAATATTGTGATGCCACCCAATGTCGATAAGAGAATTAAATAATCGGGTAAGTTTGTTTCCTTTCCTACAAGATATGGACGAAGAAGATTATCAATCAAGCCAATGATAAATATTCCTGATATTATTAAAATTAATCCTTTAAGCAGTGCTCCATTAAAGATAAGTGCGAGAGCAATTGGAAGCCATATTATAGAGGCTCCTATCCCAGGCAATATACTGAATAAAGCCATCATTGCTCCCCATAGAATTGCTCCTTCTATATCAAGAAATAATAAGATTAAACCACCAATAGAACCTTGTGCTATGGCAATCAAAATAGTGCCTTTAACGGTAGCCTTAATGACAGTTGAGAATTTTTCAATTAGAAACCTTTCTTGATTATCATCCATAGGAAAAGATTCAATACATGACTTTATTATGTTCTCACCATCTCTGAGGAAGAAAAATAATAAGTAGATCATTATAAAAAAAGAAAGAAAGAACTGAAGAAGATTCTGACCCGTACTCATTAGTAGAGAAACTATGAATTTTGTTGCCCCTACTCCAATATTGTTTAATTGTTCTATGAGTTGATTTGTATTCAGTCCTATTGAATCAAGACGATCGATAAGATTAGGCACTAATGCATTAAACCAATTAACTAACTGTCCAAGATTATATTCTCCTGATTCAATTTTATTCAATACAAGTAAAGATTCCGAGCCAATGACGGTAAAGATAATAAATCCGGGTATTAAAACTAGTATTACAATAACAATGATCGTTAAAAAAGATACCAATGATGGGTTGTATTTTTTATTTATTAGGTAGTTTCTTAAGGGGTAGAATAATATGGATAAAACAATTGCCCAAAGAATAGGTAAAAAGAAGTTCCACAAAATGATAGCGAATAAAATTGTGATCAAGCTTAATACAAATATGAATGCATTTTTACTTTTCAT
>Ga0209663_1002052_pt1 | contig 9826 bp, 9 predicted proteins | sample SaaInlV_135m_DNA_2_FD_184667 | JGI IMG/M metagenome (GOLD analysis project Ga0209663, IMG submission 184667) | Marine microbial communities from expanding oxygen minimum zones in the Saanich Inlet - Saanich Inlet SI073_LV_120m_DNA (SPAdes) (version 2) | ecosystem: Environmental > Aquatic > Marine... | reverse complement strand
TCCCATATCATCGGTGCCGACGCAGGAAAACATGGCGGATTTAAGTCCCAATCGAGCAGTTCCAACAGCAGTGTTTCCGGCGCAACCGCCGAGATATTTGCGGAAACTTTGTGCGTCTTCAAGCGCACTGTGTAGCTGTTCGGCATAAAAATCAACTGCAACACGACCCATGCAGATTAGATCGAGCGGTCTGGAATTATCAATTAAGTTTGGTGTTTTTGTCATATTTTTTGTTGAATTAAATAGATTCTACTTTTTCCGGGTTCCCGCTTTTTAGTGATTGCTGTGCCGCGAGTGCAATCAGCACCGGAGCAAGGCCGTCATTTCCGGAAACAGGAGTCGGTTCGTTTTTACGAACTGCATCAACAAAAGCCTCCATTTCAGCGATAAATGCTTTTTCGTAGCGCTCCAGAAAAAAGTAAAGCGGTTTGTCACGGATTGTTCCGGATTCGTTGAGCACAACCATCGAAGTCGGTGTGTTGTTGTCCGCCAGCGCAGTACCTTTTGAACCGAAAACTTCGACACGCTGGTCATAACCGTAAACCGCTTTGCGACTGTTTTCGATAATGCCGAGTGCGCCGTTGGCGAATTTCAGTGAAATAACCGCAGTGTCAATGTCACCCGCTTTGCCGATTTCCGGATCAACCAGCACCGCGCCGTAAGCATGAACCTCTTCAACTTCACTACCGCTGAGAAAACGAGCCATGTCAAAATCGTGAATCGTCATGTCCAGAAACATTCCTCCGGAACCCGCTACATACTCAGCCGGCGGTGGAGCAGGATCGCGTGAAGTAATCCGGATAATGTGCGGTTCGCCCAAAGCACCGGAAGCGACTTGCTGCTGCACTGCTGAAAAATTTGGATCAAAACGGCGGTTGAAACCCACCTGAAGTTTGACTCCGGATTTGAGAACTTCTGCTAGAGCATTCCGGATAATTTTCGGATCAAGCGCAATTGGTTTTTCACAAAAAATATGCTTTCCGGCCTGTGCGCATTCGATCAGTTGTGGTGCATGTTCGGCCGATGGCGAGCCAATCAGGATTGCATCAATTTCCGGATCGTCGAGCATTATCCGGTGATCTTTCCCTGTCACAGGAATATTTCTGGAAGCAGCCCATTCCTCGTCCAGAAACGGATCCGTGATGGCTTTTAAACGCGCGCCCTCGACACGGCTGAGCAGATTGTCCGCATGCAGTTTGCCGATACGTCCTGCGCCGATTATTCCAAATGTTACTGTTTTAGCTTCGTTTTTCATGTTATCCTTTTGTTGTGCTATTAATTTATGCAAGTCTACGTTTTGTCGCTTCATCGAGGCCTTCGCAAAATCGCTCGATCGGCCACTCCTCATTCAAGGCTCTTTCAATCAACGTCTGTACAGTTTCCGGTGCGGAACCTGCCAGCGGAGAATCCAAATCCAAATTTGTCGGAAATGAATAACCATCTACTACTGATAAACAAACTGATTTAGATTCTTCCAGACTGAATAATTTGGCCTGTTTTCCGGCAAGCAGTAGCGGATAAATCAATTTCGTTATTTTGCTACGGTCTACCGATTCCATCGGTTTTCCAAAAGCACTTGAAACTTGCAGCAAGTTGGCAATGCGGTCACTGGATTCGGTGTTGTTTCCGCCGGCATGAAACAAGGCCGGACTAAAGAAAACAGCATCCCCTTTTTTCAGAGGCAACTGCACAGCATTTTGCGAAAAATAATCAATGAATTCCGGATTTCGCCACGCCAGATAACCAAGCGGATATTGCTGCGAAAATGGCAATAGCAAGGTAGGTCCAGCTGAAGTGTTCATTTCAGTATGCGCTACAGCTCCTTGTAAAGTCAGTAACTGCGAAAAAATTTGACTCGCAATTGGAAATTCCGCAACAATTGAATCATCCTGAAAACCAAGATGATAATCACGGTGCGGCTGTTGTGCCTGTCCACCGGGTTTAACAATGTTGACCTGTGAAGTTAGCTGATAAAACGGGCCGAGCCATGCTTCCGAGATAAAACGCAGGACGGGATTTTTGTAGTAAGCAATGAAGGCTTCCGTATCCCTTTCGCAAAATTTCTGTAAGGCATTCCAAATTCTTTCGTTTTCTCCGGGCTTCGCAAAATGATCGCCTCGACTTTCCGTAATATTTTTTTCTTCAGCAATTATTTCCTTAAAAACTTTGCTTGCTCTGTCAATGACATGTAAATCAGGAAATGCCTTGCTAATCACCAGCACCCCCGGACCATCCTTGAGGCAGTGATGTAACTCAGTTTTTAAATCTTGAGCTTGCTCTGCACCAAGCAAAGATCGGATTCGATCGCCTTCATAGATGACAACGTTCTGTTGAACTTCTGCAGAGAAAGGATAGTCTTCCGCATTCACGCTTTGCAAACAAATTGCTGAAAATTCAGCCAGATCGATGTCAGTAATATTATAAAAATGGCGTTGCATCATAATTAAGCTGAATCAGCATGGTTAGCAAATCTCCTCAATCGCAACTTTACGTCCCTCTGCTGCACTCAACAATGCCGCATCCAGAATCCGTTGTATGCTTGCTCCGTCTTCAAAATTCGGTCTACATTCTGTTCCGGAAGCAACGGCTTCAACAAAATCTCCGACCATCTGACCGCGTTTGCGGAACGTTTCTTTGTACATTTGCTGGATGTCTTCACGTTGCTGACCATCCTGAAGCATTTCAGGCATGTCAATTTCCTGAAACTGCGTTTCTTCTGCTTTCGCACCAAGCAGTTGGTAAGTCTTTTTCCAATCGGTCCAGCCACGTAATGTGCCAGCGGAACCGTGCAGATCCAAGTGGTGGGTTTGCCCCCAAGGCGTCGGTTCATGTGCGACTGTGCTGGCCTGCACCACGCCCTTCGCACCATTGGCGAACGTCAAGATTACAATACTAAAATCATCTGCCTGCACATAAGGCTGTCCTTCTGGCTCCAGTTTTGGGCGCTCAATCACAGTATTTAATTCAGCAAAAACGTGAGTGACTTCTCCAAAAAACCACGTGGCTAAATAGAGGAAGTGAGAGCCGATATCACCCAAAGAACCGGAACCTGCCAAATTTTTATTAAACCGCCAATGATATTCTGGAGACCGTCCGTAATTGGCGTAATAGCGAAAATTCAGATGGTGCGGTTTTCCCAAATATCCTTCACTCAACAAACGTTTAATGGTTTGAGTCATGGGTAAAAAAGAATAAGTGAAAGGCACCATGGTTATTGCTTGATGACTTTGCGCCGATTCCAGCATGCGTTGGGCCTCTGTATAATTCAAAGCAAGCGGTTTTTCACAAAGCACGTGCAAGCCTTTTTCCAGCGCGGCAAGAGTAACAGGGCAGTGAGTGGCATTCGTGCTGCTGATAATCAAAGCATCCAGCGGTTCTTCATTCAGCATCGTTTGCCAATCTGTATATACTTTTGGAATTTCCCAAATATCTGCCAACTTGCGAGCGCGTTCTTCATTGCGTCCACAACAAGCTACAACGACAGCTTTTTCGTTTCCAGCCAGTGCCGGTAAATACATGGTGTCTGCCCACCAACTGGTTCCAATAATGCCAATACGTACTTGATCCATAACTATCTTTAAAAAAATTTCCAGTTCCGGAGTGATCGCTTTCTACTCCGCTCAATGTGCGACTTTAAAAATAATATAACAGTTTAAGTTCTACGCTGTACTACAGTCTGATTAACTCAAGAAATATTTTCGAGATGGAGTAGCAAGTCAGCTTTTGGTTCAATTATTTAGCAACACCCATTTGCCATCATTCCGGCTTGATTTGAGCGCTGCGTTCACAAAAATCATGCCGTCAATTCCATCGTCTAAATCCGGAAATAAAACATCCTGCGGAACAGGTTTCCCTTCACGGGCAGCATAAATTGCTTGTGCGATTTCTGTATAAATATTGGCAAAACCTTCGATATAACCTTCTGGATGTCCCGGCGGTGTACGTGTTACTTTTGTGGCGGATTCAGCAAGTTCCGGACTTCCACGTCCGAGTATTTTAGAAGGCTCTCCGAGCAGTGAAAATTTAAGGTAGTTTGGATTTTCCTGTGACCATTCTAAACCTGCTTTACTGCCGTATATTCTGAGGCGCAAACCGTTTTCATTTCCTGGTGCAACTTGACTCACCCAGAGCATTCCTTTTGCGCCGCCGGAGAATCGTAATAAAATATGTGCGTTATCATCCAAAACGCGGCCTTCTACAAAATGATTTAAATCCGCGAGGAGTTCTGTCGGCTGTAAACCGCTCACAAAACAGCTGAGATGAAACGCGTGAGTTCCTATGTCACCAAGCAATCCACCCTCACCGCCCTGTTCAGGATCCGTGCGCCAGGCGGCTTGTTTATGTCCAGTATCTTCCAATTTTTCGGACAACCAGTCCTGTGCATATTCGATTTGTACAGTCCGAAGATCACCAAGTTGACCTTGAGCAATTAAGGCACGCGCATGTCGCACCATGGGATAACCGCTGTAGTTGTAAGTCAGTGCAAAAATTTTGTCTGATTTACGCGCAAATTCCGCAAATGCATGGCCCTCTTCCAAAGTTGCGGAAAGCGGTTTGTCGCAGATTACATGAATTCCTGCTTGCAGGAAAATTTCTGCGATCCGCAGATGCAGATGGTTGGGCGTCACAATCACCACTGCTTCAATTCCGTCAGTTCGTGCCTGTTCTTTTTCCGCCATTTGCTGAAAATCGACGTAAGATCGGTCAGCGGAAATTCCCAGTGTTTTTGCGGAACGTATTGAGCGTTCTGCTTCAGACGAGAAAGCCCCGGCGACTAATTCGTAATGATTGTCCAGACGTGCCGCCATTCGATGAATTTCTCCGATGAAAGCTCCTTCACCGCCACCGACCATTCCATATTGAATTCTGCTTTGCATTAGTTTCAACTCTTTTCAACAGGTTTACTGCGCAGCGAGGCCACGGTTTCCGGTTCAGCCCGTTTACAATTCAGCGGAGGTAATCCCTGTTCCATTAACTTCAAATCTTCAAGCAGCAAATCTCCCATCTCAAGCAATGCGGAATTTAGTGCGCCTGCACGGTGTGCGGACAGTAAAACATTAGGTGATTTCCGGATTGGATGATCCAATGCTAAAGGTTCCTCCGGAAAAACATCTGTCGCCAAACGTATTTTCCCTTGTGCTGTGTATTCGACAAGTGCTTCAAAATCCGCAATGGCCGCTCTGTTTAAAAGTAATAATCCGGCACCATGCTGCATCAAATCGAGTTTTTCCGAATTGAGCATTCCGCTGTTATTTTCTGTGACTGCAGCAACCACAAAAACATACCTGCTTTTAGCAAGAACTTCTTCAAGACTTGCTGGAACAACACCTTCACGTAGAAGATAACTTTCTGTCAGCCACGGATCAAAGACACGGACATTTGGCCTGAAACCTTGCAGCAGTTTTTGAATCGCTTTTCCTAAGTCACCAAAGCCGATAAATCCTAAATCAGTTCCGCTGATCAACTCACTTTCAGTGTTTCCTTCCAATCCATAAAGTTCCTTGCCTTTAACGAAATCTCCGTGTGCGCTGTGGATTCCTCTGGCGAGACTGAGTAACATGCCAATTGCAATTTCTGCCACAGGAACCGAAAAAACTGACGATGGCGTAAGTACTCTAATCCCTCTGCTGAAACAGAACTGATAATCAATATTGGGCATAAAATTGCCTTCAACATTAAAAACCGCTTTAAGCTTCTTTGCCTGTTTTAAAAGCGAGGCGTCCAAATCAGCATGTCCGATAATAAAATCTGCATCCCCGATGTGCTTCTGGTAAAAATCGCTGCGATTACTTCCATCAAACTCAATCAGCTGATGAACAGCAGAAAGCTCTCGCTGTGCAGCCGTAGTAAAAATATCCTCTTTTTTTCGTGGATGTGGGTCGAGAAGGACGGTACTCAAGATGTTCTCCTAAAATTATAATCTGCTTCCGGGAAAATGCGTAATCCGGCTTTTTGAATATATGCTCTAAACAGCCGGGTTAAGACGAATCCTAACCCGACCTGCTTTGTTCAGCATTTTCTGCAATCAAGTAAATTGTAACTATTCACTGTTCTCCTGGTTACGAGGCTCCGCCACGTAACCCTGATTGTGTGTCACCTCAACCCGAAACACAGCTTGCTCCGAATCGACAGACTCAGAGGAACGGGGCAACATGCGGCTGCTCGTGAGGCGGAACCTCACCCACTGCATTCCGCGGCAGAGCCACGGAACGAGGGATAGACGCTGAATAGTTACTAAAATTTTTACTTAAAATCTGCTGCGTTCTTTTTGGTGACAAGCAATGTCCCTGTATCAACCACAGGAGGAAGTGAACGTCCTTTGGCCAATTCGAGAGCTTTCTCTACACCGTATGCACCCATATTGTAGGAAAACTGCGCGATTGTAGCGGTCATTTCTCCTGCCTGAATGCTCTTAGCGGCATCCGGGTTTGCGTCAAAACCAACTACGATGACGTCGTTCAGCATGTCGGCATCTTTGAGAGCTTCAACTGCACCGAGAGCCATATTGTCATTGCTGGCAAAAACAGCTTTCAGGTTCTGGTTACGTGTCAGGATGTTTTCCATTACGGTACGTCCCTGAGCACGATCCCAGTTTGCAGGCTGTTCAGCCACAATATTCAGACCACAAGCTTCGAGTCCGGCATGTGCACCGTCTGCTCGGGCTTTTCCGGTGGACTGAGTAATAATCCCCTGAAGAATTGCTACATCTGAACCTTTTGCCACCTTGTCGCAGATGAAGTCTGCTGCCATCTTTGCACCGGCTTTATTGTCGGTTCCAATGAAGGTGACTCCTTTGTTGATGCCTTTGGTGTCAATGAAGACGACAGGAATACCTGCTGCACGTGCTGATTCAATGACATTTGCCAAAGCATTTGGATCGGTTGGAGCAATTGCAATTGCAGTTACACCCTTCGTAATCTGATCTTCAACCTGATTGATTTGCGACTGAATATCGGATTCCTGCGGAGGTGCAAGCACGACTATCTTGACTCCAAGTTCAGCGGCTTTTTCTCTGCCACCCTTTTCAACGGAAGCCCAAAACGGATTGCCCGCTCCTGGACCTTTCATGCTGAGCAGTACTGTTTCAGCAAAAGCACCTGTACCGATTAAGGCTGCCAGTGTGCTTGCAAATAAAATTTTAACTATTTTCATTATTCATCTCATTATTGTGTTATCAAAAATACAGCAACTAAAAGACCATCTTTCAGCACTGCTTTGTAATTTTTAAAAACATTCAGCCAGAGCCACCTCCTTATCTTTTTAGTGAAAATTATAAAATTAAATCAGTCCACCAGAAATTTATCGTCTAGTAGTGATTTCTCTTCGTAATACATCCACATAAACGGCAATAATAATAATCGCACCTATCATAATCTGCTGCCAGAAAACACTGACATCCATCAGGTTCAATCCATTGCGTAAAAGTCCCATTAAAAAAACACCGGAAAAAACACCGATCACAGTTCCTCGTCCACCAAAAAAACTTGCGCCACCGATAATAACGGCAGCAATTGCATCTAACTCAGACTGCAAACCAGCATTCGGATAGCCGGAATTGGTACGTCCTGCCAGAATCAATGCGGCAACTCCAGCGAGTCCGCCGCAAATTGTGTAAACTAAAATGAGCATATTATCCACATTAATCCCAACCGCTCTTGCCGCGTTCGGATTACCGCCAATTCCGAAAATCCAGCGACCGTGCTGAGTATGTTCTAAATAGAACCAGACAACTAAATACAAAAAGATAACGAAAATAAGACTAACCGGAATATATTCCCGTGCCCCCTCCCCAAGCAGCCAATCCATTTTGATGCGGCCTGTTCCGAGAAAATTCACCTGTTCCGCAAAGCCGCTGATTGGTACACCGCCGGAAACCAGATTACCAACTCCTCTAAACAAATAAAGTGTTCCGAGTGTCATGATAAAAGGGTGAGGCATTCTGAGTTTTGTAATACCGACTCCATTCAGATATCCGCAAATTACACCAACTATAATTGGAACCACCATGACTACAATCCAGGGGAATCCTGCTTTAGAAGTAATTGCCAAAGCCATCAGTGACAACATCAGAATTGAGCCTACTGAAAGATCAATTCCTGCTGTAACAATGACAATGAACATGCCCAAAGCCAAAGTCGCCTGCCATGCTGTTTGTTTAAAAACATTGGTCAAGTTACGCCAAGTGAAAAAAACATCCGGCTGAAGTATGTGCAGAACCAACATCATAATCGCAATCAGAATTAAAATTCCATAGCGGTCAAGGACGGAACCAATTTTCGCACGCATTTCAACGGAAATATTTATCATTGGAGATTTTGTAGACGTATCATTCATTGCGAGATCCATTTTTGTTCTGAGTTGTACCCATAATCCAACCAATGAGTTCGTCGTGGCTAGTATCCTTGATTGAGTCTTCCGCAAAATTTCTTCCATGGAAGAGCGCCATGACCCGATCACAGACTGCAAAAATATCATCCATCCTGTGACTGATGATTATCACTGCGACATTGAGGCTTTTTAATCTTTTAATCAGGTCCAGGACTTTCGAAACTTCTTTCACAGCAAGGGCCGCAGTCGGTTCGTCCATGATAACCAAATTTGCGTCAAAAGCAGTAGCTCTGGCAATTGCGACAGCTTGTCGCTGACCGCCGGAAAGTTCTTCGACTTTTTGCTTAGCACTTTTGACATGAATTTTCAGCTTATCCAAATGCTCCTGTGACATTTCCAGACAGCGTTTGTGGTCAATACGGTTTATCAATCCGAAGCGTTTCGTGGGTTCACGACCCAGATAAATATTTTGCGCAATTGGTAAATTTCCTGCCAGGGCTAAATCCTGATAGACCATCTCGATCCCGAGATCACGGGCATCACGGGGTGTGTTGAATTTTACCGGTTTCCCCTGAAACAAAATTTCACCTTTAGATGCTGGATTGAGACCCGAAATTGTTTTCATCAATGTCGATTTGCCTGCTCCGTTATCACCGATGACGCCCAGGACTTCACCTGCCGAAACATGAAGATTCACGTTTTCCAGTGCGGTGATTGCGCCAAAATATTTGCAAATCCCTTTTGCTTGTAAAATAGGAGTTGTCATAAATGTTTTTCTGTTTGCTTGAGTTAAACCACTTTTCCGTCAGGATCAAGTACGCCCTTGACCAAGATGAAACATCCGTAAGGTCTTCGTTCCGCGGCAGCGCAGACGACTGCATACGCATCTTTAGCACGTTCATAAAAAGCATGGCGTTCGATTGAACCCATTTCCCAATGCCTGTCTGAAGTATCATCGAGAATAGTTCTCATCTCATGATGGCATTCGACCAATTCAGCTTTGTTTCCCACCACTTCCATGCGGAAAACTGGTTCAGTAACAAAACTGTCGAGTGGTAAAACAGACAAAATTGCTTTTGCCAATTCCGGAATATCAAGTCCGTCCATTTGAATAAATTTGCCCGAGACTGTTTCAGACGCTACTGAATCGGAGGGAAAATTACAGTCTGTCAAAACCAGCTCATCCCCGTGTCCCATTGAACGAAGTACATGAAGAAGCTCTGCATTTAAATGCGGATTTAGATTTTTTAGCATTTTGAAAAGCCCTGTTTATTTAGCTTATTAAATTTAATGAAAAATATATTTCAAATTATTTCATAATTGGAATATACTCTTTAATAATTATTTGTAAAGACTTTTTTTGAAAAACAACACCAAAATCAACTTTCACAAGGAGGCCACTTCATGGATTACGAACATTTAAGAAATGAGCTTGTAAGATGCCACGGCAGCTTGAGCCGCCGTTTACAGCAGATTAATCGCTTTGCGATGACTCATC
>Ga0209663_1001946_pt1 | contig 10149 bp, 10 predicted proteins | sample SaaInlV_135m_DNA_2_FD_184667 | JGI IMG/M metagenome (GOLD analysis project Ga0209663, IMG submission 184667) | Marine microbial communities from expanding oxygen minimum zones in the Saanich Inlet - Saanich Inlet SI073_LV_120m_DNA (SPAdes) (version 2) | ecosystem: Environmental > Aquatic >... | reverse complement strand
GCAGAGCACGGCGGCAATGGGCTTCCCAAGATGCCATTTGGAGATATTTCGTTTCCCGACAATTTACGATTACGGCCAGGGTACATCTTTAGCCAAACGTCGGATAAGGGCTAGTTAGCTAGCCAATGATTTTCTTAAGTCGTTCCACGCCATCATGATCCAGCGCGGCGGCGGTATGTCGATTAGCCATGGTTGCGATAAGCTGCAATCCTCGCTCATTACTGAGGTCCATGCTGCCTCCCGTTAATAATGGAACGGCGATACCGCCCAGAAGATGTGCGTGTGCGTAGTCTTCCCAGAGCTGCTCATGTGAGTAGTCTTTCACGCCGTGTTCGACGAGACGCTCAAAGTAGGTGGAAACCAGTTGTTGTTCGTGCTGTCGTCGAAGCATTGTGTCCATTGAACCGCCAAGGATATAGGCAAGGTCGTATGCGCCAGGGCCGCGCCCGATGCCCTGCCAATCAAGCACGACTACCTGTTCGGAACCTGTAGGACCGAACATCAGGTTCTCGACCCTGTAGTCCTGATGTGCGAGTGTCCAGGGGCTGCGCGACGCAAGGGCTGTGGTCAGTTTGAGATAATTGCCGGCGAACAGTTCGTAAATCTCGAGGCCACCTTCCGGGAGGTATTGCTCAAACCCTTGCGCAAATACTGGATAAATTTGCGCAAGCAGCGGGTCAACGAACTCAATTCTGGGTCCAACCATTGTAGGGATCCAGTCCATCTCGGGTACCTGCACACGGTCCCACCAGACGGCGTGAATGCTCGCCAGAACCTCCACCGCGCTCGTCGCCTGCTTGACGTTCATGCCGGTGCTCTGGTCTACCATCTCGAGATGGCTGAGGTCTTCCATAACAACGACGAAGTCCGCTGTACCGGTTTTGATCTCAGCAAAATACACCTCTGGAACGCCGACTGTCGCATCCTGTGCCAACTCGTTGTAAAAACGCACCTCGGCTTCGAACATCCCCAGGTCTACGCCCTGGGTTCGATTTTCTTCGAATGATGAAGGTAACTTTACGACGACGCTGTCCGGTTGTCCGATAGTCGCCTGTTCGTATTTGAGTTCAACCCGAAAGATGTCACCCATCAGCCCGACGCCCTGGCCAATCTGCATTGGCTGCGCCCTAATAACTTCCGCGTCCAGAATTTCGCTCAACCAGCTGGTAGAGACTTCATTGATATTTTTTGGGATCACGGGCTTATTCCTCTTGAGTAGAGTGACTACATCATGTTTTTCCGCAAGCAGCAATATCTCCTTCAGGTCATCTCCTTTAGAATGGGGTTTTGGTCACATAGTGGAAAAACGACAATGTTTGATTTCAAAGAAAAGGTAGTCCTGATTACGGGTGCAAGTTATGGCCTGGGTGAACATTTCGCCTATGATTTTGCCCGAGCAGGAGCTGACCTGATTCTAACCGCGAGAAGTGTTGATCAGCTGGAGGAGGTCGGTGCGCGGTGTCGGGAAATGGGAAGTCGTGTTGCTGTTATTCCTGGTGACGTGTCAGTCGAGGCTGACGTAAAAAATGTAATTTCTTCCGGCATAGAGGCATTGGGGAAAATTGATGTTCTTATTAACAATGCGGGGATTGCTGATGCCAGGGGTGTCGCAGCAGAGCAGTTTGACTCCGAAACGTTTAACCGGATTCTTGGCGTAGACCTGGTCGGGGCTTTTTACTATGCGAGGGATTGTGGTCGGCATATGTTAGAGCGAGGTTCAGGCTCTATCGTCAATATCTGTTCGATCATGGCGAGTGGTGGTAATGAGAATAATGTCATTGGATATACAGCAGCCAAGGGTGGGTTACTGAACATGACGATCCAAATGGGCGTCGAATGGGCTGATCGTGGCGTTCGGGTTAATTCCGTTTCACCGGGTTTCATTGTGACAGAGATGACGCGTCCTATGCTGGAAGCAATGGGTATTGATAAATGGATTTCCAGCCGCACGCCGATGCGGCGTGTTGGAGAAGCCCAGGAAGTCACAAACGCTGTAATGTTTCTGGCATCGGACCTCGCCAGCTATATTACCGGTGTAGACCTGCTGGTAGATGGCGGAACCAATGCCAGTAACGGAACCTTTCAGATTCCGCCAATCCATCATGAATGGAATACAGACACACCCATGGTGCCAACCGGCTATGTTCCTGTGCAACCGAGGCCTGATTGGTACCAGGCGTTGGAGGCCGGTGTGCCGGGCGTTCACTATCCGATACCCGGTGAAGATGAAAACAGTTAATTGCTCAATAATAGGTTTCTCATGAATGATTTTATCGTTGTTGGTGCAGGTTCTGCAGGTTGCGTGATGGCGCGCCGTTTATCAGAACATGGCAACGTCACCCTGATTGAGGCAGGTCCATCTGATCACAGTTGGGATTACCGATTACATATGCCGGCGGCGTTGTCGCAGGTTCTGTCATCGAAGTGGTACAACTGGCATTACGAGAGCGAGCCTGAGCCGTGTCTTGATAACCGAAAATTGTACTGTCCTCGTGGGAAAGTGATGGGCGGTTCATCTTCAGTCAACGGCATGATTTTTGTCAGGGGTAACAGGGGCGATTTCGATCGCTGGTCCAGCGAATATGGACTATCAGGCTGGGATTATGAATCCTGTTTGCCGTACTTCAGAAAGTCCGAAACCGCGCTTGGTTTGCCAGAAGCGTCGTTAGATCCAAACTTTCGAGGCTCCGATGGGCCCTTGAAAGTTTCCCGTGGTGAACTCGAAACACCGCTATTTCAAGCCTGGCTTGATGCGGCGGGTGAGGCCGGTTTCTCAGCGACGGCTGACTTCAATGGCCAGACTCAAGAGGGGGCTGGGCATTTCGATCGTACAATATTTAAAGGTGAGCGACAGAACATCGCCAAAGCTTATCTGCGGTCGCCTCAGCCGTCGGGTTCTCTGAAAGTTATCCGGAGAGCGACGGTTACCAGAGTGGTCACCGAAAACGGTCGTGCGACGGGCGTGGAGTATCTTCAGGGTGGCAAACAGCATAAATGTACTGCGGGTCAGGTCATCCTGTGCAGTGGTGCAGTTAACACCCCGCACTTGTTAATGCTGTCAGGCGTTGGCGATGCATCGGGGCTTAAGTCTCATGGTATTCCCGTCATCAGTGACTCACCCGGTGTTGGCCAGAACCTGATGGACCATCTTGAAATATATGTGCAGTACGCGTGTAACAGGCCAGTGTCGTTGTACCCAAAGACTCGTTGGTTCAACATGCCTGCGGTTGGCCTGCAGTGGCTTTTAGCGCGCAAGGGCGCAGGCGCTACTAATCATTTTGAGGCAGGCGCGTTTCTGCGCAGCAGTGATAGTGTGCCGTATCCTGACCTGCAGTTTCATTTTCTGCCGATTGCAATGGATTACGACGGTAAAGATCAGTATCAGGGTCATGGCTTTCAGGTTCATGTGGGCCCAATGAAGCCGACCAGTCGTGGTGAAGTCACTTTGTGTTCGGCGAACCCGTTGGAGGCGCCCCGAATTCAGTTTAACTACAATGCTACAGAGGAAGATCGGTCTGTCATGCGATCGGGCATTAGGATGGCGGACGATATTGTCTCTCAATCGGCGTTCGATGATTATCGTGGTACTCGCCTTCGACCCACTGTTGATATTGATTCGGATGATCAACTGGACCGATTCGTCAGGGAGTTTGCAGAAAGTGCTTATCATCCCAGTGGAACCTGTCGCATGGGTGTCGATGACGGGGCTGTGGTCGATGCCGCAGGGTTAGTGCGAGGTGTCTCGGGTCTAAGGGTTGTTGATGCCTCGATCATGCCTGAAATAACGAACGGCAACCTGAATGCGCCGGTAGTGATGATGGCGGAAAAAATTAGCGATTCAATGTTGAACTAGGTAGCCTCGCTTTAGCTCTATTGTTTCGATGCCGCCACCATAGGGCCCGCGCTGAGAGCGAAGGTGCCAGTTTCCCCGCCGATAACTAGCATGAATCCTGCAACAGTCTGTACCCGGAGTTACTACCCTGAGATACTGCGATCAGGTTCATATGACCCTTTGATCAAACCAAGGAAGTTGAAATGATTGATTTTGAAATACCAGAAGACGCCAGGGTAGTCCGTAATAAAGTTCGGAAATTCGTGCAGGAGGAGTGCCATCCTGCGGAAGAGGTCTGTACTGCGGATAATTTTGAAGAGATATTGGCCGGTTTGCGGACGAAATCCCGCGAGCAGGGATTGTGGTGCCCGTTTGTTCCAGTTGAACACGGTGGTATGGGGCTGGGCCCACTTGCGAACGCATTGGTTCAGATGGAGCTGGGTGAAAGTTTTCTTGGCGCCCTGTCCATGAACACCCAGGGCCCTGATGATGCAACGATGCTAACCTTGCTTGAGCACGGAACCGAACATCAGCGTGAAACCTATCTGAAACCCCTCCTTAACGGTGAGAAGCGTATTTGCTACTCCATGACCGAAAAGGCAGCTGGAGCAGATGCGACGGGCATGCAAACAACAGCTGAACTCGATGGTGACGAATGGGTGCTGAACGGTGAAAAATGGTTCAGTTCTTCAGCCAACGTGGCGGACATCGCAGTGGTCATGGCGAAGACCGATCCTGATGCGCCGCGACACGAGCAGTACAGTACTTTTATTGTTGAATTACCCAACCCGGGCTATCAGATTGTACGCGACATCGAGACGATGCAGCCACACACTGACCTGGGGTTAAAACTTGGCGGTTCTCACTCTGAAATTAATATCGAGAATCTTCGTGTTCCACGAGAAAACATCCTGGGTGGACGTGGTCAGGGTTTTAACATGGGGCAGCATCGGCTGGCTTATGGTCGCCTGCGCCACGGTATGCACAATGTTGCTATGGCACAGCGTGCGCTGGACCTTGCGGCCAAACACATTACGAGTCGTGAAACTTTCGGTAAGAGACTTGCAGACCGCCAGGGAGTTCGTTGGATGATGGCTGACTGCGCGGCTGAAATTTACAAAGCTCGGCTAATGCTACTTCATATTGCCTACAAGGCAGAGAAGGGTATGGACCTGAAACAGGAAAATGGTATTGCGAAGGTGTTCCTGGCGAACATGGTCCATCAGGTTGTGGACACTGCATTGCAGTTGCACGGCGCCCTGGGTTATAGCCACGATACACCTCTTGCACGCTGGTACACTGGAATCCGCTCCCAGAGGCTAGTTGACGGGCCGGATGAAGTTCATCGCTGGCGAACAGGCGCGAACGTGATCAAGGCATACGAAAAGTATGGAACCACAGCATCAGCCTGTGGCGGCGAATTGTTCGATTGATTTTTTGAGTTTCTTTGGCGATGACATCGGCAGTGCTACTGCCGATGTCATTCGCTTGAGGGTGCGATGTTCATCGTCTGTTTTTTTCAGTTCTCTGGCACAGTTCGTATTCCTGGTGTTTATTTTAGTTACGGGGAAAGTTGAGTCGTGCAATTTCAGCCATCGTACGAATAGCGTTCGTATCACCTGAAATTGTAAGCCCTGTCAGGCCGCTTTCTTCCCAGGCCTTGAAGCGTTTGGCGATGCGGTCGACTGGACCAACCAAGGCGCCACTGTCGACGAACTCATCGGGTACGGCGGCGATAGCTTCTTCCTTTCTTTTCGCCAGGTAAAGCTCCTGGATACGGTCCGCAGCCTCTCCAAACCCTCGCCTGACCATCATTTCTTTGTGGAAGTTTATGCTCTTGTGTCCCATGCCTCCCACGTAGAGAGCGATACCGGGCTTCAACTTATCGAGGGCACCTTTCACGTCATCGGTTACCTTGACCTGAGTACCCGCCTGTTTCTCGAATTGTTCCGGATTCTTGTTGCCCTTTTTAAGACCCTGGTCGATCCAGTCGCTATAAATGCCCGCTGTTTCTGGTACGAAACCCAGTGGCAGCCATCCGTCTGCAATTTCAGCGGTCATTCGAACAGTGCTTTCCATCCCTGTTCCGAGAAAGATTGGAATATTCGGGTTCATGTGCAGGATGGACTTGAGGGGCTTGCCGATCCCAAGTGAACCATCTCCTGTGAACGGTAAAGAGATTTCCCTGCCGTCGTGGGTAACGGGTTCTTCCCGGGCCCAGATTTTTTTCATAATGGTGACGTAGTCCTTAATTCGATAATAAGGTTTGCCCCAAGGCTGGCCATACCATCCTTCCACGATTTGTGGGCCTGATACACCAATGCCACAGATAACCCTGTTTCCGCCTGCCAGTTGATCGAGAGTGGCCATCGCCATTGCTGCATTGGCAGGGGTCCGTCCAGCCAACTGGAGTACAGCGGTGCCTAGCCTGATCCTGTCGGTATGAGCGGCGATGTACGCGAGTGGTGTGATTGCGTCGGAGCCGTAGGCCTCGGCAGTCCAGACGGAGTCATAACCTAGCTGTTCTGCCAGCTTCACGTCTTCAAGGGGAATACGTAGTTCGGCGCCGGAGTACCCCAGCATCAATCCAAGTTTCATTGTCTTGTCCTTATCGTTTAGGGTGCATATTCGCACAGATAGCAGGCTATTTTGCATCGTAGCATCTGTAATAATTGGCCGTGCTACGATAAGGGGTTGATCGATTTCCTAAGGGGTTAAAAGTTGAAGATTGGAATTAATGGTACAGGTTTAGTGCAGAAGGCATCCATCGAAGCCATAAAAGCGGATGCGGATAAAGCCGCCAAGGATGGATTCAAAAGTTACTGGCTGGCGGAGCATCCAACGGGTGGGTTTGATGCTTTGACTGTGCTGGCGGTCATCGCATCCTCTGTACCAGATATTGAAATGGGCACGGCGGTCGTGCCTACTTTCCCAAGGCACCCGATGGCACTTGCGGGGCAAGCACTCACCTCCCAGACGGCGCTTCAGGGCCGGCTATGTCTTGGGATTGGCCTTTCTCACGAGATCATGATGGCGCAGTTGGGCATCGGGTTTGAAAAGCCGATTCGCCATCTTCGCGATTACCTGTCCATATTGATGCCGTTGCTTGAAGAGGGGCGGGTATCATACGTGGGCGAGACTCTTTCCTGCGAAGCGCAGATATTTCGTCCCGCGGAACCAGCCCCAGGTGTCGTCGTGGCGGCGTTAGGGCCCCAGGCACTTCGAGTCGCAGGTTCGCGAACAGATGGAACGACGCTGGCATGGGTTGGCCCCAAAACGATCGCAGGACATATTGTCCCGTGCCTTACAGAGGCCGCCAGCAAAGCTAACCGAAAGACCCCTCGGGTCATTTCGACGTTGCCGGTAGTGGTTACCAAACAGGCTGATGCAATCAGGGAACGAATCAGCAAGACACTTACGATGTATGGCGAACTGCCTTCGTATAAGGCGATGTTCAAGAGAGAGGGCGTTAGTGGACCGGCTGATCTCGCAATTGCCGGAAGTGAGTCCGAAGTTGAAGATGCATTGATGGCATTGAAGGAAGCCGGGGTCACGGACTTCGCTGCGTCGGTTTATGCAACGAACCCGGAAGAGAATGAACAAACCAGGGGTTTGTTGATCAGTTTGCAAGACTCCTGATAAGGCGCGCTACTCTGGTGAGGCGTGGATCGGGTCAATCCAGTGTAGGCCTTCGGGATCTTCAATAACGGGTATGTCCAGGTTTACCACCACGGCGTCCTGGTCACTTCGAACCAGAACGCATTGGAGTGATTCGTTTTCGCAGGCGTTAATCTCTTGGTGGGGTACATAGGGCGGTACGAAAATAAAATCCCCAGGGCCTGCTTCGCAAACATATTCTAGCTGTTCACCCCAGCGCATTCGCGCTCGTCCGCTGATGACATAGATAATGCTTTCCAGGGCGCCATGATGATGGGCTCCGGTTTTGGCGTCTGCATGAATTTCGACGGTGCCAGCCCATAACTTGTTTGCGCCGGCGGTTGCGTAATTGATGGCGGCTGCGCGGTTCATTCCCGGAGTCTGGGCTGTGTTGCTGTCAAGATGGTCTCCCGAAATGACCTTGATACCGTTGTTCTTCCAATCAGGTGCTTCGACCATTTCTGGTAACCATTAGATGAGCGATATAGATCATATTACATCATAAAGAAACTGCAGGACGAGCTCGAAGCGTTGCAAACACCCTGTAATTTTTGATGTAGCAAATGGCGACGGCTATTAGCCGGTCTGTGCAAACGTTGATAGGACTCTGCGTGGAGATTTCCTGGGATCGGCAAATTTGGCAACGTCCCTTGCAATGGCGGTTTCGCCTTCCGGGGTGTTAAAAAACCGGTTTCTTAAGTCGTCCTCATTCCTGAAACAACAAAGTGCAAAGCCGTTCCACACCGGTCCGTTGAATCGTTGAAGGACGCTAAGCTGGTAGTAATGAGTCATCGCGGTGTGAACTTCCAGTGCCAGCGGGGCGTGTTTGTCACGCCAGTGCCGGTCCGATTCTCGAGCGCCGAGATCAGCATTGGCGACCATCGTAAATATACCAATACTGCCGGGCTGGTTTTCCTTTGTTAGTTGAAGCAGGGGCGTGTTCTTTATGGGTCGTTCACAGACCAGGTAGCTCCCTGCATCTGCATCACCTACAAACAAATCCAGTTCATCGGTCACTGCTAAAACCAGGGATGCGAATGGCAGGTGGTTTGTTTCGGCAGAAGTCGCTGCCAGGTTGATACCACCGGTACGGACCGCGGTTTCGGCTGCCTTTTCCCGATCTGAGTAGGCGCCTGCGAGCATCAAGGAACTCATTGTACCTCCTGATTGATAGCGTAATAATCCACCTACCAATATAGTACAAGAGGTTCTCAGAACCTAGCGCTGAGCACCAAGCGCCTTAGCCTGCTGCTGATACCGACCCCGCCAGCAAGTTCGGTATACTGGCAGGCCTACCCGGAAGGGAAAAACCAGCTCCGGGAGCTGCCTCCGGATGGTGCAAGTAAACACACGGCTGTATCAAATGGCAAGTTAGGGTAAATTGACCCTATGTCAACTCGACCGAGCAAAAATACAATGGCAATGAAGAGCACATGAGATTTGTATCTGTCAGATCCCTGGCTATTGGGCTACTGCTTGCAGTTGGTTTTCTCTCTGCCTGTACATCAACAGCCAAAGATTTATTCAAAGGCGTAGACAGGATCGTTGCCGTAGGTGATCTGCATGGGGATTATGATCAGTACATTAAAGTTCTGACAACGAATGGGCTGGTAGACGAACAGTTGCGATGGCAGGGTGGTAAAACGCACTTTGTTCAACTAGGTGACGTGGTCGATCGCGGCCCGGATTCAATTCGGATTATCCGACACCTGATGAAGCTGGAGAAGGAAGCAAGGAAGAAGGGCGGTCGCGTGCACGTCCTTATTGGGAATCACGAGGTGATGAATATTCAGGGTGATCTGCGATACGTTCACCCAGGGGAATATTCTGCTCTGATAACAGAGAATTCTGATGCCGTGAGAGCTCGCTATATTGAAGCTGTGTTTAAGCACCGGGTTTCAATTGATCCAACGCTCGCCACGAACCCGGATCTAGTGATGACAGGTTTGAAGAAAGAGTTCCCGTTGGGGTACGTCGAGCACCGGACCATATGGGGGCCTGGTCAGGAAATGGCAAAATGGGTAGCGTCACACAATACGGTTATTCGAATAAATGACTCCCTGTTTGTTCACGGTGGAATGAATCCTCACACTGAATATCGAAAGCTGTCTGAAATCAACCGCCAGGTGAGAAGGCGAATCTCGGCATCGTTCGATGGCGAGGATATATCAAATAGCCCAGAGGGGCCTCTTTGGTATCGGGGCCTTGCAAAGAATGGTGCCGACGTCGAATTGGCGCCCTTGCTGGAGATGCTGGAATTCTATGATGCGACTCGTATTTTTATCGCCCATACGCCTACTCATGGCGCTATTCTCACCAGGCTTGATGGCAAGGTGATCATGATAGACGTTGGCATTTCTGCGTATTACGGAGGTAGCCTCGCCAATATTGTCATCGAAGATGGCATTCTTAAGGTGATGCATCGCGGCACCCTGGTCCCCTTTCCTGGAGATGACCTTCCGGTGCAGGAGTATCTGGAAATTGTATCTGAGCTTGAGCCGGCGGATAGCAGGCTTCGAAGATATGTCCAGTTCCTGGATAATCAGGTAGATCGGGAGAAAGAGTTAATGTCCCCAGGTGGAGTAAACTAGTGTCGGAAGTTCTTGCCAAATTGTGGGGCAGACTCCCCTTTACTCGCGTCATCCCGTCGATTGAACAAT
>Ga0209663_1001926_pt1 | contig 10195 bp, 7 predicted proteins | sample SaaInlV_135m_DNA_2_FD_184667 | JGI IMG/M metagenome (GOLD analysis project Ga0209663, IMG submission 184667) | Marine microbial communities from expanding oxygen minimum zones in the Saanich Inlet - Saanich Inlet SI073_LV_120m_DNA (SPAdes) (version 2) | ecosystem: Environmental > Aquatic > Marine... | reverse complement strand
CAATCTATTGCACGAAAAAGTGTAGCATGGTCTTTCATTGGGTGTAAACGAGAAATGTGTCCAATTAAGATCGCACTTTGGGAAACCCCCAATTCCTTACGCAATTGTTGACGACGATTTTTATCTGGACGAAATTTTTGTAAATCAAAACCGTTAGGGATTATCTTTGTTTTTTTTGACAAAAATCCAGAATTACAATGTTGCTCTGCACTAAGGTTTGAATTATAAATAATACTATGTGGAAAAAAAGATAGCCAACGTCCCAATACAATTAACCAACGAGTCTGGATTTTCTCACTATTGATATCATACAAAGTCTGTCTCACATTCCAGAATAGTTTCACCTTTCTGCGCATTGGGTCAAATAAAAAAACTGCTGCAGTCGCAGCTATATTCCCATGGTACATCCAGCCTTGTACAATATCAGGACTGGAAGTTCGCATAAACTGTCTCAGCTTCTTAATAGTCTGCCAATTGGGGCGCTCTCCTTGTCCCAAATCTAATGTCTCAACCTTAACGCCTAATGCTTTAATACGCTGAGTAATTGGTCCACTCTTCATCAGTGAAACTACTAATGACTCTACCTTTTCATCTCGCAAAGAAACTAGCAATTTATACAACATAATTTCTGCCCCACCAGTATCAAGATCAGTAATTATGTGTGTAATTTTCATTTAAATAATTATTTTTCTTAACTAATCTAGATTTTAATCCTTGTTGATCTTACTATATAGCATAAACTTTATTATTAACGGGAATCAATCAGTTTCCTTGCTCTATAAGATAATAGAAATAACACAACAGAAATCTCCATAATTGGCATCTGCGTCAATGTGTATCTAGTTTCAATATAATTAATATATCCAGAAAAAATTGTCCTAATAACAATAAATGATAGGGACAATAATATTATTCTCCTATTAATTTTGTTATTATATGAAAACAATAATGACACTATAAACAAAAATATAACTAATAGTCTCCAGCTATTAACAAACACTTTTCCCGCTGCTTGAACCGGATATTCAAGAGCTATAGGTATTGCTGCAATAACCCCTTCTCTTGCAATTTCTATTCTAAGTTCCTTGGAGAAATACCCTGGTAACTCAGTAGGCCAACCAAAACTATTATATATATTTGACCATAATGAAACAGATCTTTTGGTAAGATTAAACAACCAAACATCCAATGGGTATTTTAGTATTCGTTCTTCTGCAATTTTTAGAAATTGATCATCAATATGTTTTGGAAATGGCCTCCCAGTATATTGTTTTAGCTCACTTAATAATAACTCCACTTTCTTTTTTTCTTCTATTGTGATATAAGCACGTTCATCAATACTAATAGCGTCATATACAAATCTTGTTACCGGCCATACTGTATTTGTGTTTTGATACGTTTCAGTAGACCATGTCCACAACCACTTCATATATCCATTTGGGGATTCAGCATTATTTGGAGATGTTAGAGGTAATGGAAATATATTATTCATCCCAACCATATGATTTCTTACTAACCACCCCCCCCATGGTAATGATATTAATACCGCAACTATTAGACCTTTTTTAATAGCTTGAGAAGGCTTGTATATCATAAACATAGTGACAGCAATAGGAGCTACGAGTAAAATTGCATCCAATCTAATAAATGTCGTAATAATTAAAGCTACTGACAAAGAGAAAGTCCTTATCCTAGATTCATGTAAAGATATCAATAATTCAGAAAACACCCATAATGTTCCAGCCAAAGCCAATGTTTCTGTTTGTAAGTATCTTGGCCATGCCACTTCAAGTGGTGATAATGCAAGCACAAGCCCAACCACAACTGCAGCCTTAAATGAAGATGAATAAAGTAATATCGATCTAACCATATATATTATTGCAATAACACCAAGCACTGCTTGAACAACACGGACAGCTATATCTGAATGTTCACTTAACCACCATATTAATGCAACAAATGCAGGATAACCCGGTCCTTGATTGCCACCAAAATGTGGAATACATTCACCACTTTCAGGAGTAGAAAGTGAGACCCCACAGCCAGAAAGAATATTCTCTGCAACCGTAGAATATATAATCCAGTCACCCCCGCCTGTGGGTGCGTAAAAAATAAAGAAAAGGCGTGGAAGTAATGCGATACATGCAACTGACCAGTAAAGTATTTTAAGTTTAGTATTATAATTCTGAATATTCATTAATTTATCCCCCATGTGAATCAAGATATACACTCATACTGATTAAATTCCAAAGTATTTTTCCATGATCGTGGGAGTGTTTATTGTGCTCTTTTATTAACCTACTAACAACACTAGATGAAACAACTCCTTGACGATTTATACGCCCAACACTTAGTATGTCGTTCATCCAATCTGAAAGTGGTTCACGCAACCAATCTGAAAGTGGAATTCCAAAACCTTTCTTAGGTCGTTTAATAATAGATGCAGGCAACATGGTGCTTGCTAAATTACGTAGAGCGACCTTTGTTTGTAATCCGTTAATTCTCAAACTATTTGAGCACTGAGCCGCTACCTCAACAAAATTACTTTCAAGCATCGGTGAACGCGTCTCAAGTCCATAAAGCATCGAAGCACGATCTACCTTCTGAAGTACTCCAGCAGCCAGATAAGTGCGTGCATAAACCGCACTTAAACGTTCAAAATCATCACCTGATGTACCTTTCCAGATTTCTTGTGAAGGTGTAAAAATATCATCATCTGGTGGTTGCAATAAAATTTCTCTTACAAGTTTAGGTGCAGCACCACCAATCCAAATTTGGTGCCGATCAGGAAGCGGTTCTCCAGCTCCAAGCAAAAGGCGTTTAAGTTTATAATCCCAAGGATAATGCCCACTTCCAGATGGAATATATTTATAAGCGAGTTCAGCCATAAATGAAAAAGCTACATTTGGAACCCATCTAAATGAGCGCAATAATTTCTCCGCAATAAAAGTTGGATACCCAAGAAATAACTCATCACCACCATCCCCTCCTAACGCAACTGTAACCTCTTCTCGGGCAAAGCGAGAAAGAATAGCGGTTGGAATAATTGAAGGATCTGCAAGGGGCTCATCTTGTGCTGCTAAAATATTAGGCACAATATCAAGCAAATCTGACGAATCAACGATTAAATTATAGTGCTTTGTGCCTAAGTGATTTGCAACTTTCTGCGCATGAATTGATTCATCAAAATCCGGATTATCAAACCCAATTGAAAAAGTTTTCAAACTACTTGGTTCCACATGTCTACAAGCATAAGCTGCAATCAGACTAGAATCGATACCGCCACTTAAAAAAACCCCAAGTGGGACATCAGAAACCATACAACGTTGTACTGCTACATCAAGTTGCTCATCAAGTTGCTCCATAGCTTGCTTTTCATTAAGCTTCTCCACTCTCCCGAATGGTAATTTATACCATTTTTTTCGTATAGGCTCTATTAATGGATTATCACGGTCAACTATCCATAACTCGCCAGGAGCAACCTTCTGCACTCCAACAAAAAAACCATCGCTGTCTGGTACAAAATCATAAGCAAGAAAACGTGCAACTCCATTAGGTGAAATAACACGATTACAATTCCGTTCAGGTAATATGCATTTTAACTCACTAACAAATCCACGTTCTATATCTCTAAAAAAAGACTTATTAAAAGAAAAAAGAGGTTTTTGCCCCATACGATCACGTGCTGCCCATACAATACCTCTGGTAGGGTCATCAACAACTATGGCAAACATTCCCTCAAGACGGCTAAGACAGTCTGGACCCCACTGCTCTGCTGCGTGTAGTAAAACCTCAGTATCGGAGTCATATTTAAAACTATGTCCAAGCCCAATAAGTACACTACGTAATTCACGAAAATTATAAATCTCACCATTAAAAGTGATCTTAATTCCATTTGACAATGCCATAGGTTGTACCGCACCAACAATATCAATAATTGCTAGACGACGATGAGCAAAACCTACTTCACCATCAATCTTGACACCTGTACCGTCTGGACCACGATGAGCCATACGATCTACTATACGCTCTAGTTGCTTAGAAGATGGAGAGACTCCATTCGGGTAAATTAACGCAAGAACACCACACATTATAATTTATAGATGTCTACAACAGTATGATTAAAAATCCTGTTATCGTCAAAACCGGATATATTATGAATTAAATAGACTGCCTTCCCATGACTCTCACAAAAAGTTCTCATTTGTAAATCAGGCAATAGGTCTACCTCCTCTAGTAAATAGTGTGATTAATTCTTCAAGCATCAAAAACAAACTGCAAGAATAAATTTATATTTTTCTATCATCAAGCTCATATAAATTTTTATTTCTCTTCTGATACACTATTAATTCTCCTAGTAGACCAATACCAAAAAAAGAAACGCCTAATATCATAGCCATTACTCCAAAAATCATAGGGGGCATGTGTGTACTAAATAAGTAACCCAAGAAGAACTTATCAAATATAGCAATAAATTCTGCAAACAAACCAATAATGATCATTCCTAATGCCAAATAGCCAAAAAGATGTGACGGTCTATTGTTAAAATCAAGAATTAACTTCATAGTAAGGATGTCCAACAACCCTGTTAAAAATCTAGAGTATCCATATTTACTTTTCCCACTATTTCTTGATCGATGATTTACGCTTACCTCTGTAATACTGTAGCCCTTATTAGCCAATAGAGCAGGTATAAATCTATATAAATCCCCATATAAATCCAATTTGTTTGCTGCCTCTTTTGTCATTACTCTAAAACCAGAGTCGTTATCTTTAAGGCTAATTCCAAATAATTTTTTATTTATCCAATTGAATAACCTTGAAGGAACCACTTTGGTGACACTGTCTACTCTATTCTCTTTCCAACCAACCACAACATCATACTCTCCGATTAAACTTACCATCTTTTTAATTTCACTCGGGTCGTCCTGCAAATCTGCATCTATAGTTACAACAATGTCTCCACATGACTTTTTAATTCCTGCCATGTATGCCGCTGACTTTTTATAATTTTTATTGAATTTAACAATTTCAATATTATCATATGTATTTTTTGCTACACTCATAGCATCAAATGTATTGTCGCTACTACCGTCATCCACTAATACTATTTCATATATTACGTCCATTTTATCAAGTGATTCTATAACTTCTTCACATATCGGGACTATATTTTTTTCTTCATTATATGCAGGAATAATAATACTTATATCCATATTTAAAACCTATCATTAAACTTAATAAACACTTAAATAAAAACTCGAAAAATTTCTCTATCTTCTTTTTAAAGTGGCTAATAATTTTATTAAAAAAACACTAATCTAATTAATTCCACTTTTCTTGTTCAAAAAAAATTTTTTTCATTTGTAGATTTTTTTCTACTTTATATTATTCAAGCAACTTCGCTTGCTTGGACGACGTAATATTGCGTCCAAAGAATATTGTCTAAAGCAGTTCCATATATTTTAGATTCAAAATATTTTTCAAGCATCAGTCCATTATCCCCCATAAATTCTGCAACTAAAGGAATATAAAGACCAGATTTATGCTGCTCAATAATTTGAAAATCTTGCTCTTTAATCTGACTAATAATTTGTGTTTCAGTCATAAGGTTTATATGCCCCATTTCAATAATTTCTTCTTTGTAAATTGCCCTAACTATTTGAATAATTCCAGGAAGAAATGCAAATTTTGCAAAGATCTCAATCAGACTGTAGCGTTGTGGTGACGTTAAAATAAGAATGCCTCCAGGTCTAAGTAATCTACGCATTTCAGAAATTGCAACCCTAGATTCTGATATATGCTCTAGTACTTCAGTGCATAAAATTAAATCAAAATAAGAGCCTGGAAAGTTTGAATTTAATATATCATCCGCTTCTAAAGACAAATTCAAATATTCATCAGCAATATCTTGGCAATCATCCAAATGCTTTTTTTCAATATCTATAGCGACTGTTTCATCAAATAAATCTGACAAAATAGGCAGATAAACACCTGAACCTGGTCCTACTTCTAATGCTCTGCTACTGGATTTTTTAAACGAATAACGCTTTATGGCATTTATAATCCAATCACGTCGTGTACGGTGCAGATAACGTCTAGTTGAATTTTTAGAATTATATATTGTATGCTGTATATCTACAATATCGCTATTATTCTTAACCTTCATATGTCTTAATATTTTTAAAAAAAGTATTATTTTAAGGTCAAAAAAACTTTAGGAATCATATGTATTTTTACCTTCGTAATCAAGCCTTAATTCTCATTCTTTTAGATGTGAATTAAACCTCTTTTTTATATATACCTTTAAACCTTGACAATCTTATTTCAGTATAGTCTAAAAAATAATTAAATTCCGTTAATATGGGGACTCTTCTCACAAACTCATTCTTCCCATTGCGCATCATTCTAAAACGCCTTTTATAATAAAAAACTACTGAATCATTATATCCACCACCAACATCAACTTTGCCCTTGGTACCAAAAAAATAACCTTCATCCACTTAGACCCCACCTTTAAGTGGAGATTGATCTTGACAATAACTAAAGATCCTTAGCCTAATCACTGTTAAATATTCATTAATACTTGGTATAAATTATCTCTCTGAATTTCTTCTAAAATAAGCAAAAGCGTATGCAAAAAACATTGTCATTATGGGCTCAATTGGTAGTCTATATTTTACCCCGACTATTGGTCCTGTTATCGCAATAAAATAGATTACAACGAATGACGAAAATAAAACTATTTCTCTACCCCCCTTTCCCAACTGGGGTAATCTTAACATCTTGTACAACCCAAACATTGACACAACTAAAAAAATTAATGAAATTAGAGATCCAACAACAATTATCATCAAATAAATAAAGCCATTTGTATTAGTTATATAATTAATTAACTTCTCGATTGCGCCATCGCCTGACGTTGCATAAAAAGACGGATGATCCATTGCGCGAACCACTGGAGCATAGGCAGCACTTGGTGATAAAAAATTGATGAGCGCACCAGCAGACCAAGCATGAAGCACATTCAATAATCCCAATTCTAGAAGCGCCTCTTTTGCTACTTTCATATGATAATTACTATCCTTAAAAGAGTTACTTGGAAGGACTTCAATACCATCCCTTTTCATTGCATTTATAATATGATTTTTTGCAAATATTTTCCCTTCCTGATAAGAACCTTGCCCTGAATACTGGTAAGTAGCCGGTACAACCCAATACATAGCATGTCCTCCACCCTGACTTACTAATGAAAAAGAATTATATTCACTATAATTCCGATAATGAATAGATCCAAAAGCCACTACAACTGGAAGTACATATAGTAGTAAACTATAAATTACTTGTTTGAATGATTTTGTTTTCCAGACAAGAAATCCAATCAATAGCAATAAAATCAATAAAATTAGATAGTATGAAACTGGCCTAACCAATGTCGCTAAAGACAAAAATGATATGGCTAAAAATAACTTTGTTTTTTCTAAGTATCTCAAATAACGAAATGCAAATAAAATAAAAATTGAGAACAAAAATAAGAACAAAGTATCAGTCAAAATCATTCCAGATAAAATAATCATATTAAGATTTAGTGCAGAAACTATTCCCGCAACTATAAATCCGCGGGTTATAAGCGATTCTGCAATCAAACCAATAATCACACAGGTGAGGCTATCGATAAAAATTTGAACTACTACTACAGCCATGTTGCTCTCACCAAAAAGTGCATAAACAGCTGCTAATAATGCTGGATATCCAGGGAGACGATCCGTAAATCCTATGTAATTACCACTAATAGCCTGCAGAAAATCACCTTTTTCAATCATATCTTTGCCTAGCTGAATATACATCAGCTGGTCTTCAAACGTCAAGTCATCTACCTCAACAAAAAACCATACATAGCTAATCCGCGCTATCAATGCTACAAGAAATACAAATAAAACTTTTTTTATTGTCACAATATGTTCTCTTGATTTTATTATATTTAAATAATCTTTAACTTCTTGTAGGCGAAGAGTACCATCTTAAGCAAAAGCCAACCATGACGAAAGCGGGATATTTGCGTTTCTCCATATTCTCTTGCTGCATAGCGAATAGGCACCTCTACCACTTTTAAGTTTAGCTTTGTGGCACCGAATATAAGATCGAAATCACCGAAAGGGTCAAAATCCCCGAAGTAGGAGCGGTTAGCTACTATCTTCTCATAATTTTTCTTAGTCAATACCTTAGTGCCACATAGAGTATCGGTAAATCTCTGGTTCAATAACCAAGTAAAGAGTACCGAGAATGTGCGGTTGGCCCAGAAGTTTAAGAAGCGCATTGCCTGATCATCCATAGGATAAACTAAGCGTGTACCATTTATGTATTCCCCCTTGCCCGAAGAAATTGCCTTGTAAAACTTTGGTAGATCCTCTGGTGGAACAGTCAGATCGGCATCCAGAATCATCAAAATATCCCCCCGTGCATGGTCGAAACCTTTTCGCACCGCATCCCCCTTTCCTTTGCCATCTTGCACCAGAACCTTGATATCTTTATCTGGGTAGGCCTCAATCACTCGATGAATCTCATCTAGAGTGCCATCTTGACTATTGCCTTCTACATACAAAATCTCTATATCTTCACAGAAATCTGGTAGCCTTTTTATTGCATTTTCAATATTCCCCTTCTCATTACGGCACGGGATAAGTACGGTAGTTGATGCCTGTCTTAACTTTACATCACGCACTGAGCGGGCAACTAGATAATTTCTAAGTGAGAGACGACGGATTAGCGGTAAGGTACCAATAAAACGGTTAATAAGTGAGCCTAAACCAAACAGACTGCGTGGCACCAACTGGCGCCATTCTCGTTTAACTGTTTCAAAATCAGCTAACTGTAAAAAACCCATAGTATCCTCTGTAGAAAGCCAGTTCATTTCAACTGATGGCATTTTTAGACCAATCTTCTCTCCTAGAGTAAGTAAAGGCTGCCAACGCCATGAATAGTAGGAGATGATAAGTCGGGTATCTAGAGTACAGAGAGAGTGGAGTCCTGCAAAGGTATTCTCACAATCATCCAAATAACCAATTGTATCTGAGAGAATGATAAAATCAAATGGGCCTTGCAATGATGAAATAAGGTTTTCATCCTCTAAATCACCCTGGATAAATTCAAGATTTGGATAGTTTTGTTGTGCAACAGAAACCATATTAGCGCTTAAATCCACCCCTAACCCATATGATGGGTTTAGAGCATTTAAGAGTTGACCTGTGCCACATCCTAAATCTAATACACGCATACCATCACCCACTAAAAACTTCATATAAGAATAATCGTTATTATAAAAATAACTATTTTTACCGATCCAAGAATCCCTGCTTTTTGCTAGTCTTTCAGCCTCTTCAATAATTTTATTCTTTCTAGAGTTTAAACTTTTCATTTAATCTGTTCCATTTTTTATTAATTATTACAAAGCATTGACGATACTTTTTATTATTAAATCTTGCTCATTCTTTTGAAGATACGGATGCATAGGAATGCACAATATTTTCTCTGCAACATATTCTGAAACTGGTAGCTTTAATTTTTTATCTCTATATTCATTTTGCATATGCGCCGGTATAGGGTAATGAATTACAGTCGGAATTTTATTTTTTTTAAGTACTGATATTAACTCTTCTCTATTATTAACTAAAATAGCATATTGTGCATACACACTAACATTACCATTTGTAATTGATGGTGTTTCAATACCCAAATTAGTTCTATTTAATTCTTTTGTATAAAAATCAGCTACTTCATTACGTAATAATATTTCATTATTAAATATTTTAAACTTTATTAATAAGATAGCCGCCTGTATAGTATCAAGCCTGCCATTTAAACCTAGATATGAATGATGATAGCGAGCAGTTTGACCATGAACTCTAATGCTTCGCATTTTTGATGCTAGTTCATCATCGTTGGTAAAAATTGCGCCGCCATCTCCATAACACCCTAAAGGTTTACTAGGAAAAAAACTAGTACACCCAATTGTTGACATACTACAAGACTTTCTACCCTTATATGTAGCGCCAAAACTCTGAGCACCATCTTCTAAAACTGGTAAATTGTATTTTTTTGAAATTCTATTTATAGGATCCATATCAGCACATTGACCAAAAAGACTTACTGGTAGGATCAATTTTGTCTTTTCAGTAATAGAACTCTCAATCTTCTC
>Ga0209663_1001880_pt1 | contig 10332 bp, 10 predicted proteins | sample SaaInlV_135m_DNA_2_FD_184667 | JGI IMG/M metagenome (GOLD analysis project Ga0209663, IMG submission 184667) | Marine microbial communities from expanding oxygen minimum zones in the Saanich Inlet - Saanich Inlet SI073_LV_120m_DNA (SPAdes) (version 2) | ecosystem: Environmental > Aquatic >... | reverse complement strand
CTAAGTGCCATAAATCCAAGGCTGATGCAACTAGCGAGTGCTGCACCTTCAGAGCCCATTTCTGGAATGAGCCAGAAGTTCAATCCCACATTAATACCTACGGTAATCGCCCCCAAAATATTCAGCCATTTCAGCTTTTCGGCTGCCGTCATGAGCGTACTGAACACGTAGGATATTGAAATAAAGACAAAGGATATCATCAACCAATCTAAGCTCGCAGCACTACGAATAGGATACTCATCATAAAGCAGACCCATCAAATAATCGCTATTGCCGTATACGATGAGGCAAATCACGCCAGCAGGCGCAATCAGAAGACGAGCGGCTTGATCCAATAATGAAGTGAGTTCGGCCGTTTGACCGAGATGGATCAATCGAGCGAACATCGGCAAGAGTAATCCTGCGTACAGAAAAGCAAAGTTGTTTCCGGCATCAAGCAGACGATATGCTTGCGCGTAGATTCCAGCTTCAAGCAATCCATTGTCTGCAAGCCGCTCGATCATGACTCCGTCAATTTTGGAATATGCGGTCATGATGAGAATTAACAGTGCAAATGGCCAGGTTTGACTGACCATATCTCTAAATGAGCTCCAATCCACTTTGAAATTGAATACTCGGTTCACTGAAGGGGTTAGCACAATCGCGACAATAATGGCTATGGCATAGGCTCCAGTTTGCGCAAATACAAAGTGCTCTATTTGAAAAGCTGAATCAGAGAACCACAGCAAGTATCCAATCGCGGCAATCATCAAGGTTCGATCTAACACACTTAACACGCTGTCACGCATGAAAAGGTGGAGTCCGCTGATGTTGGCGCGGAACATTAGAAGAAACATACTTAATATGTGATTAAGCATCAGCCAGCCGATGAAAAACCAATAGCGCGCTTCAAACCCTACTATCAATGCTACGATTACGGTTACGGCCATGTAAACAGCGCTCAAACCGAATTTCATCGGTAGAAGCGTTTTCATATTATCCGTCCCGGCTTCAGCATCCTGAGCCATTCTGATTTTCTGGAAATTATTAATCCCCAAATCCAAAATGACATTGAAAAGAAAAGTGAAGTTGAACATGGCGTAGTACAGGCCATAAGCCTCTGCTCCAACCGCGTTTTGCACCCCTACTTCCACACCAAAAAGGTAAAATGGCTTGATGAGCAGGTTTAGTGCCAGCAAGAAAATCAGGTTTAGCGAAAAATTTCTTCGAACTCCCATCGTTCTATATGCGAATTACGTCCAAATCAATAAACGACCATATGAAGTCCTTATTTTCTCTTGTTCTATGTCTTGGCTTAGGAAGCATCGTCCTCAGCTGCGACAAATGCGAAACGATCGCACCAGATGGCAATTGCATCTGCATCGAAATCTACGATCCAGTTTGTGGCTGTGATGGCAAAACCTATGGCAACAGCTGCTTTGCGGAATGCGAAGTGGAGAGTTGGGAACCGGGTAAGTGCGGATTATGAGGCCGTTGGCTGTTGGCTATTCGCTGTTGGTAAACTAAATAAAAGGCCAATTGCTAAGAGCCAATAGTCGAATATAAATGCCACTACATTTGTTCTTATCACAAAGCACAGGCATTCCAAATGCGCATTGCAGTAAACACAAGACTTCTACTTCCCAATAAACTAGACGGCATTGGATGGTTCAGTCATGAAGTCCTCAAAAGACTCACAACCGAACTCAACGATTGGGAATTCATTTTTCTATTCGATCGCCCGTTTGATTCCGAGTTTATTTACTCGGACAATGTAGAAGGTCGGATCTTGAATCCGCAGGCAAGACATCCACTTCTTTATCAATGGTATTTTGAGCGGACCATCCCGCACAAACTGAAAAGAATGGATGTTGATTTGTTCTTTTCTCCAGACGGCTTTTTAAGCACCAAAACTTCGGTTAAGCAAGTGCCCGTGATTCATGACATCAACTTTGAACACAGGCCACAAGACCTCCCTCGCTCCTATCGAAATTATTATCGAAAGTACTTTCCTCAGTTTGCTCGAAAAGCCGAACGTATCATCACGGTGAGTGATTTTTCAGCGCAGGACATTTGCAATACGTACAACATAGACCTTGCGAAGCTTGACGTTGCCCATAACGGAGGGAATGAGGCGTTCAGGTTGCTGAACAGTTCAGAAAAAGAAACGGCAAAAAAGCAATTTGCCAACGGGAACGAGTACTTCATTTTCATCGGCAGTTTTTCATACCGAAAGAACATCCATGGCATCATCAAAGCGTTTGACGCATATCGCAAACAAGGTGGAAAGCATCATTTAGTTCTAGTTGGAAACCCGATGTGGAAATATGATGAGATGGATAGAGCGATCAAGGCGAGTCCGAACCGAGATAACATCCATTTCCCAGGCAGATTGGAGGTTGACCAACTCGTCTCAGCACTCGGAGGATCCAGAGGCCTTGTTTTCCCGTCCTACTTTGAAGGTTTTGGCATCCCGATTGTGGAGGCTTTTCGCGCTGGAGTTCCAGTAATTACCTCCACCCTTACTTCACTACCCGAAGTTGGTGGAGATGCCGCTCTCTATGCTGATCCTGATAACATCGAGACGATCGCTGATCACATGATGAGTCTCGAAAAAGATACGGCCATCCATACTGACCTAGTCCAAAAAGGACAGAATCGCGCCAAGCAATATTCTTGGGATCACACGGCTACTAAAGTCAAAGAATCGTTGTTCCGATCTCTCGATATTCAATAAAAAGCGCGTTGATTTCTAGAGCCACTTGGTATAATCTGAAACTGGTCGCCGCTCCTTTATCAACCTTTTTTCAGCTGAGTAGCGTCCGATAAAAAGCCAACCCATGTGAAAATCGGTTTCAGCCAGTCCAAGAAAGGACCGCACCGTTGAATGCTCTCGTCCAGCACCCGTACTCCAGTAACAACCGATGCTTAGAGATTTAGCGTGCAGTTGAACATTCTGAACTGCACAGGCCGTGGCCCATTGTTCCTCTTCTTCTGGAATTCGTTCTCGATCATCCCGTTTCATGACAATAGCGATCAGAGCACTCACCCGATCAAGCTTCGAGAATGTGCACGCGATTTTTTCTTCAATCGGGTCTTTGCCGAGCCCTTTCTCAATGATGACCTTTTCAATAATGTCCCTGAACTCTGTCAGAGCTTCTCCCTGCACCACAACAAATCGCCAAGGCTCCGTGACTTTATGAGTAGGAGCCCATCGCGCCGCTTCCAAAAGCCTCATGATTTCATCCCTATTCACCTCTTCATCTTCCAATTCTTTGGGGAATACACTCCTCCTTCCAGAGATAAAAGCCAAAGATTCATGTTCGCTTAACATCATGTTCATCGTGTTTTCTGGTCGCTTGTCGTAAAATTGTGGCCAATGGTCTAAAACTAAGTATCAAACATAATCGACCAGCGACAATCTCCGTTCTTGAACCAAGGGTGCTTCACCGGAGAGTGTTAGTCTGGGACGGATTAACTTACTCTCCGGTTTTTTTATGGACATAGCAATCGTCATCATTGTCGCTCTTGGAGCATCAATTCTCACCTTCTTTTCGGGCTTTGGACTTGGGACAATATTAACTCCGGCATTTCTACTTTTCTTTCCTCCAGAAATTGCTGTAGCAGCCACGGCCATTGTTCACTTTTTGAATAACCTATTCAAGCTAACCTTGATTGGCTCACATGTCAATTGGAAAGTGGTTCTAAGGTTTGGTCTACCTGCGATCGTCGGTGCCTTTATTGGCGCAAAACTATTGAGCAATCTGGCTGATTTCGACCGAGCCATTCAAATGGGATCACTGGAGACTTCCTTTTTAAATGTGGTTCTAGGAGTGTTGATCTTGCTCTTTGCATTGGTCGAACTCTTGCCTGGACTCAAGGATATTCACTTGGATAAAAAGTGGTTGGTACCCGGTGGACTACTCAGCGGTTTTTTTGGTGGCCTCAGTGGACATCAAGGTGCTCTTCGAAGTGCGTTCTTGATTAAGCTTAATCTTTCCAAAGAGCAATTCGTTGCGAGCGGTATCATGATTGCTTGCATGATTGATTCAATAAGAATTACATCCTATGCTACCTCTTTTGACTTTTCGTCTTTCGACTCGCTCATTTATTTGGTGGTCATCGCAACCCTTGCGGCATTTGCTGGAGCAATAGCTGGCAAGTACTTACTAAAGAAAGTGACCATCTCGCTGCTGCAGAATGTAGTCGGGTTCTTAATGATTGCTATCGCTGCACTATTAATTTTGGGAATCATATGAAACCAGGAGAATATGTCGTAGCGGCCTTTGTTTTAATAATGCTTTCCGTATTTTTCGGAGTATACTTCTGGTATCAGTACAAACGAATAACAAAGAATAAGCGTAATAAACAAGATGAATAGGCCCGATCTTTTTGAAGAAATGGAAAGCATGCAAATAGAGTACGATCAATTGTTGGTCGTCGAGCAAGCGATTTCCATTCTCAATCAAGAAGTATCATCGGAACGATCCATTGCAACTCGAATAGATTCTGGGAGCAGTGAGTTCCAGGAAAACTTTCCCATTTCTAAACTCGACCACTCTCGGATGTTTCACAGCCAGACGATTGAAAAAATCTGTGTGAAATACCGGATGCGCTTTTTGGAAAGCACTCTGTTTAAAGGAGAAATTCCAGTCGAAGCTGTCAGGGAAATCAAACATCTCGAACAACAACTCGGCATCACGCTTGAGAAGTTCAAGGTTATTGCACCCAGCGAACGATTCAAACTAAAAGACAGCACGAAGGATCCAGTGCTTTTGGCAGAACTTCCAAATGGCAGATACTATTACATATTTCAGTGGGGAGACGATATGAAATGGTATGAACACTTGCTCAAGTATCCTTTTCGTCACATGCGCGCATTAGCCATATCCTCAATCATTGTTGGTTTGCTCTTAGCGGTACTCGTACCTTCACAGTTCGAACTTTTAAAGGCCGAGTTCTTTTATCGGTTCTTCATTTTTAGCATGACTTCTTGTTTGGTATTGACATTAGCAATCATTACAGGCATCATGCACTCAAAGGACTTCAGTGAGAATGTTTGGAACAGTAAATTCATTCGCTAAGGCGAGCACACTTCTTTTGTCAATTTTGATTTTATCTTCCTGCGGAAGCGATGCTGATGGCGATTGTTTCTATGATACAATTGACACCAAGGCAAAGGTGATAGATGTGAAATCGCATGCCGATGGTGAAGGCCGTATTGCCGTCATCCTAAGCTTCGAAGCAAGCAAACTAGGTCTCTCTGATCAAGAGATGGGAGACTTGAAGAACGTCTCCATTGACCATGATTTCTTGGCGAGAAACAACATTGAAATCGGAAATCGTTACGACGTGACCGTCAGTGAAATCACAAAAGGAAGCTGTACTCCAAGCTTTGTGAGTTTTCATCATTCGTTAGAATAGTATTTGACAAGATGAATGAGGTCTCAGGTATTCTGAATAAGCCTATTAGCGCACTATATACATTGTTGTGCGCTCATTATTCGTCATCTTCTCTCCTAACTGCTTGGACAATTGATTCGCACCAACAGAATTCAAATGCGATAAATCGCTAAAATTATTTTGGTCTTTACTCAGCCAAAGTGTGTCCGTTTTAAACTCATTAAAAAGACTTCCGATTCGAAATATAAAATCATCAGTCTTCTTTTTAATCGGTGATTGATTCTCAATGCTTTCTAATTCTCGGTGATAAGGAAATTCTATAAATGTCATTTCACAATTCTTGAGTATTAAATTTTCAATCCCTATCAGATAAAGGTTTTGCTTATCACCCAAGAAAATTGGAATTTTTTGATAATAATCTCTAAAATGAGATAAGGGTAATTGAATTCGCATCGAATCGGCATATGCATAGAGTTCGGTCGTTTCGGAAATATTACTGTGCGGCTTGATGTTTTTCAGAACAACCGTTCGGATCTCACTCAGGGAATAGCCGTTTTTGAATAAGTTTTTCATCGCCCAAAATGACAAACCTGAACGGTTATAATCATTTTCTTTCCTTCTTACTTGAACAAGCTTCGATATCGAAACAATTACATTGGAGTTTTCAGGAACGCGCTCAGTGAATAATAAAAAGTCGTAGACACCCGCGCCATGATGGGCCGAAGTGTAGACCTTCTTACCTATTTCATTAGACAACTCTTCTAAATCAACACCTTGATAGGCTTGTGAATCACCCCAAACAAAAATTACTCCTTCACTATCAAAAACGCGATTTAAGTATGCATTCGCACTTATGAAAACAACCATATAGGCACCCAAGAAGCAAATAGGAAACAAAATTGATTTTCTAATAAATCTCCTCATACATAACTAGAATTGAAAATAAATGAACTCTTGCTCTTTTCCGCCAAACCAAAAAATCAATATGATTATCGCATAGTACAAAGCATACCTGAACGGTCTTTTCCATTGAATCCCTAGGTTCTGAATTGCGAATTGTTGGCCTCTTCCGTACCACTCAATAACTAAAAATCCTATTATCAATAGAGTCGTATTTCTCGGGCGAATTTCTGGAATATTGAATGTCGATGACGAGAATATTTCTGATATGTAGGCCATTGCATGTCCCATATTTTCAGCTCGGAAAAACACCCATGCAATAACTGTTAAGCCAAAAGTTGCTCCCATCGATAAAAACTCATTTGGTGATGGAAATAACCTCCCGCTAGCAACTGTGTCTATATTCTTCCTATTTCTATTCGTCAATAAAATTGGCAAGAAATAGATCGCATTAAGAGCACCCCAAACAATAAATGTCCAATTTGCACCATGCCAAAACCCACTGACAATAAAGATGATAAATGTATTTCTGACCTTCATCATGGCTCCTCCTCTGCTACCTCCTAATGGAATGTACAGATAGTCTCTAAACCAAGTAGAAAGGGATATATGCCATCTCCTCCAGAATTCGGCAATGTCTCTGGAGAAGTAAGGAAATGCAAAGTTTTGCTTGAGGTTAAAACCGAATAATCGAGAGGTTCCAATAGCGATATCGGAGTATCCAGAAAAGTCACCATAGATCTGGAATGTGAAAAAGAGAGCACCAAGGATCAACGTGCTTCCCCCATAATCTGCCGAATTATTGAATATTTCATTTGCATACTGTGCGCAATTATCAGCAATGACAATTTTCTTAAAAAGCCCCCATAGTATCTGACGCATTCCATCAACGGCTCTGGAATAATCGAACTTTCTTTCTTTATAGAACTGGGGTAAAAGATTCGTGGCTCTTTCTATTGGCCCGGCAACCAACTGAGGAAAAAAGCTGACAAATGCAGAAAATGCAATTATGTCCTTAGTAGGTTCAAGTTTTTGTTTGTAAACATCAATCGTGTAACTCAGAGTTTGGAAAGTATAAAAACTAATCCCTACAGGTAGAATGATATCCAGGGAACTGGCGCTAATTTCTGTTCCGAAAAATGAAAAGGCAGCGGTGAAATTGTCAATGAAAAAATTGTAGTACTTAAATAGACACAAAAACCCAAGATTCACCAAAATGCTTGTCCATAGTAGGACTTTTCGCCTGAGCTGATTTTCTTCATTTCTGAGATATTGTCCAACTGTATAATCAACAGCGGTACTGAAAACAATCAAGGATAAGAACCTCCAATCCCACCAGCCATAAAAAACATAACTAGATACTACAATTAGTAGGTTTTGAAGTTTAAGATTGCTCTTGAACAGGAACCAATACAGTATGAAAACTATGGGTAAGAAAACAGCAAAGTCAATCGAGTTAAAAAGCATCCTTCTAATCTGTCCTTTAATGTAAAACTACGCCTACCGACTCTTTGAGCATGACGGATTGTCGCCTTCGCTCTATCGCGTGAAAGTACCAAACGGAGCAGATGGTTCAATTTCTATCAATTGAATTTTACGAAATACTCCACACGCTCTTCGAAACCAGAAACCAAGGCTTTGAATTATCTAATTGCCTTTCTTTGACTCTGAGTGAATTCCAAGATTGACATTCAAAAACTTTTAGCAGGAGATAATCTCACACTGTCAAAAGCTATAACCTTGGTCGAAAACCAGAGATCCGACCATCGCCTCGAAGCACTTCAACTAATCAATTCCATTTACGATAAGCGAAAAGACGCTTTAAGAATTGGCATCACTGGCATTCCTGGTGTCGGCAAAAGCACCTTCATCGAGCAATTAGGAAAACTCCTCATTGGTCAAGGTCTCAAGCTTGCCGTACTCGCGGTCGATCCGAGCAGTCAGCAAAGCGGAGGCAGCATTCTTGGAGACAAAACCAGAATGGAGGAACTCAGTAGAGAAAAGAATGCTTTTATCCGTCCTAGCCCATCGAGCGGCACACTCGGAGGCGTGGCGGCGCGTACGCGCGAATCGATGTTGCTTTGTGAAGCAGCTGGTTTTGACGTTATCATCGTTGAGACTGTCGGCGTTGGCCAAAGTGAGACTGAAGTCATCAATATCACCGACTGCTTCTTGATGCTCGCCATGCCCGGGACCGGAGACGATTTGCAGGGCATCAAAAGAGGCATTATGGAGGCCGCTGACATCATTGTCATCAACAAAGCAGACGGAAGCAACATCGAGGCCGCTCGCAGGGCGAAGAAGCAATTGGAAATGGCCCTTCATTTATTTCCCAAAAGCAGCAATGGCTGGGATACGAAAGTTCTGACCGGTTCAGGATTGCACAACGAAGGCGTAGATCAATCCTGGAGAGTCATTTCAGATATGATCGCAACCCTTAAGGCAAACGATCACTTCAACACTCGAAGACAAACGCAGCAGGTCAGAGCGTTTCAAAAGCTCACAGAACTTAGTATCTACGAAAACGTGCTTCAGATGCTCGGGAAGAATGGTGACATGGAATCACTAAAAGCGGATATCGAAGCGAGGACCAAGAATGAATTTGCCGCTTCGCTCGAGATTATTCAATCGCTCCAAAATTCCATTTCAAACTCAGGCTGACGTTTCTTCCCATTTGCGGAATGCCGTTCCAATTCAAATGCGTTGTGTAGTAATTGTCCAGCAAATTGGATCCGGCAATCTCTATATCTAATGAAGATTTTTTTAACGTGAGCTTACGTGACACGGCTGCATTCATCATCCAATAAGCTGGAACGTTTTGCTCACCAAAAGCCTGGCTGGCTCGAGTATATCGAAGTGAGTAAACATTAGTCAACCCAAAATCAAAGCCCTTCCATTTTGCTTTGTTGAACAGTTTGACTTCTAGAGGCATCATTTGTGGGAGGTAGCCGACGTTTTCCCCTTCGCCGTATCGATAGGCCACCGTAATTTGAGTTGGGACCAAGCCTTGTTCAAAAAGAGACACTTCAAGCTCCGATCCTGCAATGAAAGCGCTGCCCACATTTTGGTATTCTTTCACCCCATTTCCTCCAGGGGTCATTTGCCACAAAACTTGATTGTGTACTCCGAAAATGTAGTTGTCAAAGAAGTAAACATACTTACTCCAAGTCACCCTGTGCTTTTCGAACTTCAAGCCATTCGACCAATTAATGCGAGCGAACTGCTCATTGCTCAATAGTGGGTTTCCCATGTAGTCGAACCCATCTTGATTGTTGTATAGATAGAAACCAAAACGTTCACTTAACTCCGGAGCTCGGTCTCCTGCAGCAAAGGTGAATGCACTCCCCCATTTATTAAGGTTGTATTCAGATGTTAAAGCCAAGGACTTAGAAAGGCTCGTCGTGCCTTTGGTCAGATCATATCCCAAAACTTCAAACTGTTTTTGGCCAAACTCTTCCTTTACTTGATCATTGTAGTAAGCAATAGCTGGAACAATCTCGAATTTCCACCGATCGTTGGGAAAGTACTTTAACGTCGGATTGAGGGTCGTCATTTCACGCACGCTAACCGACCATGTCTGCATGTACATTTCAACCTCGTTGACCGGGTACATTGTCATCTCAGCAAACCTTCTGTTCCTCACCAACTCAAAGTCAACGTCAAGAATCCATTGATTCCAAACTCTCTGCAATTGTCCGTGATAGCCAAGTGTGGTACTACAGCCAGGCATGTCCATGTGCATGAATACAGAGTCCCGCTTGGTATCATCCATGACATGAGCGACGTCATTGAAATAAACGGAGTTTAAATTCTTCCATTTGCCCAGACTTGTCTTGTGTTCAAGTTTGGTAATGACTGCGGTGGCTGAACTCACGTCCATCGGCAAGCCAGCATATCCAATGTCGTAGGCGCGATCAACTATTCCAGTAGCGGTGAATTCGTGTTTGCCTCTCCTCCATCCAGATGCGCTGTACAGATTTTGTTTTGTGAACTGCGTGTAGCGAATCTTTTGACCGCTCCCCGCAACATAGTTGTTTGCTTCGGTGTGTG
>Ga0209663_1001873_pt1 | contig 10359 bp, 7 predicted proteins | sample SaaInlV_135m_DNA_2_FD_184667 | JGI IMG/M metagenome (GOLD analysis project Ga0209663, IMG submission 184667) | Marine microbial communities from expanding oxygen minimum zones in the Saanich Inlet - Saanich Inlet SI073_LV_120m_DNA (SPAdes) (version 2) | ecosystem: Environmental > Aquatic > Marine... | reverse complement strand
TGTTCACATCTTTAGTCGGAAATGTTTTTGGCTTCAAAGCCATCCGTGCTTTACGTCTGGAGGATGTGCGTTTTCCAATTGCCTATGTGATGACCTGTAACGGTCCGCCACAGGGAATTCAGGTCGAACGGGATATTATGAACAAATACGGTCGTCCTCTACTGGGTTGTACGATTAAACCGAAGCTCGGACTATCGGCAAAGAACTATGGACGTGCAGTCTATGAATGTTTACGCGGTGGTCTTGATTTCACCAAAGATGACGAAAATGTCAACTCACAGCCTTTTATGCGTTGGAGAAATCGATTTGATTTTGTGATGGAAGCAACCCTCAAAGCCGAAAAAGAAACCGGCGAGCGAAAAGGGCATTACTTAAATGTAACCGCACCAACTCCGGAAGAGATGTATAGACGTGCGGAACATGCCAAAGAAATCGGTGCGCCGATTATTATGCATGACTATATTACCGGCGGCTTTTGTGCCAATACAGGACTGGCGCAGTGGTGTGCCAGAAATGGGATGTTGTTACATATTCACCGTGCCATGCACGCCGTGATAGATCGTAATCCAAGTCACGGTATTCACTTTCGTGTACTCGCCAAAGCCCTGCGTTTATCAGGTGGAGATCATCTGCATACCGGAACAGTAGTCGGGAAACTTGAGGGAGACCGTGAGGCAACTTTAGGCTGGATTGATTTGTTACGTGAATCTTACATCAAAGAAGATCGTTCACGCGGAATCTTTTTTGATCAGGATTGGGGAGCCATGCCGGGAGTTTTTGCGGTAGCATCCGGAGGAATTCATGTCTGGCACATGCCGGCATTGGTTGCCATTTTCGGAGATGATGCTGTTCTCCAGTTTGGCGGAGGAACATTAGGACATCCGTGGGGTAATGCAGCAGGTGCGGCGGCAAACCGCGTGGCGCTGGAAGCCTGTGTTGAAGCACGTAACCAGGGACGTGATCTTGAGAAAGAGAGCAAGGATATTCTTACTAATGCAGCTAAGTCCAGTCCGGAACTGAAAACTGCAATGGAAACCTGGAAGGAAATTAAATTTGAATTCGACACAGTTGATAAACTGGATGTGTCTCACAAATAACAATAAGACTTTTTCTAATAAGAGCGGATTCTTGTCCTAAGACGGAGTCTGGTTGGAAATTGCATAAAAATCTCAATCAAGGTAAAACTCATGAGTGAAGTACAAGATTACGCATCACGTCTGTCCGATCCCGCCAGTCGGAAATTTGAAACTTTTTCCTATTTGCCGGAAATGGATGATGCCGCGATCCGCAAACAGGTGGAATACATTGTTTCCAAAGGTTGGAATCCAGCTATTGAACACACGGAACCGGAAAATGCCTTTGATCATTATTGGTACATGTGGAAGTTGCCGATGTTCGGCGAGACTGATGTGGATCGTATCTTAGGCGAAGCAGAACTATGCCATAAGGCTAACCCCGGAAACCATGTACGACTCATCGGCTATGACAATTTTAAGCAGAGCCAGGGAGCCAACATGGTTATTTACCGCGCTCAAAGTTAAAAACGATAAAAATACAACGCAATTGAATGGACGACGCACAGCAATATCTGGTTACTGAAGAACCTTATTATCGCCAAATCGCGGATGAGGTGGAACTGTTTGAAGCCGCTTCGAAAGCGCAGATGCCGATGATGCTGAAAGGCCCTACCGGTTGTGGAAAATCCAGATTCGTGGAGTACATGGCCTGGAAACAAGGCCGCCCCCTGGTCACGGTTGCCTGTAATGAAGACATGACCGCATCTGATTTGGTGGGACGTTTTCTCCTCGATAAGGACGGAACACGCTGGCAGGACGGTCCACTGACAAAAGCGGCACGTATCGGTGCACTCTGCTATCTTGATGAAGTGGTGGAGGCACGGCAGGATACCACTGTGGTCATACATCCTCTAACCGACCACCGCCGTGAATTACCTCTTGATAAAAAAGGCGAGCTGGTCAAAGCCCATCCTGACTTTCATCTGGTGATCTCCTATAATCCGGGATATCAAAGCCTGATGAAAGACCTCAAACAATCCACAAAACAGCGTTTCGGTGCTCTTGATTTCGATTATCCGGAATCCGCAGTTGAAGCTGAAATCGTCACAAGCGAATCCGGTGTTGCTGCAGATATTGCAGAAAAGCTGGTACAGGTCGCTTTGCGTTCACGCAACCTGAAAGGACACGGCCTCGATGAGGGTATGTCCACCCGTTTACTGGTCTACGCAGGACAGTTGATCAGCAAGGGTATTGAGCCAATTGCCGCCTGCCGTCTAACTTTGGTACGTCCGCTGACGGATGATCCGGACATGCGTGACACCCTTGATGCTGCAGTTCAGACTTTCTTCGATTAATTCCAAATACTCAAAAGTCTTGTTCTCAAATACTGTCGTTAAACAGCTACTTGAGACGCTATCAAAAAGTTGGTGTTTTTTATTTGTCTTTAAATCGTATAAATAATTCTCAACTATTTCCTTGCTTACTTTTGTGACTTTTCTTGTAATCAACCAACTTGCAAAGTGATTTATAGCAGATAAATAAGAAGCGATGCTTCGCTTGCTATAATTACGAATTAGGAGTTCTTGTTTGGCAGATTTTAATAAATGGGATTTTTGCATAATTAAGCGGTTAAAACTCACTAACAAATTATAGCTGAAACCCACTAAACGCAATAATTGGGTTTAGTAGATGATTCCATTCATTTGAGTAAATCTAAGCCAATTGCACATTTAAGCATTTTTGGTTTTACCGACACCTAAGCAAACCTTAAAAACCAAAAGAAGATTGGAAGTTTTGTATAAAATAGCCGATATTTAAGGGGTTACTGCAAAAGAATTACTGACTGATAACAACAAGGATAAAAATGAGTAAGAAAAGAGATATAGACGTATCGAAAGAAGCGGGTCTAATATGGCAAGTAGCCAATGATGTATTAAGGGATATTTTTCAGCGTACAGAATATCCAGACATCATTTATCCATTGGTGTTGATTAGAAGGTTGGAGTGTGTTTTGAAATCGGAAATCCAAGTGATTGAAAACAAATTTGGTACGGGAATTACCAAAATGACTGAAGCCGTCGCCGTAAAATTCATTAACGACCAATTATATAGCCGTGTTGGTTTTGCCAATGATTCAGGCTTTACGCTACAAGACTTAAAAGACGAAGGTGAAAAAAGTATTAAAAATAATTTCATTAGCTACCTCAATGGTTTTAAAAGCAAGAAAGCCAATGCCGATGATATTGATAAAATCCAAGATGTAATCAAGTTTTCGGGTATTAGAAAACATACTGATAAATTAAATACCAACGACATCTTATATTCGGTAATCGAAGAATTTGCCAATATTCCCTTAGAGCCCCAAACCGTTTCTAATATAAAAATGGGCTACATTTTTGAAGAACTGGTTAGGCGATTTTCGGAGCAAAACAATGCTGAAGCTGGAGAGCATTACACCCCTAGAGAAGTAATTGATTTAATGACGCACATGCTCGATATTGATGAGCGAAAATTGAAAGATGGAGAATTGGTTACCATTTACGATCCTGCTTGTGGCACGGGTGGAATGCTTACGGCGCTGAAAGAATTTATTGAAACCAATGTAAACGAAAAAGCAAATGTGCGTTTGTACGGACAAGAAGTTAACGACAAAACTTGGTCTATTTGCGAAGCCGATTTAATGATAAAAGGTGAAGATGCCAAAGTAGTAAAAGGCGATACACTTTTTGAAGACGGTTTTCCTACCGAGAAATTTGACTATATGATTTCTAATCCGCCTTATGGAAAATCTTGGTCTAAGATTAAGAAAAAAGTAATGGCGGTAAGCAATGGCAGGTTTGATATTGCACAGCCTAGAACTTCTGATGGGCAGTTGCTATTTACCCTCCACATGCTTTCTAAAATGAAAAGCCCAAATAAAGGAGGCTCTTCTATTGCTATTGTACACAATGGCTCTCCGCTATTTAGTGGCGATGCAGGTGGTGGCGAAAGCACGATTCGACAATACATTATTGAAAATGATCTGCTCGAAACCATTGTGGCAATGCCAACCCAATTATTTTACAACACAGGTATAGCAACCTATGTTTGGATAATTAGAAATAATAAAACTGCCGACCGAATAGGCAAAATACAACTGATAAATGCCGTTGATTTTTGGAAACCCATGAAACGCAGTTTGGGTGATAAAAGGCGTTTTATGGATGATCACGATGTGCAAAAAATAGTGCAACTACACAAAGACTACAAAAAAGGAGAACACAGCAAAATTTATGATTTAGATGATTTTGCCTACCGCAAAGTAAGTATTGAACTCGAAGAGTTGGACGATGAAGGGAATCTCCTTTTTGAAGAAAAAGAGTTAACCATTGCAGCCAACAAACTGGCAGATACCTTTGACATTAAGCCTACGGACATTAAGCAAATAAAAAATAAAACAGACAGCAAGGCAGAATACCAACTGCAACTCAACGCAACCTCGGAATTTGCAGAAAAACACAGCCCTAGAATAGAAAATGTTACACTACTGAAAACCACAGTAGGCAACTCCTTAAAGCTAAAAGCGGTGGTAAGCGTACCTGTAATAGTAAAAGACACCGAAATAATACCTTGGAAAACAGACATGACCAAATGGCTGAACAAAGAGGTAGAAAAAAAATGGACATACATCAGCGAAAATAAAGGCTATGAAATACCTTTTACCAGAGAGTTTTATGTGTACCAACCTTTGCGACAATTAGAAACCGTATTGCAAGAGTTTATAAGCCATGAAACCGAAAATACAGCATTGTTAAACGAATTGGGTTTACAAGTATGAACAGCTACCCAACATACAAACCTTCTGGTATAGAATGGCTAGGCGACATTCCCGAGCATTGGGAGGTGAAGAGGATTAAAAATGTTTCACTAAAGGTTCAAACAGGAACAACTCCTAAAACAGCTATTTCTAAATATTATGAAGCTGAAGACATTAATTGGTTTACTCCAGTTGATTTTTCTAAAGATATTCTTCTTGTGAATGCTAAAAATAAAATAAGTCAGATAGCCATTGATGAGGGGGCTGGTAGGTTCTTTTCTAAAGGTTCAGTTTTATTGTTAGGGATAGGTGCTACTATTGGGAAAATTGGAATCCTTTCGGAAGACTCAAGTGCTAATCAGCAAATAAATAGTGTTACATTTTCAAATAAAATGAATTCATTGTTTGCAGCTTATTCGATGAAAATATATGAAACTGAGATAATAAAATTTGCTAATTTTTCAACTCTACCAATTTTCAATCAGAGTAACACCTCTAATCTAATTATTGGAATACCTCCCAAACAAGAACAAACCGCCATTGCCAATTACTTAGCTGAAAAAACGAGCAAGCTAGACCAACTTATAAAAAACAAAAAAGCCCAAATAGCCCAACTCAAAGAAATACGCCAAATAGAAATAAATACTGCCGTTACCAAAGGCTTAAACCCCAATGCCAAACTAAAACCCTCTGGCATAGAATGGCTAGGCGATATTCCCGAGCATTGGGAGGTGAAGAGGTTGAAGGAAATTTCAAGTATTTGGGGGCGTATTGGCTTTAGAGGTTACAACAAGGAAGATATTGTTCTTGATGAAACTGAAGGAGCTTTAACATTAGGTGCAAAGCATATTAGTAAATCTAACCAAATTAGATTAACAGATCCAGAGTATTTGTCATGGGATAAATATTATGAGTCACCTGAAATAATGGTGAAATTAGGTGATCTTTTAATTGTTCAGAGAGGAAGTATTGGCAAGTTTACAATTGTAGAAAGTGAAATAGGTGATGCAACAATAAATCCAAGTATGATATTGGTAAATCAACTTCATATTGAACCAAAACTAATTTATTATATATTACATTCTAAGCATATTCAAAGTATTATTGAGGTACTAACTTCTTCTACTGCTGTGCCAATGATTTCTCAATTTCAAGCTGGTACTTTTCGTATTCCATTTTCAAAGGATAGAGTAGAACAAAAAAGAATCGTAGAACATTTAGATGATCGAGTTTCAAAATTAGACCACTTAGTCAACAACCTAGAAAACCAAATAGCGCAATTGGAAGAAGTGCGCAAAATAGAAATTTTTAATGCTGTTACGGGTAAAATAAAAATAGTGTAGTATGGCAGAAAACAACTCACAAATAATTATTTATCAAAATGAAAACGGTGAAACAAAATTAGAAGTTCGTTTTCAAGATGAAACTGTCTGGTTAACGCAAAAATTGATGGCAGAGTTGTTTCAAACTTCTGTGCCTAACATCAATATTCATTTGAAAAATATATTTGAGGAAGGTGAATTAGCTGAAAATCGAACTATTAAGGATTTCTTAATAGTTCAAAAAGAAGGTGCGAGAGAAGTAAAACGAAAACAAGTTTTTTACAACTTAGATGCTATTATTTCGGTTGGTTATCGCATAAAATCGAATGTAGCTACCAAGTTTAGACAATGGGCAACCAGTCAGCTTAGAGAATACATCGTAAAAGGTTTTGCTCTAAATGATGATCGGTTTAAAACGGGTAATTCTATGAATTACTTCAACGAACTACAAGAACGTATTCGTGAAATACGCATTTCTGAACGGTTTTTCTATCAGAAAATTAAAGATATTTACACGACCAGTATTGACTATGATCCAAAAGATGAAAACACTTTGACATTTTTCAAGGTTGTTCAAAACAAGCTCCTTTGGGCAATTAGCCAGCAAACCGCAGCAGAATTAGTTTACCGCAGAACAGATGCTAATTTACCACTTTTGGGAATGCAATCTTATGACAAAGACAATACCACCAAGATAAATAAACGAGAAGTAAGTGTTGCCAAAAACTATTTGAAAGAAGATGAAATAAAACTACTCGGTTTAATTGTTGAACAATATCTTGCCTTTGCCGAAACAATGGCAGTCGAAAATACACCAATGTATATGAAAGATTGGATTTCGAGATTAGATAGTATTGTGCAACTAAACGGAAAAGAATTGTTGACACACGCAGGAACAATAAGTCATCAAATGGCTTTGGAAAAATCAGCTGAAGAATATGAAAAGCATAAAGAAACTCAAAAACAGCTTGCAAAAGAAAGCAGTTTAAAAGAGTTAGAAGATGATTTACGCAAGCTGACTAAAAAAATAAAAGAATAAAAAGAGTAGTATAGCCATGGCAAATGAAAACGACTTGGTCAGAGACAACGAAACTGAATTTGAAAAGCATTTTTGCCATCAGTTAGAGGTACATGGTAAATACCGCTTGGATAAAAACAGAGATGTCACCATCAATAAAGAACTGTGTCTGTACCTCCATGATTTAGAAGAGTTTTTGCACAATACCCAAGAAGAAAAGCTAACCGAACTTCAAAAGCAATACCACACCGAATGGCGTAAAGAGTTTCAAAAGCATTTTAAGCACGCCTTAGCCAACAAGCAGTTGTTTCAAGTATTGCAAGAGGGCATATCCGTCAATGATTTGCACTTCGATTTAATTTATTTCAAACCCAATAAAGCTTCTAACACCACTCAAACAGAGCTGTATAAGAAAAATCGTTTCACCGCTATTCGCCAGTGGACTTTTGGCTCGGAGGGAGAGGCTCAAAACAAAAGTTTAGATGTGGTGCTGTTGGTTAATGGATTCGCCATTGTAACCATAGAACTCAAAAACCAAGGCACAAGTGGCGATTATGAAGAAGCCATAACTCAGTATTTAGGCAGAGATTTAGATTTGCCTATTTTCCGCCAACCCTTTTTACACATTGTCTGCGATAACGACACCGTAAAAATGGCAGCTACTTTTGGCAAGCCGCCTTCAGAAAGCGATTTTAGAGATTTTAACATGGATTTGGTTAATGTCGCTACTGATAAGAGAGAATATCCTGTTCATTACTTGTATCACGATATTTTATTACCTGAAAGGTTACTCAATTATTTAGAGTCTTATCTCTATCCTGGCAAAGGCAACAGTTGGATTTTCCCACGCTATCACCAGCAACGAGCAACCCGTGATGTAGTTGACGACATTAAAAAACAAATAGCTGAAACGGGTAAATTAAATTTGAATTATTTAATTCAACATTCCACAGGTTCAGGTAAGAGTAATACCATTGTTTGGATGGTGCAAAATCTTCGTAATGCCTTTGATGGAGATGATTCTATTTTTGATAGTGTAGTAGTCTTAACCGATAGAATAAACCTAGACGACCAAATATCAAAAGATTTTCAGAAAGCCATACTTACAGAGGGCATTGCCGAGTATGCAGAAGATACTGCTGATTTGAAAAAAGCTCTGGAAGACAATAAGAAAGTAATCATTTCTACCATTCATAAATTTTCTCACCTCAAAGAGCTTTCCGATCAGACGGATAAACGCATTTGTGTTTTGATTGATGAAGCACACCGTTCGCAAGAAGGCAGTTTACACGATGGCTTAACCGATACTTTTGTATGCGATGAAGATGGAGTTGAAGAGCTACCAGAAGATAAACAAGACAAATTAATTGAAGAAATTTCTCGAAAGGAATTTCCCAACATGGCATTTATTGCCCTTACTGCTACACCAAGTGATAAAACATTAGAGCATTTTGGCGTTGCTAAAAAAGATGAAAATGGGGAGCCTCTTTTAGATAAAAAAGGAAACAAAACGTGGGAAGCTTTTGATGTCTATTCTATGGATCAAGCCATAGAAGAAGGTTATATCATGGACGTTTCTAAGCATATTTACAGTTACGATACCTTGTATGAACTCAACAAGGAAGTTGATACAAAAAAAGAATACCTTCCCATGATGGTACGCAATGCGTTGCGGCTAAAAGCTTTTCAAGATACCGCCATTATCAAAGAGAAATGTAACCGTATGCTAAACATTTTTAAGAATAAATCGGCTCACAAAATTGATCGCAAAGCAAAAGCAATGATAATAACCAGTAGCCGAGTTGCAGCCGTGAAATACAAGCTCTTTATGGACGAAGAGTTGAAAAAACAAGGTTTGCAATACAAAACAATCATTGCTTTTTCGGGAGGTATAGATGCTGATAAATTAGACTTATCTGAGGATGAGTTTGAAAGCTTATGTATTGCGAATTTAAAAGGCAGGAAATTTACTGAAGATGGTATGAACAAACCTCATAATCCTCAAAACAAAAAAACCGAAGAGCTGTTTGAGCAAACCGATAATATTCGGTTTCTAATAGTAGCTAACAAATTCCAAACAGGGTTTAATGAGCCTTTGCTTCATACCATGTTTGTCGATAAACCTTTGAGAGATAAAGCCGCTGTGCAAACGCTCAGCCGTTTAAACAGAATGCACGAAGGTAAAGATGATACTTTGGTAATAGATTTTACAGGTTCGTATGAACAGATAATGAAAGCCTACAAAAAGTATCAAAAAGATGTTACTTCTAACAAAAATAGCGACCCTAAAGTATTAACAGAGTTGATTATTGCACTACTTAACTTCAACATTTTCACCAATAAAGAAGTAAGAGAAATTGTAAAATTAGCAACTTCTGGAGATACCAAAAATATGCCTGTCATTGTAGGACTAATTCATCAAATTAAAACCAAATTTGAAAAAGACCTCACACGTGACAAACGAGATGAGTTCAGAATTTTAATGGGGCGTTATTTGGGCGTTTTCAAATACATCAAAGCACTGTTTAATATCAGAGACAAAGAAATTATAGATTTTTATCTGTTCCTTATTTACCTTAATCACAAGCTTTCTAACACAGACAGTAAAAGTTTAGAAAAGGAATTGAAAGACGTAAGAGTGGTGAATTATTCTATTCCAGAGTTAAAAAGCGAAGTGGACGAAGATGTGCAAAACTCAGGTGGTGGTGGAGGTTATGGGAACATAACCAGGGTAAAAGAAACAAAAACCGTAAAAGAAGTTATTGAAGAAATAAACCTTCAATTCAAAGCAATGATAGGAGATGAAGGAGTAGAAATTGTAGGTAAATTTTTAGAAGAAGTGTCTTGCGACCAAGCATTAATTGACACAGTAATCAACAATAAAAATAAAGACATGGAAAAGGTTTTTGAAGAAATAATGCGAGCCAAATTAACGGAGAAACTTACAGCAGTAATTATGCTCAATGCTCCAGAAAAATATGATGATATGATGAGTGATAAAGTTCATCCATTCATCAACCGAACAGCCTACAATGTATTAAGAAATGTTGCACTGGCAGCTTAAATAAATAGAATGGTAAATGGCAATAATCAATTTATTTTTCTGAGCAAATGCAAATTATGGTTGAATTATACAAGTAAAGAAATGAAGATGATGTATGGAGAAGTGAAGTCTATGAAGATATTTTTGACCAAGCTGAAAATTTT
>Ga0209663_1001757_pt1 | contig 10778 bp, 14 predicted proteins | sample SaaInlV_135m_DNA_2_FD_184667 | JGI IMG/M metagenome (GOLD analysis project Ga0209663, IMG submission 184667) | Marine microbial communities from expanding oxygen minimum zones in the Saanich Inlet - Saanich Inlet SI073_LV_120m_DNA (SPAdes) (version 2) | ecosystem: Environmental > Aquatic >... | reverse complement strand
AAAAATAGTATTGGAGTGATATAGTACATCTCCTCCCTCAATATGAAGATTTTGAGGCATTGTTATAATCTTATTATGAAAATTAGATAAAATTGAGCTTAAACCACGAAATTCCTTTTCTCTTTTAGGAAGGATATTTGATTTAAAAAAAAAATTATCAATTACAAATCCTATGTCTCTGGAAAAAATTTGATTGTAATCCTTTATTAGATTTGGCCTGTAAACCTTTACATTATATTTCTCAAGTAAAACAACAAAACTCTCTAACTCTTTAACCATATCAGATTCTATTGGATATGTACCTTTTTTTAAATTTTCAATAGATTTTGGATCGTAAAGTTCTTTTAAAGATGGAATCTCTCCTAAACTATCAGCAATACCTATGACTACCGATCTTAGTTTAGAAGTTTCACCACTAACTAAAAATTCCATAATTAAATAATTATCTTGACTTTATATCGGTAAAAGATCTTAAATTTTCTCCTATATAAACTTGTCTTGGTCTTCCAATAGGTTCTTTTCTAAGTCTCATTTCTCTCCAATGAGCAACCCAGCCAGGTAATCTTCCAAGAGCGAACATAACGGTGAACATTTCGTTAGGAATATCAAGAGCTTTGTAAATAATTCCTGAATAAAAGTCAACATTTGGATAAAGTTTTCTATCTACAAAATATTGATCTTCTAGCGCTTCTTTCTCTAATCCCTTAGCAATATCAAGAATTGGATCGTCAATACCTAACTCTTTTAAAACTTCATCAGCAGCAACTTTAATAATTTTAGCTCTTGGATCAAAATTTTTATATACTCTATGTCCAAAGCCCATAAGTCTAAATGGATCAGACTTATCTTTAGCTTTAGACATATATTTTTTTGTATCTCCACCATCTTCATTAATAGCTTGAAGCATTTCAATAACAGCTTGATTGGCTCCTCCATGTAATCTTCCCCATAAAGCAGAAATTCCAGCAGCAACAGATGCAAACAAACCAGCATAAGAAGATCCAACTATTCTGACAGTTGAAGTAGAACAATTTTGCTCATGATCAGCATGTAAAATCAATAATTTATTTAAAGCGCTAATTACAGTTTTATTTTGAACATATTCTTTATTTGGTCGTTGAAACATCATTTTAGCAAGATTTTCAACATAATCCAATGAAGTATCTCCATATTCTAGAGGAAGTCCTTTTCTTCTTCTATATACCCAAGCCACTAGAACAGGAATTTTAGCTAATAAGTTAAGAATAGCATCATACATGTCTTCCTCATCGTCAATGTCTACTGCTGAAGGATCAAAAGCTACTAAACCACTTGTTAAAGAGGAAAGGATACCCATTGGATGAGCAGACTTTGGATAACTATTTAATATAATACGTAAGTCTTCATCAATAATCGATCTTTCTTTAATATCTTCAGAGAGCTTTTCTAATTGTAGTTTGGTAGGTAATTCACCAAATATTAACAAATAAGCAACCTCTAAAAAATCCGCTTTATTAGCTAACTCTTCAATTGAATAGCCCCTGTATCTTAAAATTCCTTTTTCACCATCTAAAAATGTAATAGCACTTTGACAAGATCCAGTATTTTTAAAACCTGCATCAAGTGTAATTAAATTAGCATCTGAACGTAATTTACTTATATCTAAAGCAATCTCATTTTCGGATCCAGTAATTAGATCAATTTCATGAATATTATTATTTACGTTAAGAGTTGCCTTGTTTTTCATTATTGTACTAATTTTAATTTAATAAAACTTTTAAAATTTAACTTTAAAAGCTTCCTTTTTAGGATAAAATGCTTTCTCTCCTAACTCTTCTTCAATTCTCAATAATTGATTATATTTTGCAATTCTGTCACTTCTAGAAGCAGAACCAGTTTTAATCTGACCTGTTGATAATCCAACAGCTAAATCAGCAATAGTATTATCTTCTGTTTCACCAGATCTGTGTGACATAACACTGGTAAAACCTGCTTTATGTGCCATGTTTACTGCATTAATCGTTTCAGTCAAAGTACCTATCTGATTTACTTTTATTAGAATTGAATTAGCAATATTATTTTCTATTCCTTTACCTAATCTTTCAACGTTTGTAACAAAAAGATCATCACCAACTATCTGAACTCTATCTCCGCATATTTTAGTTAAGTGTGCCCAACCATCCCAATCGTTTTCATCCATTCCATCTTCAATTGATACAATTGGATATTTAGATGATAATTCTGCTAAATATTCTGCTTGCTGTTTAGAGGTTAATACTTTGCCTTCATTTCCCTCAAAGATTGAATAATCATACATTCCATTTTCATAAAATTCAGACGAAGCACAATCCAAAGCAATCATAACTTGCTTTCCGGCTTGATATCCAGCTTTTTCAATAGCATTAATAATAGTATTTAAAGCATCTTCAGTTCCTTCAAGTTTTGGAGCAAACCCACCTTCATCACCAACAGAAGTAGTTAACCCTCTGTCAGAAAGTATTTTCTTTAAGTTGTGAAAAATTTCTGAGCCAATCTGCATTGCATGAGTAAAACTTTCAGCATCAACTGGCATAATCATAAACTCTTGAAAAGCTATGGGCGCATCAGAATGTGAACCTCCATTAATAATATTCATCATAGGTACCGGAAGTGTAGTACTCTTATTATTTGAAATATATGTATGTAAAGAAATACCTTTTGAATTACTAGCGGCTTTAGCAAGCGCAAGTGAAACACCTAAAATTGCATTAGCTCCTAAGTTTGCTTTATTGGGAGTTCCATCAATTTTAATCATTAAATTATCAATATTTTCTTGATCAAATACTGAAAGACCAATTAATTCTTTAGATAATATGTTATTTACATTTGAAACAGCATTTAAAACACCTTTACCCATATAATCATTACCACCATCTCTTAACTCTACTGCTTCGTGTTCTCCTGTAGAAGCACCAGAGGGAACTGCAGCTCTACCTAAAACACCATCTTCAGTAATAATATCTACCTCAACAGTTGGATTTCCTCTAGAATCAAAAATTTGTCTAGCTTTAATTTTACTTATTTTACTCATTAATATTAGATTTTATTAGTTCAATAAATTGATCAAAAAGATAATTTGAGTCGTGAGGACCAGGACTAGCTTCAGGATGATATTGAACAGAAAAACAATTTTTATTTTTTATACTTATTCCTGCTATAGTATTATCATTTAAATGTAAATGAGTTATTTCTATATCCCTATTTTGTTCAGTTTCAACTTTATTAATAGCAAAACCATGATTTTGAGAAGTTATTTCCCCTTTCCCTGTAATCAAATTAATAACTGGATGATTTATTCCTCTATGACCATTATGCATTTTATAAGTAGATATTCCATTAGCGATAGCTATCACTTGATGTCCTAAACAAATTCCAAACAGAGGCTTGTTAATCTTTAAAACTTCTTTAGCGAGAGAAATAGCTGATGATAAGGGTTCAGGATCACCTGGGCCGTTAGAAATAAAATATCCATTAGGATTCCAGCTAGACAGATCTTCAATTGAAGAATCGTAAGGAAATACTTTGATATAAGCTCCCCTTTTAGAGAGGTTTCTTAAAATATTTAATTTTATTCCAAGATCTAAAGCTGCTATTTTAATTTTAGAATCAGGATTACCAAAAAAATATGGTTCTTTAGTTGAAACTTTAGAAGCCAACTCAAGTCCTTTCATAGATGGAGTTTTTAACAAATCTAATTTCAAAGACTCCATAGAATCAATATTAGTTGAAATAACTGCATTCATTGCTCCATTGTCACGTATATGAGAAACTAAAGCTCGTGTATCTACATCCGAAATAGCTACAATTTCATGTTTAGTAAAGAAATTTTGTAAAGAATTATCGGCAGCTGGTCTTGAATAACTGTGATTAAAATTTTTACAAATTAAGCCAGAAATTTTTGGTGAATCAGATTCAATATCTATGTCACTAACGCCGTAATTACCAATATGTGCATTAGTAGTAACCATAAGTTGTCCATAGTAAGAGGGGTCAGTAAAAATCTCCTGATATCCAGTCATTCCAGTGTTAAAACACAATTCACCAAAAGCGGATCCTTTAACTCCAAGTGCTTTACCAAAAAAAACAGTACCGTCATCAAGAAGAATAAAAGCTTTTTCTAATTTTTTGATGTTTTTCATGGATTTCAAAAATAATACAAAAAAAGGGATAAACAGAATGTTTATCCCTTATAATTTATAAAATTGTAGATTATATAATTATTTTATGAATCTGTTTCTTTTTTTTCAGAATCTGATTCATTTGTTTCATTATTTTCAATTTCAGAAATGGATTCTTCAACTACTGGAGTTGCTTCTTCAACCACTGGAGTTGCTTCTTCAACCACTGGAGTTGATTCTTCAACCACTGGAGCGGCTTCTTCAACCACTGGAGTTGATTCTTCAACCACTGGAGTTGATTCTTCAACTACATTATCAGATTTTTTTGATGGTTTTTTTCTTCTTCTTGTTTTCTTAGCGGAATCATTGCCTGTATTGTAAATAGTGTTATAATCAACTAATTCTATCATTGCCATACTAGCATTATCTCCAAGTCTATTTCCAAGTTTAACAATCCTAGTGTATCCACCTGGTCTGTCACCTATTTTTACAGAAACATCTCTAAAAAGTTCAGTTACAGCATATTTATTTTTCAAATAACTAAAAACGATTCTTCTGTTGTGAGTAGAATCAGACTTTGATTTAGTGATTAATGGTTCAATATATTTTTTTAAAGCTTTTGCTTTAGCAACTGTAGTATTAATAGATTTATGTTCAATTAATGAACAAGCCATGTTAGCTAACATGTATTTTCTATGAGGAGTTTTCCTTCCTAAATGTGCTATCTTTTTCCCGTGTCTCATAATAATATATAATTATTCTTTATCTAATTTATATTTAGATAAATCCATTCCGAAATTTAACCCTTTAACAATAACTAATTCTTCTAACTCTGTAAGTGATTTTTTACCAAAGTTTCTAAATTTCATTAAGTCACTTTTATTAAAAGAAACTAAATCACCAAGAGTATCAACTTCAGCAGCTTTTAGACAATTAAGAGCTCTTACAGAAAGATCCATATCAATTAACCTAGTCTTTAAAAGTTGTCTCATATGTAAAGATTCCTCGTCATAAGTTTCTGTTTGAGCAATCTCATCAGCTTCTAATGTGATTCTCTCATCTGAAAATAACATAAAGTGATGAATTAAAGTTTTTGCTCCTTCTGTTAATGCATCTTTTGGATGAATTGAACCGTCAGTAATTATTTCAAAAACCAATTTTTCATAATCAGTTTTTTGTTCGACTCTAAAATTTTCAATAGTATACTTAACGTTCTTTATTGGAGTAAAAATTGAATCCATAAAGATAGTTCCAATTGGAGCTCCAACTTTTTTATTTTCTTCAGCAGGTACATAACCTCTACCTTTTTCAATAGTAAGTTCTAAATTAAAACTTACATTTTTTTCTAAATTACAAATAACTAAATCTGGATTTAAAACTTGGAAACCAGAGATGTATTTTTGTAAATCGCCAGCTGAAATCTGTTCCTGACCTAAGATAGAAACAGTCACGTTTTCATTCTCTACAGTGTCAATTTGTCTTTTTAAGCAAACTTGTTTTAAATTTAAAATTATTTCTGTAACATCCTCAACTATTCCTGGAAGAGATGAGAACTCATGATCGATATTTTCTATTTTAACAGATGTAAAAGCAAAGCCTTCTAGAGATGATAATAAAACTCTTCTTAAAGCATTACCTACTGTCAAACCATATCCTGGTTCAAGAGGTCTAAATTCGAATTTACCTTCGAATTCAGATGAATCAATCATTATAACTTTGTCTGGTTTTTGAAAATTAAATACTGGCATAATTAAAATGTTTTTTTATTTCGAATATAATTCGACGATTAATTGTTCTTTAATATTTTCTGGAATTTGTGCTCTTTCCGGAATAGATACAAATGCACCTTCCATTCTATCACTATTCCAAGATATCCATTCATATACGGATGAATTATTAGATAACGCATTTTCTATTGAAGATATAGTCTTGGACTTTTCACGAACACCTATAACTTCTCCAGCCTTAATTATTCTAGAGGGAATATTACAAAGCACTCCGTCTACTGTAATGTGTCTATGACTAACTAATTGTCTAGCAGCACTTCTTGTAGAAGCAATTCCTAACCTGTAAACTATATTATCTAATCTGGACTCACACAACTGAAGTAAAACTTCACCTGTAACTCCTTTACTTTGATTAGCCTTTTTAAAGAGATTTCTAAATTGACGCTCTAGGATACCATAAGTATACTTAGCTTTTTGCTTCTCCATTAACTGGATAGAATATTCAGATTTTTTACCACGTCTACGATTGTTTCCGTGCTGTCCAGGAGGATAGTTTTTCTTTTCAAAAGATTTATCTTCTCCGAAAATTGGTTCCCCAAATTTTCTTGCAATTTTGGTTTTAGGACCGGTATATCTTGCCATATTATATTGTTTTTTTAATTTTTGTGAATTAAGGTCTGTCCTTCGACAAAAATGTATTAATTATTAATTTAAACTCTTCTTCGTTTTGGTGGTCTACAGCCATTATGAGGCATAGGAGTTACATCAAATATCTCAGTAACTTCAATTCCATTATTATGTATAGTTCTGATTGCAGATTCTCTACCATTTCCAGGACCTTTTACATAAACCTTAGCTTTTCTCATTCCTGCATCGTGAGCAACTTTAACTGCTTCTTCAGCTGCTAATTGAGCAGCATAAGGGGTGTTTTTCTTAGAGCCTCTAAAGCCCATTTTACCTGCAGAAGACCACGAAATAACTTCACCTTTTTTGTTAGTCAATGAAATAATAATATTATTAAATGAAGCCGTTATATGAGCTTCACCAAATGATTCAACTATTACTTTTCTTTTTTTAGATGCTGATTTAGCCATAATAAATATTATTTAGTTACTTTCTTTTTATTTGCAACTGTTTTTCTCTTACCTTTTCTTGTTCTTGAATTGTTTTTAGTTCTTTGACCTCTTAAAGGTAATCCAGATCTGTGTCTGATTCCCCTGTAACAACCAATATCCATTAATCTCTTAATATTGATTTGATTTTCAGATCTAAGTTCTCCTTCAATTTTGAAGGTAGCTACAGCTTCTCTAACTTTAGCAGTATCGTCATCATTCCAATCAGATACTTTTTTATCTTCACTAACTTTAGCTGATTCTAAAATTTTCTTAGCTCTAGTTCTTCCTATACCAAAAATATAGGTTAAAGCTATTACTCCTCTTTTTTGTTTGGGTATATCAACCCCTGAAATTCTTGCCATAATTTTAACCTTGTCTTTGTTTGAATCTAGGATTCTTTTTATTAATTACATAAAGCCTTCCCTTTCTTCTTACAATTTTGCATTCGGGACTTCTTTTTTTTACTGATGCTCTAACTTTCATAATTTATTGTCTATATGTTATTCTAGCTTTTGTTAAATCATAAGGACTCATTTCTAATTTAACTTTGTCGCCAGGTAATAATTTAATATAATGCATTCTCATTTTACCGGAAATATGTGCAGTAACAACATGACCATTTTGAAGCTCAACTCTAAACATTGCGTTAGAGAGTGCCTCAATTATAGTTCCATCTTGTTCTATAGCTTCTTGTTTTGCCATATTATCCTAATTTTCTTTTTTTGCCAGTTTTCATTAAACCATCATAATGTCTATTTAATAAATAAGCATTAATTTGTTGAATTGTATCAATTGCAACTCCAACCATAATTAAAAGTGAAGTTCCACCATAAAATAAAGCCCAACCTTGCTGCATTCCCATAATCTGTACTATAATAGCTGGCAGAACTGAAACGGCAGCTAAAAATAATGAACCGGGGAACGTAATTAAAGACATTATTTTATCTAAAAATTCAGATGTTTCTCCACCAGGTCTAATACCAGGAACAAATCCTCCACTTCTTTTTAAATCATCTGACATCTTATTTGTAGGAACTGTTATAGCTGTATAAAAATATGTAAATACTATAATCAAAAATCCAAATAAAATATTATACCAAAGACCGAACATATCAGAGAAGGAAGTTTGAAGCCATTGTCCAAAACTTGAATCTCCAAATAACTGCCCTACATAGGCAGGAGCGAACATTATAGCTTGAGCAAATATTATAGGCATAACACCAGAAGCATTTAATCTTAATGGGATATATTGTCTTGAACTAGCTTGATTTTTATCAAATCCACCAGATGCAGTCCTTCTAGCGTATTGAACAGGAACTTGTCTAACAGCTTTAACTAGTAATACACACAACGCAATAACTACAATCCAAATAACCAATTCAATTAGTATTGTGATAGCACCACCATTACTCTGAGTAACTCTCGATGTAAATTCTTGAAAAAATGCTTGAGGTAAAGAAGCTATAATACCAACAGTAATAAGTAAAGAAATACCATTCCCTATGCCTTTGTCAGTAATTTTTTCACCCAACCACATTGCAAATACACAACCAGTAACTAAAATAACAACAGAGGAAAAAACAAAAACAGGCGTTTTTCCTAGAATAAAAGCACTTTCAGGAACACCTAAAGCACCAAGACTGTATAAATATGCAGGAGCCTGAACAACACATATTAAAATAGTAAGCCATCTAGTAATTTGATTGATAGTTTTTCTTCCACTTTCACCTTCTTTTTGAAGTTTTTGAAGATATGGTACTGCAATTCCCATTAATTGTACAACAATAGATGCAGAAATATAAGGCATGATTCCAAGGGCAAAAACAGATGCGTTAGCAAAAGCACCACCAGTAAAAGCATTTAAAATTCCTAATAATCCTCCACCTTGAGTCCTACTAGAAAGCTCAGCTAATTGAACAGAATCAATACCTGGAAGAACTACTTGAGCTCCCAATCTATAAATTGCTAAGAAAAATAGAGTTATAAAAATTCTATTCCTTAACTCTTCGATTTTCCAGATATTCTTTAATGTTTCAAAAAAACTGTTCATAATAATTATATAGTTATTGCTTCACCACCATTTTTTTCAATCTGAGCTATAGCACTTTTAGAAAATTTATGAGCAGTTATTTTAATAGATGTATTAATAGTTCCTGAACCTAGAACTTTAATAAGATCATTTTTATTAGCCAAACCATTGTCAATAAAACTTTGAATATCCATTGAACCTTTTATCTTTTTATTATCAATCAATAATTGAATAGTTTCAAGATTAACAGCCTGATATTCTTTTCTATTAATATTAGTGAATCCAAATTTAGGAACTCTTCGTTGTAATGGCATTTGACCACCTTCAAAACCTAATTTTTTAGAGTATCCTGAACGGGATTTTTGTCCATTGTGGCCTCTAGACGCTGTACCACCTTTACCAGATCCTTGTCCTCTACCTAATCTCTTTTTTGGAGTATGTATTGATCCCTCTTCCGGTTTTAAATTACTTAAATTCATGATTTTTTATTTAATAATAGAAACTAAATGTTTAACCTTATTTACCATTCCAATGATATTAGGAGTGTCATCATGCTCAACAACTTGACCAATCTTCTTCAATCCTAATGCCAAAAGAGTTTTCTTCTGATCTGCAGGTCTTTTGATTTCACTTCTAACTTTTTTTATTTTAATTTTCGCCATAATTATCCGTTAAAAACTTTTTCTAATGAAACACCTCTTTCTTGAGCTACAGTACTTGCATTTCTTAGTCTAAGTAATGCATCAAATGTAGCCTTCACAACATTGTGAGGATTAGAAGACCCTTGCGATTTAGAAAGAACATCTTGAACACCTAAGGATTCCAATACTGCTCTAACCGCTCCTCCAGCAATAACTCCAGTACCTTGAGATGCAGGTTTTATAAATACTTTTGCTCCACCATGTTTTCCTTTTTGTTCGTGAGGAACAGTAGAGTTGTGTAAAGCAATTCTTACTAAATTCTTTTTTGCATCTTCAACTGCTTTTGCGATTGAAGTAGCAACATCTTTTGATTTTCCTAAACCGTGACCTACAACACCATTCTCGTCACCAACAACAACTATAGCTGTAAAACCAAAAGCTCTACCACCCTTAGTTACTTTTGTAACACGCTGGATACTTACTAAACGATCTTTAAGATCTAATCCTCCAGGTTTAACAAATTCGTTTTTATTATTTTTCATAAATTAAAATTTAAGTCCAGCTTCTCTGGCTCCGTCTGCTAATGATTTAACTCTTCCATGATATAAATATCCACTTCTATCAAAACCAATTTTACCGATACCAGCTTTAACCGCTTTAGAACCAATTGAAATTCCAACTAATTTTGATAATTCAATTTTAGACTTAGTACTATCAGCAATATCCTTGTCTCTAGAGGATGCAGCAGCTAAAGTTTTACCATTAACATCATCAACTATTTGAGCATAAATTTCTTTATTGCTTCTGAATACTGACAATCTAGGTCTGCTTTCGCTTCCAAGGACATGTTGTCTTATTCTTTTTTTTATTTTATTTCTCTTTTCAACTTTTGATAAACTCATTTTCTAAAAATTTATGCAGACTTACCTGCTTTTCTACGTATTTGTTCTCCAACATACTTAACACCTTTACCTTTATATGGTTCAGGTTTTCTAAAACTTCTGATTTTTGAAGCAATAGATCCAACAAGCTGTTTGTCTAAGGACATTAATTTAATAATAGGATTTTTACCTTTTTCTGAAACTGTTTCTAATTTAACTTCATTTGGTATTTGAAATACTATATTATGA
>Ga0209663_1001739_pt1 | contig 10856 bp, 10 predicted proteins | sample SaaInlV_135m_DNA_2_FD_184667 | JGI IMG/M metagenome (GOLD analysis project Ga0209663, IMG submission 184667) | Marine microbial communities from expanding oxygen minimum zones in the Saanich Inlet - Saanich Inlet SI073_LV_120m_DNA (SPAdes) (version 2) | ecosystem: Environmental > Aquatic >... | reverse complement strand
GCCCCGAACCCCGCCCGTCCCGAACCGAGTCGAATGGCCGCAGAGTCATTTTTCGTCGCCAGCAAGCCCAAGCATGTCCATGACATCGCTGATTGCCGATTCAGAGACCTGCTTCTTCGATCCCTTGCCGCGCTGCGACTTGGGCTTCCTCTTCTTCTTCACCTTCGGACGCGCTGCTTCAAGCCGACGCGCCTGACACGTTGTGCACGTACACGTCTTCGGGTGTTTGCTATCAGTCCTATGGTGCCGCTCTTTCATGAAGCGATTCTATTCGAACAACACAACCAACGAAGCGATTCGAGCATCTTTGTGCCACAAATAGCAGTAAGACCAGCCGATTCGCGTAAAATCCAACAATGATCATTCACCTTGTTCGACACGGTCTGCCCAAAGTAGGAAGCGATGGGCTTTATCTGCCAAACGCTGGCCTTACCGATCTCGGACATCGCCAAGCCTCTCTCGCAGCTGGCAAAATCGTGCGACTGAAACCAGACGCCTCATTTACGAGCGACGTGCCGCGAGCAATCGAATCGGCTGCGCACTTTGAGCAAGCGACCAGTCAGAACGTTCAGCAAATTCCAAATCTTGCCGAGTTAAAGACCGGCAACATATGGGATGCCCCCGATTCGATAAAGAAGCGAATTGCGAAAGGCGACTATCACGTCGATTTCAAAAGCATGGGCGGCGAAACCATCACGGAATTCAGTCATCGGGCAATCGAAGGATTCTCCGAGTTACTCCACATTGCTTCAACTTCCGGACTCAACAGGATCGCCGCGTTCCTCCATGAAGGCGTTATAGGGACGATCATCGACCATCTCGAAGGTCGCAGCACTTTCGATCCAAAACGTCGCGCCACGATGCCATACGGAGCGCTAATCACAGTCGATACCGAAACCAACGCTCCGCACTTCCCGGGCTACTGGGAAACCGATCATCTCGACGAGTTGACCAGCTAACCAATCTCTAATGGAACGCCGGGTGGTGACCGCCAGCGTCGTGCTCGATCATCTTGTTCACATCTGAAATCGTAAGTGGGTTTTCGGGCCAATCTTCTGGCGCAACATGCGAAAGTCTCAGCAGCAATCGAGCCAACTGACCCGCGTACTCCTTGAGTTCCCTAACGTTCAACTTGTTGGCTGCATCGCCAACCTCATGGTGAAAATTAGCATTTTCGTGCCGACCCCAGAAACGCCAACGCCACGTGATCGAGGCATCGATAGCTTCTTCAACGAACGGGAAGTGATCCGAATGAGCGTCCATGTGCGATAGAACGTGACATTTAAGTCCATCGTCCATCGTGTCGAGCTGCGACTGCATGAACTGTCGCAAATGAGGGAACGCAAGAACGATCCCCTTCATGTGCCCTGTCGAAAGTTCGTCCAAATTAATATTCAAAAGCGGTTTTTCTTCACGACTCTCAGAACTATCTGAGTAGTGGCGTGCCACATAAGAACGTGCGCCCTGTAGATGCTGTTCCTCACCGCTCCATGTCGCAAATCGAATCGACATCCCGGGTCGAACGCCCAACTCTTTCACAAGTGCTGCCATCACACGAGCAGTCTCCATCACCCCAATAGTTCCCGATGTGTTGTCATTTCCGCCGGGCGATTTGAGTACGGTGTCGTGGTGACCCGCCAAAATCAGGTGACGTTCAGGGTGCGTTGATCCTGTTATCTCGGCGACCGTGTTGTGAGCCTCTGCATCAAAATATTCAGCATCAACAGAAACGCTAATTCGTGGCGAGCCACCAGCAATACGCCTCAGATAAGCGCCGTCTTCCGAGCTGGTCTTCACCACAGCTACAGCATTTTTCTGTGGTCCGACGTTTAACCACTCGTCAGAGTTGGCGTACTCCATCCGACCACCCATCTTGGGTTCGATGGCGATAATGCAAGCTGCTCCGGCTTCGGCGAGTCGTACTATCCGGGCAGAAAACGGCTCAGGGGCGGTGAACGGCTCAGGTGCGATCGTTGCGAGCACTACCGAGCCTTGAATGCGGTCGCCCAGTACCGCCACTTCGTGCGGAGAGCCATGACCGGCGTCAACCAGTGGCGTGGTCAGGTCAATTGCTTTGCAGCGCAGGAACGGCAATGCGGCGATCTGGCGATTATTGTCATCAGGCAGTGAAATCGAAACGTTGCCATGATTCCATGTTTCTAGTGTGAACGGCTCGACTTCAGCTCGATCAACTCCGGCGGCTTCCATCTGATCTCGAATATAGGCAGCGGCACGCCGATCTTCGGCTGATCCGCCCCAGCGAGGACCGATAACGTCAGAAAGCTCGGTCAGATGCTGTTTTATCTGCGAGCCCGACCACGCTTCACCCATCAAGAAGCGGTCGATTTCATGCCAGTTTAAATTCAATTTACTCACCCAATAACGCCATAGTCTGTGTCAAACATTCGACATGTCAAAAGATAGCTTCAAGCAACCAAGATCAATGTCGCAGTATGTTACGCATTTTTACGCCAAAAATGGGCATGAATTATTCATCGAGACACCATGAATAGCAACCGAACTTCAGATTGGCGTTTGGTAGACTGAACACAGTTGAAGTTAAGTGTCCGAAATGGCACTGATCCGAAATGAGGCGTGTGATGATTGTTACTACTACTCAAGGCATTCCTGGTCGAGAGATAACCGAACTACTCGGTCTCGCACGAGGCAACTCTGTGAGAGCTCGCCATGCCGGACGCGACATCATGGCAGGACTCCGCAATATCGTCGGTGGCGAAATTTCTGAATACGCAAAGCTTCAAGCCGAAACCCGCGAAATGGCAACACGACGAATGGTTGAATTCGCTGAATCGCTAGGCGCCGATGCTGTAGTTAGTGTGCGATACACAACTTCGATGATCACATCTGGTGCGTCCGAGATTCTCGCCTACGGCACCGCCGTAAAACTCAGCTAAGCGAACAGAACTACCCGTTGTACGTCGTTTCGACGTAATTTTCGACCATGTCGATGAAGTCGGTCGCGATATTCGGACCTGACAAAAACTTAATGCGCTCTCCGTCTACGAAGACAGGGGCTCGTGGATCTTCCCCGGCCCCTGGAAGCGAAATACCGATGTTCGCAGCTCTTGATTCACCCGGGCCGTTCACAACACAGCCCATCACAGCCACCTGAAGTGCCTCGGAACCAGCGTGACGAGATTGCCACTCTGGCAGTTTGGCATCGATGTGGGTCTGAATATCCTGAGCCAATTCACGGAACAACGTTGAAGTCGTTCGTCCGCAGCCAGGGCACGCCGTTACTGCGGGTCGGAATCGACGAAGCCCAACAGCCTGCAAAATATCCTGGCAGAGTCGAACTTCTTTCGAACGATCCCCACCAACTTCTGGCGTAAGTGAAGCACGAATCGTATCGCCAATGCCCTGCTCAAGGAGAGTGCTCAAAGCGGCCGTCGTAGCTACAACACCCTTCTGGCCCATTCCAGCTTCAGTAAGACCCAAATGTAATGCGAAGTCAGATTTCGAAGAGAGTTCACGATATACGGCTACCATCTGAGGAAGCCGAGAAACCTTACAAGAAATAATGATCTGGTTGTCAGTAAGACCAATATCTAGGGCCGCTTCCGCGCTTGAAAGTGCACTTTCCACAAGCGCTTTATTCTCGACTTGCTCCGAGTTCAACGGTTCAGGCAGACGAGAGTTTTCGTCCATCTTATCGGCCATAACGTCTGGATCGAGACTCCCCGCGTTCACACCGATTCGAACGGGCGTGCCAAGCTCCCGGGCTATCTCGATGAACTGGGTGAAGTTCTCGTCGTGACGAACACCACGTCCAACGTTCCCGGGGTTGATACGGAACTTGGCGAGGGTGCTGGCGAGTTCAGGATAATCTCTAAGCAATCGATGCCCAATGAAGTGAAAATCTCCAACAAGCGGAACATTACAACCTAGGTGGGCAAGACGCTTGCTAACCTCTGGAACTGCCGCAGCCGCAGCCGCATTGTTAACCGTGATTCGGACGATCTCGCTACCAGCATCGGCAAGTAGCTTCACCTGAGCGACTGTCGCTGGAATATCAGCGGTGTCGGTATCGGTCATCGATTGAACAACGACCTGATTTCCCCCACCAATCATCACGCCACCAACGCTAACCGGGTGGGTATTGTCTCGTGCCGTCAGTTCAATCACTCCAGTAAATAAGTTCGAAAATATTCGTACCAAACGATTTTACCGGTGAATACGCGCAAAATTCACTCATTCGCACTCGAATCGTTGATCCGAAACGCCTGCGAAGCACAAAGTTGGGGCGTTTGCCAACGAATGAGTGTTCTTGTAAACGAACGTAGATCAGTAACCGAACCACTCTAGAAGAACGATTCGCCTTTGATGATGCGCGTTACGTCCTGTACCGAGATCACTGCTATCAGACCAATCAGCAGCGCAAAGCCAACGAGGTGGACAAGTCCCTCTCGTTCGGGCGATATGCGCTTGCCACGTCGAGCGATCTCGACAAAGACGAAGAATATTCGTCCTCCGTCCAATGCAGGGATAGGCAAGATGTTCAGAATCGCAAGCGAAAGGCTCAACGTCGCGGCCAAAGTTGCGAACGTGATGATCTTTGCGCCAAGCCCCGCATCGGCGACGGCAATCTCGCCTGTGAGCTGACCAATGCCGATCGGACCAACGGTCGATGGACCCTCAAACTGCGGATTCGAGCTACCGATAATCGTCGTCGTCAGCGCGTTTCGTGTCAAAACCGCGGTGTCGATAGCATGTCGCCAGCCAAGCGGAAACGCTTCGAACAGGCTCAAACCTTTGTTTTCGATTCTGCTGTTTTCAGTCGAAATCTGAACGCCTGTCGCACCCTCTTGCACCGTCGTCTTCATACCGAGAGCGTTATCGTGCAATCGTGCATCTAGGAGAGATATCTGCTCGCCAGCGTCCACAGCTTCAGCCACTACTTTCAGAATGTCGCCCAGTGAAGCGGGAGGATCGAGCTTTGCAGCATCTTCGCTAGATATCTCATAAAGCGTGTCGCTCGGCTCATCAACAACCCTGAGCACCGTGTTTAGTCCGACGGAAATGTCGAACACACGGGCACGCGCCAGCGACATCTCGGTATAAGGGGCGCTTACCTGAGCAACGACTTGAAGACTCGGCGGCTTCCATCGAGGTATCAGAGTGACTTTCTCGATGTCGCCCGAGTACTGGTACTGAGGTTCTGCCGGTCGAGCAAAAATATTTGGAACACCCGATTGGATCTCCCACGTACTCTCAGCACCGAGTTTCACAGTTACCGCCTGCTGCAACTCGGAAATGTTCTCTATTTTTCGACCATCAACCTTGACGATCTGGTCACCGGGTCGAATTCCTGCTTCATCTGCCGGTGAGCCCGGGAATACAGTGACGATAGTTACATCGCCTACGGGCTTCTCTGCCGGAATCATTAGGACTACCGGTAGGAGAATGAACGGAATCACCAGATTCACGAACGCGCCTGCGCCCATAACGGTAATCCGCTGCCACCGAGGCTTACTACCAAGCGAATCAACAGCGCTGCTGCTTTCCTCACCAACCATGCGAACAAACCCACCGAGCGGAAGCCAGTTGAACGACCACAACATATCGGCAACTATCATCTGGTCGCCATAGATAGATTTGATCTTGCCGGTGACGATCAAGCCACCTTCAGACGCCTCAGCGTCATCGCCCTTCGCACGTGGTCGAACGCTAACTGCAAGCGACCTGCCCTGCTCATCGCGCACTGTTCGAATTGTGACAGTCTTGCCAACTAACGACTCTTTGTCGATTTCGTATATTGTCTCGGTATCAATGAAGACTGGAGTTTTGCCACTCCAAAGTCCGCCGGCCCGTGGCGGATAGCCAAATCCGAATTCGAGAGTCTTAACTCCGAATTTACGGGCGGTCCATAGGTGGCCTAGTTCATGAAGGATGACGAGGGGGCCGAGCACGATAAGGAACGTGACGACACCGAAAAATACTGTTTCTGGCATATGTCTTAATGCTAGCTGAGAATTGTGGATTGATTGTGGCGAATCAGTGTGGTTTCGGTTGCCCACCTTGCAGCATCGATAGTGTCTTCAACTGAAGCCGCTGTAATGGACTCGTGCGCCGACAGAGTTTTAGCGACAAGGTCAGGCATCTCGGTGAACTTGATCTTGCCATCTAGGAACAGTTGCACAGCTGCCTCGTCTGCCCCTGCGAGTACTGCGGGGTACGTTCCCCCCTTTTTACCGTATTCAAGGGCAAGTTCGAAGCATGGATACAACGATTGATCCATCTCCTCGAACGTAAGCGATCCCATCTTCATAGCGTCGAGCTTCGGCAAATTGCTGTTGGCGTGGCGCTCCGGGTACAGCAGTGCATGCTGGATCACCTGCAACATACTAGTTGGCCCAAGCTGAGCCTTGAGAGTTCCATCCTCAAACTCGACCATGGAGTGAACGATGCTTTGGCGGTGGATAGTAACGTCGATCTGAGCGAAAGGAATATCGAACATCCACCTCGATTCGATTACCTCAAACGCCTTGTTCATCAACGTTGCGGAGTCGATGGTGATCTTTGGACCCATCGTCCACGTCGGGTGCTTTAGAGCTTGCTCCGGCGTGACATCAGCGAGCGAATCCCACGTGCGATCTCTGAATGCTCCACCCGAGGCAGTAATAATCAGTCGTGACGGATCACTCGCCTCACCTTCAAGACATTGCGATATTGCCGACGGCTCGCTATCGGCGGGTAGAATTTTCGATCCGCCAGCTCTGGCAGCGTCGATCAACAAGCTTCCTGCCATCACGATGACTTCTTTGTTGGCAAGTGCAAGATCTTTGCCAGCGCGCAACGCTGCTATCGCTGGTGGCATCCCAGCACAGCCGACGGTTGCAGCCATAACAAGATCGACTTCTGGAAGAGAGGCGATCTCTTCGGCTGGAGCAAATTTAGCCCCGCCATAGCCAGATTCGACTTCGCCCAGCGTGTTGAAATATGCGGGCTTGAACTCGTCGATCTGTTTCTTGAAGAGATCGGTATTACGACCGTTGCAGAGACCTACAACCTCGAATAATTCAGGAAAAGCTCGGACTATGTCGAGAGTTTGAGTGCCGACTGATCCAGTCGAACCCAAAATAACTATCTTTTTTATAACGTGCTCCAAAGTGCTGCCCAGTATACGACCACCAAGTTCGGCATCACGCTGTCGAGCCGGTCGAGAATACCGCCATGCCCAGGTATCAGAGTGCCGCTGTCTTTCACGTCCGCTCGTCGCTTGATCCAAGATTCGTAAAGGTCGCCCACAACACCAGATACGCCCAATAATACGCCTAAGATGCCTGCGTAGAGTGTCGAAAACGGAATATCAAAAATACTATCGATCGCAATCGCAGAAATCACACCACCGAGGATCCCGCCAACGGCGCCTTCCCACGATTTCTTCGGGCTAATTTTCGGTGCGAGCTTGTGACGACCTACCGACACTCCAACGAACAGCGCAGCTGAATCAATCGCGAATGTCGTCAGAATTGCGAACAGAATTAGCTCTCGACCTTTGTCCAGTTCGACTAGAACAGGAGCGTGAGCAAGCGATAGCCCAACGTACGCTGCGAATACCCAATACGCCCAGTCGCTAGCTTTTCGATTCGAGGAAGATCTTCCGAGGGTGGCGGTTCCCCTGAGGAGCATTGCTAACGCAAAAATAATCGCAATCGTGATCGGCACATGGTCACCAGAAATTTTGCCTTCCGAGACCATCCAAGAGGCAATCGCAGCAAGCAATGCCGGCCCCATTACCACCGACACTATGCGGATGCTTCCGGAAGTCGAACCGCCAGGCCGCATCATTCGGTCAAGCTCATGTCCACCAATAACACCAGCGATAACGGTCAATATGGCAATACCTAGCAGTCCAAGCCATATCGTCAGAAGTACGATTAGAATTCCGACAAATGCGCTGATTATTCGAATTCGCAATATAAATTCCCATACCCGGTCGCGGGTTCAGAACCGCTAACGTTTGAATCTGCGAGTTCGTCGAATAGAGGCAAGTTAGGCTCGTTTGCCAAATCTACGCTGGCGTTCGCTAAAAGACTCAAACGCTTTGTCGATATGCTCTCCGAAAAAATCGGGCCACAGTATTTCCGACGAGTAGAACTCAGAATAAGCGGTCTGCCACAACAGGAAATTACTAATCCGGAAGTCTCCGCCAGTGCGAATCAACAGATCGACGTCAGGCATATCGGCCGTGTAGAGGTATTCTGCGACTTTAGATTCATCGACATCATTGGCAGAAACACCATCGGCAATCATTTGTCTTGCAGCGTTAGTGATCTCAGCCCGACCGCCGTAGTCGAAGGCGATTCCCAGTGTTAATCCGGTGTTGCTTGCAGTAATCGTGACAGCCTGCTCGAGTTCATCTCGAAGTTCCGGAGAAATACGATCAACTCTACCCAAATGCTTGATCCGTACGCCGTTTTCATTGAGCTGCTGGGCCTCGTGAGCAATCACAGCGATCGCCAGTTCGAGAATCCCGTTCACTTCAGATTCCGGGCGATCCCAATTTTCGGTGGAGAAGGCGTAGAGCGTAAGATAGCTAACACCTCGCTTCGCGAAATCGGCAACTACACGGCGTAGGTTCTCGAACCCGGCGTGATGCCCCTCGGATACATCAAGACCGCGAGTTTGAGCCCAGCGTCCGTTACCGTCCATAATGATGGCAACGTGAAGTGGAGCGATAGGGTCTGAGCTATCGCTGCGTTTAGATGCTTCGGAGTTGGCGGTCATTCGCTATCAATCTCGATCTACGCGCCATTGGAATACAAGTCTACGGCACGGCAATTCTCGCAGAATTCCGAGTTCAGAGCAGATCTAAACCTGCATAACCTCTTCAGCCTTAGCAGCTGACTCGGCTTCGATAACTGCAACAGAATCGTCAGTCAGTTTCTGAAGATCCTTCTGCGCTCGCTGACAGTCGTCTTGCGAAGCATCGCCATCTTTTTCAATCGCTCGAATCATGTCCTGTGCATCCCGGCGAACGCTTCGTATCGAAACTTTACTCTCTTCACCCCGAGCCTTGACTGTTCGAACCAGATCACGGCGTCGCTCTTCAGTAAGCGGAGGAAGATTGAGACGAATAATCGCACCATCGATGTTAGGAGAAATACTGAGGTCGGAATTCTGAATCGCTTTAGAAATAGGGTCAATAGCGTTCTTATCCCACGGCTGAATCACCAGCAAACGTGCATCGCCGACGTTGATCTGGGCCAACTGGTTCAGCGGCATTTCACTACCGAAATAATCAATCTTCAAGTTGTCTACCAGTCCCGTCGCGGCGCGACCAGTTCGGACACCTGACATTTCCCTCTTTAGGGCTTCAACTGTGTCCGACATTCGCTGTTTCGCGTCGTCGAGAGTTTCATCCAGCATCGTATTCCCCCGAACCAATCTTTGCGGAAGGGTTAAGCATCCCTCTCACTATTTCAAAAATACAATCGCCCACAAGTGATTACTACTCGCAAGACAATACGGAAAGAACCATTACGAGTTAGCTTCTACTGTAATCAGCGTACCTACGTTATCGCCAGACAAAATCGATGCCAAATTTCCCGTTTTGAAAATGTCGAACACCACTATTGGAAGCGAGTTATCCATGCACAGCGAAAGAGCCGTGCTGTCTAATGCCTGCAGACGCTTAGAAATAGCTTCGTGGTGCGAAATTTTCTCGTACTTCTTCGCCGAAGGATTCTTCAACGGGTCTGAATCGTAAACACCATCAATGCCATTCTTCGCCATTATCAATGCATCCGCACCAATTTCCAGAGCTCGTAAAGCCGCTGCCGTGTCGGTCGTCATGTACGGGTTCCCGGTACCGCCAGCAAAAATTACAACCCGGCCTTTTTCAATATGGCGTACAGCCCGACGACGAATGTACGGCTCGGCGACGGAGGACATGGAAATAGCTGATTGAGTACGCACTGTAACGCCAGCACGTTCCAGTGCATCCTGCAAAGCGAGAGCGTTCATAATCGTTGCTAACATTCCGGCGTAATCGGCAGTAGAACGATCCATGCCAGTCTGCTCGTAATCCGCACCGCGCCAGAAGTTACCACCACCGACAACAACGCCAATTTCGGCGCCCATGTCTACGATAGTTTTAATCTGATGGGAAACGTACTCGAGGGTGTCCGAATCTAACCCGAACTCGCCGCTACCCTTGAACGACTCCCCTGACATTTTCAGTATGATCCTTGAATATGTCGGTTCAGTCATCGTCTTCAGCTTCTCCAGTTCAGTGCGATTTGTTCTCGTCGTTACGTTATCAAGGTTTACAAAAATGCCCGGCCAATTGGCCGGGCATTTAGTTGTTCAATTATCCACCTAGCTCGAAGCGTGAGAACCGTTTTATACGAATATTTTCGCCGAGCTTGCCGATCGTCTCTTTCACGAGTTCTGCAACCTTAATGCTCGAATCTCGAATGTATTCTTGTTCGAGAAGAAGTTGCTCATCTTTTACATCTTCGCCCTCAGGAACAGACTCACGATCAACGTGAAGTGGGCTCATGGCAGCAACTTGCATAGCAACGTTTCTGCCGAGAGCCTCGAAGTCTTCTGTCCGAGCCACAAAGTCGGTCTCACAGTTTAGTTCTACCAGCGAACCTACTCGACCACCCGTGTGAATGTAAGAAACAACCAAGCCTTCAGAGGTTTCGCGACCAGCCTTCTTAGCGGCTGACGCCAATCCCTTTTCGTTCAACAAAACCTCAGCCTTGGCGATGTCACCATCGGCCTCTTCAAGGGCTCGCTTTGAGTCCATGATGCCGGCTCCGGTTTTGTCTCGGAGTTCTTTTACTTGTGCAGCTGATACAGGCACGTCTTTACCCTCATTCGGC
>Ga0209663_1001728_pt1 | contig 10883 bp, 8 predicted proteins | sample SaaInlV_135m_DNA_2_FD_184667 | JGI IMG/M metagenome (GOLD analysis project Ga0209663, IMG submission 184667) | Marine microbial communities from expanding oxygen minimum zones in the Saanich Inlet - Saanich Inlet SI073_LV_120m_DNA (SPAdes) (version 2) | ecosystem: Environmental > Aquatic > Marine... | reverse complement strand
ATGTCGATGCTAACACGGCCAAGTCTACTAACGTAAGCACTGACCTATCATACAACACCGCAGCAACAACTGGAACAGTAATTAGCTCCGATGGAACCAATGCCACTATTCCATCGGCCACCAAAATTCTTGCAGGGCTCATGACGGGCTCAGACAAGATCAAGCTAGATGACATCGAAGCAAGCGCCTCAGCATCCCTAAGTGGACTATCCGACACCACTTTATCGTCCCTAACATCTGGTGACGCAATCAGGTGGAACGGCTCTGCCTGGGTAAACCAACAAGACGGAACACCAGCAGTTCCATCCGTATCAGATCTTGATGACACTACGATCACCTCTGTCGCATCAGGAGACGTTTTGACCTGGAATGGCGCAGGCTTATGGGTTAATGAAGCAGGAGGAGGAGGATCCCTAAGCGGACTATCGGATACCACGCTAACAGCACCCGCAAGTGGATCAATACTCTCCTACAATGGATCAGAATGGATTGACGCCGGTGCTCCTATAGAAGTACAGACATCTGGATATGTTAGAACCCTAGTCGCATCAGGGTCAGTCTCAGCAGGAACAAGTTTCGACACTCCAACCCTAGCTGGATTAGGATACGAAAGCGTAGAAGTTCTAATAAACAATATTGATGTTTCAACAGACATGTACTTCAAGGCAACCGCAATAAACGCATCAGATACAGAGCTAACAGGAGCGTCAGACTATGGATACCAATCTGATGGAGCAGATCAGCCAGACGGCTCCGCATGGGGTGCGGGAAGTAAAGCAGCAGCCTTTATTGGACTAGCTTATGTAGGTGGAACCGCAGCATCAAGGTTTGGAGCGGGTACAGACAACAAGGGACATGCGAGCATTAGGTACAAAAATATATCCGAACATGCTAAAAATCCAACAACGTCTCCAGCAGTCTTTGACACTGCGGCCACATACATAAAGAGCGGACAAGGGGGACGAGCTTCAACATGGACCGGAGGGGGGTGGTACAATCCTTCTTCAGCTGCCAACGCCCTGGATAGCATTAGAATAGCCACAAACACTGGAACATGGACTGGCAACTGGCAAGTATGGGCAGATGTCCCAATGAGCGTTCTTGTTACAGAAGCAGCCGCAGTTACAGCACTAAGCGACCTATCAGACACAACAACGACAGCACCCGCATCAGGAGAAGTCCTACAGTACGATGGATCAACATGGGCCAATGCTGCACTTGCGGAAATCCCAACATCTGGATACCAGTGGAAATTGCTTGAGTCAAAGTCAGCCGCCACTGCTGGAACCTCCGTGTCCTTTACAGGTCTAGAGGATTACTCTGCTAGAGAGATAAGAATAGTAGGACAAGGCCTTGAACTGGGCGGCAAAGATGCAGACTACAAGATAGAGATGCTACTAGGTGGGACCGACGATGTTGTCAACACGGGAGCAGCTGACTACATGAGGTCAAACTGGAACCTGTTCAACACCACAAACTCCAACGCAGGAGACTTCGCAGATGATTCAATCGTCATCAATACGACAACTTCTGAAGCTGGTGGATCTCTTGAGCTAATGGATTTTGACTGCAAAATAACTGGAATAGATGCAGCGAACCATGCCTTCGTTAACATAGAAGGATTATCTGTCCATAACAACTCCTCAGCACCAAACGCATTCAATGTAAAAGCCAGACACAATGTGTTAGAAGAACTTGGAGTTGTTCAGATACTTCATCAGGATGTAACAGACGTATGGACAGGGGGAACCTTCGATCTTTGGGGATTAGTTCCTATCTCCGTTGTGGTCTCGAATGCTCAGGTCGCAACGGCAACGACAACTGAGTTAGTTGACAACTCTCATTCGATCAATACAAGCGGCCTTAAAGTAGCAGGCTACATGGTCTTCAATACAACGACAGGAGCGCCAGTGTGGTCAGTAGGCTCAGCTGATGGCTCGATATGGAATGACTCGACAGGATCGACAAAACATACTCCAGTCTAAGAAAAATATAGACAAGATAGCAGATATGCGGGGAGCGCCCAGCTGACGTATGGGTTTGCCTACATAGGTGTGCAGAAGACCTAGCGGATCAGAGCGACCAAGCTCTCAAGGACAATTGCTATCATTTTGCGGAGTTTGCTCAGGCAGGTATGCTAAGGGGGGTAAATCCCAACATCCCTAATCCAAATGTTCCGATCAGGTGGGAACCAACGAATCCTTCTAATCTACATGGGCCTTAAAACAATATATCTTAATAATTAGATTAAATAATAAAAATAATCAAATTTGATCGTATAAATAGACTAGGGGAATGTACCCCTCCAGGCATTCAGTCAGGCAGACTCACATTCAGTGAGTGACACCGTTATAGTATTGACGGCAATTTTCAATATTAGTATCAAGCAGCTGTGTCGCAATGGAAATCATGAGACAGTACGGAATGGATCCTTCTGTAGTAATACAGATCGAATAAGGAAAGGGTTTTTAAACCTTAACCAAAAAGGAGGAATGCAATGGCATTTCACGGCGATCAGCCAAACATGAAGCAGATTGATATGTCTGTAGAAACTGGCGTGGGTTACAACCCTGCTAGTGGATCACTCATGTTTCACAACACCTCAGGTCTAATTCAGCACATTAATGGTGACTGGGCAGACTTCACGGTCTCTCTTGCTCTCAACGATCTTACAGACGTAAGTGTCGGTGGCGCAGCAAACGGCCAAATTCTCAGTTACAACGGTACATCATGGGTCCCAGTCGATCACGACATGGAAGCCATCGCTGACCTTGATACAACAACCAACTCTCCACAAACAACTTCTGACTTGTTCATTAGGTCTGCGGGCGACGGAACCTACAGTTTCGCTGCTCTAGACTTGGCGACAAACGTTGCTGGAGATATCGGAGACCTTGATGACGTAAACACCGCTGGTCACACCAGTGGTCAGGTCATCGTATCAAACGGTACTACTTTCGTAATGGAAACATTAGCCCTCGGCACCCAGGTAACTGGTCAGCTTGAGGACCTAACTGATGTTGACAGCACCACTAACTCCCCACAATCAACTGCTAACCTCGGATTCATCTCCGTGGGTGACGGAACCTACAGCTTTGCTGCCATGGACCTAAGCACGAACGTTGGTGGAGATCTTGGAGAGCTTGATAACGTAACCGCTGTAGCGACAACTTCAGGCCAAGTACTAATGGCCGACGGCTCCAACTTCATCATGAAGGCTATCACCTTAGGTGACGAAGTAACCGGACAATTAGAGGATCTCTCTGATGTCGATAGCACAACCAACTCACCACAATCAACTGCTGACCTAGCACTAGTATCTGTCGGCGACGGAACATACAGCTTCAAAGATATCGTATCTGCGAGACGTAGTATTAGTTCAATCTCTGCATCCACAACTGGTGTAGTACACACAGTCTACATTGTAGACACCTCTGGAGGCGCAGCAACCTTCACAGCTCCAGCCGCTCACGCAGCTGGCGATGAGATCGTAATCAAATGTGCTGGTTCATCCCAAACCAACGCTATCACGATTGCGACCGCAGATGCAGACACCATCGATGGTGCAGCATCAAAAACGCTCGAATCCAACTGGGGATCTATCAGGATTGAATCTGACGGAACCAACTGGCATAGAGCTTAATCAGTTTTAGTGATATACTATTCAAGAGCAAACATGGGTGGAGTTGGCATTGGCCTTCTCCACCTACTTTTATATACACAAGTAGATAAACAAAACGGCGGCGAAATATGAATACGGCGAACTATAATTAGGCAGACTATCGGGGCATAGATACGTATAATACAATACGTGCCGTAGGTGCACACCCAAATAAGGAGTAGCGTAAGATGCAAAAGACAACATTCGTCGCAAAGGCTAGCGTAACAGACTTTTTACAGTCAGATCTAAGTTCTGTAGTATCATGCTCAGACCTAGAACTCTCAGACTGGGCAAAGTCCGTAGCGAGCGTGTTCAATAGCGCAGACCCACAGTCTCAGCCTGATCTCCTTATGATGAGGTCAATCCTCGTATCAGAAGGTATGAACCTAAATGACGATGTATTCCTAAGGTCAGAGCTAATGAACTCAAGATCAACAGGAGCCCACAAGCCAGTAAACATCGAGCATGCCGATGACGTCATTGTCGGCCATATGTTAAGCACATACGCAGTCAATAAAAGCGGCACCATCGTTGATGGCCCAGACCTTCCGCTACAACCAATTGATATCGTAAACGAAGCTGTCATATACAGTTACCTATTCCCTCAGCTAGCCAATGACGTAAGAGAACTTACATTATCAAACGACCTATTTGTTTCAGTAGAAGCATGGTTTGATAGTTTTGACTACGTTGTGGGAACAAACATAATCAAAAGAAACGAATCTACCGCCGAAATCCTAGATAGCGCACTAAGGATGAACGGTGGAGACGGATATTTCCAGGGACATAAAGTTGGAAGAGCTCTAAGGAACATAAGGTTCGGAGGAGTAGGCATCGTAGCCTCACCAGCAAACCCTGAGTCAATCATCCTAAGCGTAGGAACTGACGTAGAAAATCCGATGGCACACGAGGTTGAGACGCAAGAGTCAATCCTCGCTGCAAACATAATGGGGTGTGCAAAAAAGGAGGAGCTAGCCATGAGTAATAACCACTCAGAGCCATTCACCGCAAGTGCGGAGATTGACAGTGCTACACAAGAAAGTGATAATAATAAACTAAATAAAAGTGCTATTAATTCTATGTTGGAGCGAGTTTCAGCATCAGTTAGTCAAGCCGAGAAAAACGTCTCAGAGATCGACAGCAAAATGACATCTCTTGACGAGCAAGAGTCCTTGCTATCTCGAATGAAAGAACTAGCGGGTGTTGGTTTATCAAAAGCCATGATCGATAGTCGATCAGATAGGATTAGCAGTATGAGTGAAGAAGAATTTAATGAATACCTTGGAGATGTAGCGGACCTAGTTCGTGGAAATCAAGGTTCCACAGAAGAGTCTGTTGAATTGGGCGAGACAGCCAATGAGACTGACACCAACGAGGAAACTTTAGAGCAGGACCTTACTGAGAATGATGCGGTTGAGACGACAGAGGACTTGTCCGATGTTGACAGCACCGAAGAAACTCAGGAGAGCAACGTTTCTGAAACTGAGACCAAAGAGTCTTTAGAGGTGGAAACCAATGATGATTCAGCATCTGAGCAATCAGATACTGATAATTCATCCGAAGAGAACACAACCGACGAGGTAGTCACAGAGACCTCCGAAGAAACCGTTCTTGAGGACACCACTGAGACAAAAGAGGCCAGCGAGGAGACGTCTCTGGACAACACCCCAGAGGTAGACTTAACAGAGGAAGAGGTAGTCAACGTAGTTGTAACCGAAACTTCTGAAGAGGAAGCCGTTGTCGAAGACGAAAGCACTGAAGACCTTGCTGAGGTCGATCTCGAAAGCATCATACCAATTTCACCAGAGCTTGGACTACCGTCAGCTGAAGATAGTGATAACTACACAGAAAAGCTTTCGGAAGTCATAACAAACCTTTTAAACCAGCGTAAGCGATAAGCCTACGCTTTTGCCAAATTAGGAGAAATACCATGGCACTTAATGCACATCAGAAGATCGTCTCTGACGATATCAATTACAGACTTGCTGCCGCTTCCGAGCGTGGAGTTGTCTGCACAGTAGCTTCTACTGCCGGTCAATGCGAAGTAATCGCCGACCCAAGTGGAGCTCGTGTTGCTGGAATTCTAATGATGGATGTTGTCAGCAAAGCTGTCCCGTCCAACCTAGCGCTTGACAGTGAGCTTGACACGGGAACTTCCACAGAGCAGCCCAACCCGCAGAAGAACGAAACATACGTAGGAGGCGTTGTCCGTCTCGCTCGTAAAGGTGAGCTAGTCACAGACCAGATTTCTGGCGCTGTTGCAGCTGGCGATTCACTTTACCTAGCCGCATCTGGCCAAATCTCAGCTACACAGGCCACCGGAGCTCAAGCGATTGGTTTCGCATTGGACGCCAAGGATTCTGACGGTTTCGTCAAACTATTCCTCGACTGCTAATACTGGGTTGTAGAAACATCATAAACAATAGCTCACTTTTTGAGTTAGAAAAGAGACAGACAATGGACAATAGAGATCTACTACGTGCGACAGCTGGCCACGATGTTAAAAGCATCGAAAACCGCAAAGCACTAGCACAAGTCCTTCAAGACGTTTGGAAAAAAGGCGTCATGGAGCCGGGTACAATTGACGAAGTATTCTCTCGCATCAGCGTTGAGCCAGGAGTAGACGCCAAGTTCCCACTTGACTTCTTCGCCCCGGCTGACGGAGACGGAGACGAGTTCTCAGCGGTAACCATCCCATCCGAGGGTGCCATTCCTAACAAGGTAATTGACGGGGATGAAGTACATGTCCCGACATACAAAATCGCAAACAGCATCAGCTGGAACCTTGAGTACGCTCGTGACGCCCGTTGGGATGTCATTGCTCGTGCAATCGAAGTCTTCAGTAACGGATTCGTTCGTAAGATGAATGACGATGGATGGCACACCGTTCTAGCCTCAGCCGGAGCCACGCAAACACGTGACACAGCTGCTGCTGCCGGTTCGTTCACCAAAGCTCTCGTAACCGAGATGCAAGTTGCAATGAAGCGTCAAGCTGGCGGAAGAGATTCTCGCCTAACAGACCTATTCCTCTCCCCAGAGGCCATTGCTGACATCCGTAAGTTCGACGGCGACATCATTGACGAAGGAACACTACGCTCCCTACTCAATCATGACGGCGAAGAGCCGCTTCCAAGTCTCTATGGCGTTCGTCTACACGAGCTCCTTGAGCTAGGTGCCGGTCAAGAACTAACGACTTACTACACGGGCACCCTTGGTCAAACCATTGGTGGATCCGACCTTGAGATCTGCATTGGTCTCGACCTAGGTAACCGTGACAGCTTCGTCATGCCGATTCGTGAGGACATGCAAATGTTCGACGATCCGACCCTCCACCGTTCTGGCCAAGCCGGAGTATACGGTTGGATGGAGCTTGGCTTCGCTGTTCTCGATACACGTAGAGTAATCCTCGGCTCATTCTAATCCTAGATTAGATAGAACGAGTTTTATACTTTGAATTTCGAGGGGCGAGGCTTCACGTCTCGTCCCTCAATTCCTTTCAAGTGCGAATAATGGAGATTGAATCATGGCTGACGTAAACACTGTATCTGGCATAAAAGAGCGATCAGAGGTAGACCTTGGTCTAGACTCGACTGCGTATACCAATGATGAGTGGACCAGCCTAGTTGATAGATCCGTATCTAGGGTAAACAGAAAACTGTCCCTAGAAGGCGGAAACGGAGAGCTTACTCTTGCATCGGGAACGTACACAAGAGAAGACCTGACAGACCTGTCCGATTCAATAACAGACATAGTTTTACTACAGACAGAATGCATTGTAGTTAAATCCCTACGCAGATCATCTATAAGCAAGGGAATAAGAGTAAAAGATGGAGACTCCTCAATTGACACAACCGCATCCTTCGATGGACATGGTGATGTAGTCTCAGACATATGTGGAGAGCTAGATAAAGCTATTCTTGATTATCAGGTTGCAGACCCAGACGGAGAAGCGGGGGCGGCAGCATTCGGAGATCTCATCACTTACGATGATCAAGAGATAATTGTTGACCAAGACCACAATGGTCAAACAGGTGGACAAAGAGACTACAGATCTCCGTTCGATGAATCCAAATAGATTGAAGGGACAGTAAAATGCCAGAAAGTCTACCACCAAAGGGGGGATTCTTCGATGACAATCTTCAGAACCTATATGAAGACAGCATAGATCAACTCATATCAGACCTGGGCTACGTTATAACTCTATACCTGCCTCCTACAGAGGAGGAGTGTCCAAACTGTGGAGTAGGGTTCGACCTAAGGTCCGACGGAGTTTATAACACGTCAAATCCCAACCCAACCTCAGACCCAAAGAACCAATACTTTCCTGCTGGAGCAACATGCCCAGTATGCAGAGGCTCACATGCCCTGCTAACAGAGGACTCTGTAGAGTACACAGCCCTCATAAAGTACACCCCCAACGAGTGGGAGATGGGTGAGACAGGGATAGACAAGACAGAAGTAGTTAGATTAAAAACAAGAATAGAAGCCCTCGAAGAAATAAAGATAGCCAAAATGGCTAAAATCGAGGGATCACTTTACAAGCTTATATCCGATCCTGTTAAGACTGGGCTACAGGTAAGGACGTACTTAAAGTCATTCTGGCAAAGAATAGAAGGATAGAAGGGAGCATGACATGGTAGAAGCAAACTTCAAAAGATACGACTCAAGTGATCTAATTGATCTCAATGTAAAGTCTTATCTAGATGTACAGTTTCTATTGAATGGAATGTACTCCAATATATCTAACGATCAAGGCTGGTATGGCGGATCAGACCGTGTTGACCAATTGACTAGGGTTAACGCTAGCGTATATGAATCCAACTTTAATAACTGGATTTACGAAACAGACATCACAGGACCCTCTGGGTATGAAATGATTCATGCCTCGGGGATCGAAGTAGATGATGTCTTCACAGCATGGGGGTCAGGATCACTTGCACCATCGATAGACTACAAGTCAGGAAGAGTATTGTTCCAGTCAGATCCAGGGTCAACAGCCCTGGTCTCGGCAGCATTCTCTTATAAGACGGTACTCGTCTCCTCTCCGGAGTCAGAGGCGTCCAAGGTAATTTTTTCAGCATTCAAGGACAACTCAGTAGCAAATCTAGGATCCGCACCAAGCGGCACCATGAACCAGCTTCCGATGGTTGTCGTTGACCCGCAAAACAGAGACCTTACGGGCAGACAGCTCGGAGGTGGATCTGTAGTAACACAACAAATAATTTTTCATATAGTTGGAAATACGAGGAGCGAAGTCAATAAGATGGTTGACATATTGTCAACTAAGTCATTCAGAAAGGTTATACAGGGCGTCGATTTCAACGACACTCCAAAGACCTTTGACAGATATGGCGGAAAGCTCATTTCGTATCAAAACTATACATCCTTACAAAGCAACAATGCCTATAAGTGGGAGAAGATCTACATAGACGATATCGTAGTGAAACAGGGGCCAAGTGAAAATCTGGGGATTTACACAGCTCGTGTTGACTGGGACGTTATCTTTCATATGCCAGCTGGCGGTTGATCGATACGATACTCAGATACGTATAATATAGGGTAGTGATTCGAGTCACTTATTAGTATAGTTTAACGTTAACAAAGTTATGAAAGGCATAGCATGGCAAATAATAGAATTACATACGCCACAGCACAACTTGCCATTAAAGACAACGCTCTTCCAGCAGGCAGCGATGTTATGGGAATGACCAGCGGTACAGCAATCAGCGGCTCACTAGCCTCTTCCGGCTCAACCATCGATCTTGACCTAGACATCTCAGCAGACTGGCCAGCGACAGGAACCGTCATCATTGTAAGTTCTGGATCCAATGCTAGAGAATACGCTACCTACACCGGAATCACAGCTGCTCAGCTAACCGGAGTAACAAGAGGCTCATACGGCACCACTGGTGCTGTACACGCTTCTGGTGCGAAAATCGAAGTAGCAGGGTGGGAAGTCCCACTAGGCGTCCAGTCAGTATCAATCGGAACGAGTTTCGACCTCGAAGACGTATTTCAACTGGGACAGCTAGATGCATACGAAAATGTAGAAGGCATTCCGGAGATCGAAATGACAGTAGAGAGAGTCTTAGATGGAACTAAGCCGCTTTGGCTAATGGCCACAGATAGTGATTTCAGTACACTAAAAGGCCGCACTGCCAGTTACAAGGTAGACGCTGCAGTATCAGTATTCCCGGATTCACAAGATTCCGCAACTGGCACAGCAGATGCTACAGTGACTTGCTCAGGCATGTTTATCACATCATACGGTGTGTCCATGTCAACAGATGGTAACTTCACCGAGTCTCTAACCCTAGCGGGCAATGACAAGACTTGGTTGACCACAGAAGGTACGCCGGACGCAGTATTTGACGTTGCAGCTGCTTATGCAGCTACAGTCGCAGGTTCTGGCGTCCTACGTTCAGAGGAGTTTGATCAGGGTGGAAGCACCTTACCAACAGAGGTATCAACGGATGACCACATCCAGTCAATTGATGTATCAGTAGATATTTCAAGAGAAGATATCTTTGAACTGGGAACTAAAGCTGCTTTCTTCCGTGCCGTATCCTTCCCGGTTACAGTCACCACTAGTTTTGAATTGGTCACGTCCGAGGGCGACAAGGTTGAAGCTGTATCCACAGCCGATAACTTGACCGCTAGACAGATCATCCTACTAACCACAGACGGATACTCCGTTGATCTTGGATCAAACAACAAGATCTCCTCAGTAGATTTCTCTGGTTACGATGCAGGCAGCGGAAACGCTACCGTGAGTCTTGAGTTCACCAACTCAAACACTCTAACGGTATCACATTCCAGCTTCCCTACATCAGCAGATACTAACCCACTAATCGAGAGTTAGTCACTAGTTTCGTAAATTGGGTGGGGTGGCTTAATATTGGCCACCCCGCCAATTATTAATAATGTTTAGGCAATAAGATGGCAGACTTTAATCTATTTGAATGGGGACCAGAAGGCAGAGGACTATACGTCGATGCCAGCGGCTCGCTTCACGTCAACTCCAGCCCAACCGCTAGCGGATTCATTGTTGGCTATGGACAAGAAGGACACCCACTGCTAGTTGACGCCAGCGGAAGACTACATGTCACAGGAATAGATGGAGGCTCAGGCGGAGCCGCAACACTTGACGATCTTGATGACGTAAGCACATCAGGTCTACTCCCTGGATACTCATTAGTCTACAATGGATCAGGATGGGTTC
>Ga0209663_1001698_pt1 | contig 11005 bp, 10 predicted proteins | sample SaaInlV_135m_DNA_2_FD_184667 | JGI IMG/M metagenome (GOLD analysis project Ga0209663, IMG submission 184667) | Marine microbial communities from expanding oxygen minimum zones in the Saanich Inlet - Saanich Inlet SI073_LV_120m_DNA (SPAdes) (version 2) | ecosystem: Environmental > Aquatic >... | reverse complement strand
GGCGGCTCCACGGATGTAGGGGATGTGAGTCAAATTGTACCTGTGGTAAGGTTATCAACACCGGCTGCCCCTAAAGATGCGCCTTGGCACTCTTGGGCTGTGGTGGCCTGTACAGGAATGTCTATTGGACATAAAGGAATGATTCAAGCGTCAAAAGCATTGGGTATGACCATGGTAGATTTGTTTGAAGATCCCCAATTGGTGAAAGAAGTAACAGCGGAATTCAAGGAGCGGAAAGGTTCTGGTAAATATGAAGCGATGATCCCTCCAGGCCCGCCGCCAGTGCCCCAGAAGTAATTTTTTAACTCACCCCAGTCCCTCTCTTGACAGAGAGGGACAGTTTTAACATCATTAAATATTGGACTAAAGGTGGGATTAATAAATAATGGAAACTTCAGAATTACTACGAATTCATTCCATGTCGTATTTTCCGCTATGAATTTTACATTTGTACAAGTCTTTTGGATCGTTCTCATCATCATTGCCCTACGGAGTGTAAAGCGTATTATTGTAGAAAAAGGGTGGACCTTAAAGAACTTTATCCGGGTGGAAGATGTGGATGATGAGGGTGAATAAATAGGACAGTCAGCAGATAAAACCCAATCGTTAATATTACTTAAATAAACATATTTATATATATAAATCCTGATTAAGCGAAAATTTTTTCTTGTTTTATTTAACTATCTAATTCTACATTTGAATAGGAAAAGTAGTTTTTTAATTTATTAAAGTAGAGACACATTTGACTAGATGTTTGTACACATGGGGGGATCTTTTTTACAGAGGTAACACCTCTAAAATTCTGGTCCATCAAAGCCTTCTTCCCTTCCTTTTTTTACGCCCAATACTCGCCGTTAATATTTTTATTCTGAGCTATTTATTCCATGTTTTTCCCTCAAACCATATTGATTTTATAAATTGTGAAAACTCCCAATTTTAATTCAGGGGTGCCCTAGGCTATGTGAGCAGGGTCCCTACAAGTAAAAAACAAGCAACCAAAAGGAGAAAATGATGAAAATAAATCGCTTATTCACTGTTATCATTTTAACTGGAATAATATTTGGCCAGTATAATCCTGATAATCACGTGGTAACAACATCGATGTACTATATGAATTCTGTTGAAGACGGATCCTGGGATGAGTTCTTTGAACTTGCGGAAGAAGAATTCACCAAAATGAATGGTGCCGATAAATACTTGGTTAGCTTGTTAGTATTAGGCCACCGTCATTCCGGATCAAGGAACGAAGTGGTCCAAATTGCAGAATGGAAATCTATTGCTGATGCAGATAAAAGTACGGTTGGGACGGCCGATATGCGGAAAAAGGCATGGCCCAATGAAGGAAAGCGAAAGGCGTTTAATAAGAAGTACGGAAGATACTGGAGCTCCAAACATACAGATCTGGCCGTGAGAGAATTGGTGACCAGCAGGGTCAAACGTAATCATAAAAAAACAACAGAAAATACCGTAGTCTCCGTTGTAGAATGGTACCTGAAACCAATGAGTAAAGTAGAAGGTGGTACAGTGGCAGAGCGGGAAGCCCTTTTTGATGAATTCCACAAAAAAGTGATCATGAGAAACGATAAAATATTAAGTCGCAGAGAAATGAAACATTATTGGACAGGTTCCTTGGGTGGTGGCGTAACTCCAGTTGTATTTGTTACGGAATATCCCAATATGGCCGTTGCCGATGATGTTACTAGAAATAGAGAAACCATACAAAAAGCTTGGCCGGATGAAGAAAAACGTAAGGCATTCTTTGCAAAACGAAATAAATATATTGACCGGGAACACAATTTGGGGCATAGAGATATTGCCCTCCACACTAATTGGGTTAAACTCGCGAAGAGATAAAAACGTATCAGTTGGGGCTGCCTATCACTCCAAAGCTCAATTTCTCTCACAATTATTGTGGTAGCAGCTCTAACCTTCCTATTAATCCAAGTGAGTGGAAAACTCAGTAAGAAGAAATAATAAAAAGGAAATAAAAGATGAAAAAAATTATAATGACATTAATTGTTTTGAGTATCGCTATTCCAGTGACATTGATGGCTGGTGATAAAGAGGAAATCATAGAGCAAATAATGAAGGGTAACGCATATCTGAATAAAAATAAAAAAGCAATGCAAGAATACTCTACAAAAGGTGCTTTAGAGTTTTGGTCCAGTGGTGGCCTAATACATGAAATTAGTCCATCAGGAAGACCAGAATCTTACGAGAAAGTCAATATGTCCATCAAACATATTGAAGTCATCGTTTTGGTACCAGGAAAAGCGGCTGTTGCCATGTATTATTCAGAAGGATCCATGAAACCGAAGGGATCACCAGCAGTCAGTCATTATATGACACGCGTTACACAAGCGTACGTCAAAGAGGGCGATGGATGGAAAATTCGTGCTTCACATTGGTCTCCAATTTCGGGTGGATCAGGTACGAGCCAAGCCAGCACGAATTAGAATTAAATCAATAACCAAAAGGAGTAAACAATGCTAAAACGAATTTTAGCGGTAATAATTCCGCTACTCACATGTACGACATTAGTTGCACAGGCAGATCCAATTGTTGCAAGTGGTGGATACAGTAAAATATATAAAGGTAAGGAAGCTTCATTTGAAAAAGCAGTATCAAGCCATGTTGCAAAATGGCATGGTGCTGAACAATGGCCCACTTTTGCAGCTATTGTAATGAGTGGACCTAGATCAGGACAATACTTTATGGGTACTTCAAATCATTATTGGAAGGATTATGCAGATCGTAAAAGTATTAAATCTCATAATGATGAATGGAAAAAGATTGTAGATAAACATGTTGAAGAACAGAGCGGCATGGCATTTTTTGAAAAAAGGTTAGAGGCTAGTTATAATGATCGTTCTGCACCTATGTGGGAAGCAGTATCATACTATACGAAGCCAGGTCAACGTGGAACAATGTTAGAAATATTACGTAAAGGTGCGGATGCCAATCGTAGAGTAAGGTTTAAAGGAAGTACTGGGGTTTACAGCCAAGTCTCAGGTGGAGAAGATGGCATACTACTAGTTATATCTAGAATGGATAGTATGGCAGATATGGCCGCCCCATCACCTACAATTAAAGAAAGGTGGGTTAAGGTATATGGCGAAGAAGTTTATAATCAGGCTGTTAAAGATTGGTACAATAGTTTTTCAAAGTCAGAGTCAGAGATTCTTAAAGTAATTCCAGAAATGACAACCCCATCTAATTAAGAAAGAAAAAATCATGATTAAAAAAATAATACTAATTTCATCCTTTACTTTAACTGCACTTTTGGCTCAAGCTGGCGAAACGTGGACTGTAGGCGAAAGTGTCTATCAAATCTCAACAATTGACTTAGAGCCTAATGTTGACCCACAATATCTTAATCAAATGAAAAAAACTTGGGGCAACAATATGGAAGTTATGAAAGCTGAAGGATTAATTGAAGAATACCATATTTTTAGAAGTATCAATCAATATGATGGTGACTTCGATTTGTTGCTTATGATTAAGTATAAAAACTTGGCTATTCTTGATAGTAATCCTAAGAATAACAAAAAATGGGATGAGGCAACTGAAAAAGCAAGAAAAGTAATATCAAGAGATCAAACAAATCAAATTACTGGTACTTTTCCTAAAATGCGAACTATCCTAGATCAGAAATTGATGCGTGAGATTACTTTTATAAAATAAATAAGGAGAGAAAAATGATAAAACGAATTCTTGGGATAATTATCCCCTTAATGGTATGTGCAACACTGGTTGGGCAAGATTATGTCATGTTCCAAACCTCGATACTTAAACTTAGGGCTGGTCAGAACCATTCATTACAGCAAGGGGTCAAGAAACATAATGATAAATATCATAATGGCAAAGATAGCCCCAAAGCATATCTATGGTATATTAATACTGGTCCAAATTCTGGTAATTATAGCTGGGCTGTAGGACCAACAAAGTTCTCAGATATGGATCAGTCTCTACCCGATGACCATGTAAAGGATTGGGAAAGAAATGTAAGCCCGTATGCTGATGAAAGTGAAGTGATTTACATGGTCAGAGATGAGGAACTAACATATAACCCCAAAAATGAAACTGTTGGTGAGAATATTTTGATGAAGAGATATCAAATAAAAGATGGCCCTGGTCATTTAGCAGCAGTTAAAGAAGCCGTTGGCTCAATCACTAAAGTATTAAGAAAAACAAATGCAAAAATAGCTAGGCGTGTTTATTTCAATAGATTCCCCAATGAGGGGCAAGCTGATTTAATGCTTGTTTATCCATTTAAAAATTGGTCAAGCTTTGAAGGTTCTGGTGGACTAGGTCTGCCTAAAGGATTCATTAATGATTATGAGAAAATGAATGGTGAAGGTAGCATGCAGAAAAATGTTGGCGAAGTACTTGAAGAACATACATATGGTAGAACTCATGAAGTCATGACCATGGTGAAATAACCTAATTAATATATACCTATAACAAATCAGCCTCCTTTTGGGGGCTTTTTTGTTTATACCAGTTACCTTATTTTTACCGCCATGAAAAATGACTCCCAATCGCTCCGGCCCTTATTCCAGCTTGATCCGGAAATTATATTTTTTAATCATGGCTCTTATGGTGCGTGTCCAAAACCAGTTTTTGAGGCATATCAGTCATACCAACAAACATTAGAACATCAACCTATCCAATTTATGGAGAACGAGGTTTATGATCTTTTGGAAAGATCAAGAACTGCATTGGCGTCTTATGTTCATTGCGATAAAGATGATGTGGTCTATGTTCCCAATCCCACCCATGCGGTGGCCAATGTTATTCATAACACCAATCTTCAATCAGGTGATGAGGTTCTCACCACCAATTTAGAATATGGGTCCTGCGATCGTATGTGGACATATGATGCGAATCAAAAAGGGTATCAATATATTCACGCACAACTCACCTTGCCTGTGATAAATAAAGAAATGTTTCTCAATGAATTTTGGTCGTGTGCGACAGAGCGAACTCGGTATATCTTCATCAGTCAAATAACCAGTGGCACAGGGATGATACTCCCCATTCCAGAAATTGTGGCAGAGGCCAAAAAAAGAGGGATTCAAACCATTATTGATGGAGCCCATGTGCCTGGCCATATTTCATTAGATATTAAAGAATTAGACCCGGACTATTATACAGGTGCGCTCCATAAATGGCTCTGCTGCCCAAAGGGTGTTTCATTCCTTTATGTAAAACAGGACCATCAAGATGGCATCCAACCATTGGTGAAAAGTTGGGGGTGGGGTGAAGAAATACCCGAATTTAAAGCATCCACTCAGTTGCATAGTCCCAGTCGGTTTATTAATGTATTTCAATGGCAGGGCACACAGGATTTGGCTGCCTATTTCACCGTGCCGGAGGCGATCCAATTTCAGAAAGACTATGATTGGAACACGGTACGACAATCCTGCAAAAAAAGGATAAAAGATTTTCGTGATACCATTACGAGTTTGACCGGATTGCCTAAGCTTTGCCCCGACGATTGGCTGGGACAAATGGCCACCATATTATTTCCTATGGCCGATGTAGAAGCATTTAAAAATACCCTATATGATGATTATAAAATTGAAATCCCTACCATGGCGGCCAATGGACAATCCGCATTTAGGATTTCAATTCAGGGGTATAATTCAGAAGCGGACGTAGATCGATTGATTGATGTATTAAAGAATTTGATTTAGATTACATTATAATTTCTTTGCAATGGGATGAGTTAATTAACCCAAATCAATCCTCCTCATAAAAACACCCTTTCCCAAGTATCGCCAGTGTCGGTGCCACAATTAAATTAACTAGAGATAATATCTGCCAATACCAGTATTCACCATAGGATACACCCAGAGTTGTGGTAAGGAAAATAACCGTGGCATGCCACGGGACTAAACTCTCAAGCATGGTGCCATAATCCTCAATGGATCTGGAAAGCACCTTCCGTGAAATTCCGGCCTTATCGTATCGTTTAACAAATGCATCCCCCACAATAAAACTGGCTGCAGATTGATTGGACGTAATGCCATTTGTAAAAGCAGTGGCAAAAAGAGAAGAAATAATGATGGATGCCTTTGATTTAATTTCCCCGAAGACACGATTCACAATAGTGGGCATGGCATCAATGAGATCAATAGTGCCGATAAAAATAAATACCATGAAAGTAAAAATAATGGCTTCAATCAATTCATACAGTCCACCCCGTGTGAATAAAGTATCAATACTTTCAGGCATTCCTGTAACCCAATATGCCATATCAACATTAAAACCCGTATGGAGAGCTGTCATAATATCTCCCATAGAGTAGGGTTGAAATATCAGAGCTAGTCCTGCGGCGGATAAAGAGGATGTAAGTAATGTGGGTAATGGGGCCAATTTTCGAATGGAACCATATAAAACTATGATGGGCGGTATGAGTAAAAATCCATTGAAATTAAACATGGATGCCACTGCAATTAAAGTAGGTTCTATTTGTCTTGGATCAATTTCAGATCCTGTCGGTGGGTAGGTAAATCCCAGAATAAAATAAATAACCAATGCAATGAGAGCGGAGGGGAGGGTCGTAAACATCATAGATCTAATATGGTCATAAAGATCTACCTCTGTTGCCATGGCTGCAATATTGGTTGTATCAGATAAGGGAGAGAGTTTATCTCCGAAGAAGGCGCCGCCCACAATGGCTCCTGCGGTGATGCCTAAGTTGGCACCAATAACAGATGCGATACCTATTAAAACCACACCGATGGTGCCAATGGATCCCCAGGATGTGCCGGTCAAAGTGGAAAAAATAATGGGAATTAGAAATGCCAATACATAGATATAGGTTGGGTTGATGGATTGAACCCCAAAATAAATGAGCATGGGAATCGTGCCGCTGATTATCCATGTGCCGATAATGATGCCAATGGCAAATAGGATAAGGAGGGCGGGAAACCCCCGGGCGAGTTTTTGAATAAAAGCGTTTTGAATATCATTCCATTTAAAGCCGATGATCATTAATTCGCCAATAGCGAAGACTGTAGCCAGCAAAAAAACAATCTCTAATGGAAATCCCGGTTGACCAAAAAACTTAGGACGGATCACCATTCCGTAAAAGATCAACACTCCCAGGAAGAGGACGGGGAGGATGATCTGGAAAAAGGAAAGGGTTTGTTTTCGGTTCATTGATTCAAGTATTTGTTATAATCTTTTTCAGTGAGTGGTTTGAATCGATCCAGTATGCCTTTTTCACGCATGATTTTTTCAATACCTTTGATATCCATAGGGACAAAGTCAGATACGATTTCTGCGCCTGTTTCGGTGATAACAATAAGGTCTTCAAGCCGAATATAGATATTATCTTCCGGTACGCGTAGTGCAGGCTCGATGGTGAAAACCATTCCGGGCAGGAGCATTTTAGAATGGTCGCCTACATCATGGGTGGCCATGCCAACGCCGTGGCCTAAACTGGCATATTGACGCTTGGATGAACGGGCATAACCCTTCACAAAATTCTCAGCCGCTTTTCGATGGTGGGCCTGGTTGAATTTGGCCTTGGCCAGGATGCGCGCCATTTCCTCAGCGGCCTCTTTTCGCACTTCTACCGGAGCCACGTAAGGGCGGATGTTATCTAGGATAGCCCGGTAGCATTTCACATAAAAATTATAAAGCTGGGCCTGTTCTTCTGAGAATTTACCATTCACAGGAATCATCCGGGTGATGTCACTCATGTAATATTGAAAGTCCGGCGAATAGTCCATGAGCATGAGGTCCCCATCTTTCAACTTGTCCATTTTTTCATGGTAGTGGGGCATATAGGCATTGGGCCCGTTTGCGATGAGGGAATAATAGGCGTCCCCTTGGGCACCATTGATATGATAAATGTATTTGGCCATGCCGTCCAGTTCGTATTCAACCATCCCCGGCTTGGCGGATCGCATGGCTTCTATGAGCGCAAGACAGGATAGCACAGTAGATTTTTTAATTACTTCAATTTCTGCTTCACTTTTTATTAAGCGGAGTTTGTCCAGGATTGGGGTGAGATCTTTAATCGGCGATCCGGTCATTTGTTTAGATATGTTGTGAATGAAATCCTTATACCGGGGCTGGGTGAAGTCCCAGGGATCATTCTGGACATCTCCTTCGTATCGAAGTAAAAGATCCCTGCTTTCGGCGTGGCGTTCCGGTGGAGAATGGTATAAATAGACTGTAGGCTTGGAACGCATGCGCATCCGCCAGAGGTGCTCTCCCATCATTTCTGTAGGGTAAACATTGTCAACTCCATTCATTTCTTTTACCGTATCAATATCTTCACTTGACATCAGTGGTCCTTCGCTTCTTTCACGTCTAGGGTTTTTATGAGGAAGATATAATGAAGTTTCACCTGTACCCCCTTTGATCAATACATAAGCATGGGCGGTCTCTATGCCAGTAAGGTAGTAAAATTCATTGTATTGCCGAAACTTTACGTAACCTGTTTCTGAAGGGGCTCCTTGAATGATTGCAATTGCATTGATTTCAAGCGCCTTTGCTAGTTTCATACGTCTCGTTTTGAATTCATCAGCTGTAAAAGTAACTTCTGCATTAATTGTATTAATGATGAACATTACTAATAAAAATATTTTATATTTCATTTATCCCTCAAAAAAAAACTGCCTCAATTTTTTACGTGAGACAGTTTTTAGGTTATGGCTTATTAATTAAACCAATTATTTAAATGGCTCAGTTACAATGTCTGGGCCAGCATCTTTTTTAGATTCTTTCACAATACGTTCAACTTCTCGCATCAGATTTTTATTTTCAAAGACTACACCATCTTTGATTGTATGAATAATACCCTGAGTCCGATACATTTCTTCTGTTTCTTTATCCATATTGATTGCACCAAAAGGATAAAGGTAGCGAAAATTTTCTGCTGGACTTCCATCAACAACTAATATGTCAGCTATATATCCTTTTTGAATCATACCTAGTTTTGGTTCTAAGATTGTTTGGGCACTATTATATGTTGCACTCTGCAGAACCTCTAATGGATGCATCCCTGATTCAAGAACAAGTTGAAGCTCTCGAATATTTCCAAATCCACCTGTAGACCACTGGTAATTGTCATCAGTACCGTAGGCAACTCGGCCACCACGCTTATTGAATTCAAAGATTAAATCACCCCAGAGATCATACATGTAATGCCAGCGATATTCATCAAGTGATGACCAATTATACTGAAATGATGCATGCATATGAGGACTTGGTAGATGCATTTCCCAAAGTGCTTGATGTGTATATTTCTCATGCCAAGGTAAACCATGGGCACGAATAATATCTCTATTTGCTTCATAAGTAGCTCTATTCGGCTGCATAGTAACACCATAATAGACTAATGAATCAGCAATATCATTTAAGAGACGATGACGTGTTTCAGGATTATCGCCAGCTTCTATCCAGACTTGGGCTGCTTCTCTGAAACGTATGTTTTCATCAGACATATTATAATCTACTGGATAATTCATTACTCCTCGATTTAAAGCTGACTCCGCATATCCATAATGGTGGACAATCATGCTCACACCTAATCGGGCTGCATCTAAAGCATTTACTTGCGATGTAGATGATGGTTGAATATGAACCGCAGTAAGACCACCAGCTTTTTCAATTGCTTTTGCGGCTGCTCCAAAAATTGTTGGGTTCCAACAAAGGTTATTTATATAAACCTGCCTAACACCATTCTTGATCATTTTTTTTGCTACTTTATCAGCATTAGCAGGATCCATTATAAACTCTTCATCAAAATCAGTTTTACTTCCCCATCCATAGAGGGGAAAGAGCCGCGGTGAAATGACCTCATTGTTTCGTTCCGCTTCCAGGATTTTCTGAACCCTTTTTTCTTCGGCCGGTCCGATAGAAGTAACGCCTGTAGCTAACTGAAGATAAAAAATATAATCTAAAGGTAGTGATTCATTTCTTAAATGCAAATGTAGATTTAACATCCCAGGCATTACAAATAAATTGTCACCTTCAATTATACGATCACCTTCCATTCTATCAGGTTTTTTTGGATCATGTCGTTGAATTTTAGCGATGACGTTTCCGGTTACTAGTATATCAAATGGACCATTTGCTGGGCCACCATGTCCTGGAATGACCATTGCATTTCGGATAACTAGTTTTTGATATGGCCCTTCTGCAAGATCACCAAAATCAACCATTTTAGTAGGATTTGGTTTATGTTCAACTTTTTCGAGCTGAGCAGGTAAAAACGAAATTATGACCATTAAAAAAGTGGTCAATTTGCTTAACTTCATGAATTCCTCCTTCAAATTACAATTAGACGATATGCATTCAAGTGTGGTTTAAGCAAGACATATTGGTTTGATTGAGTTAAAAGTAATCTATAATCGTAAAAATCAATGCAATAATCCATGCGCCTGTCGCCACCAATGCAAAAATGCTCCTGCCAATTTTCGTTTTAGGCATCGTTTTGGGATATTGATTCGATTTGAATGAAATCAAGATATCAATCATGGGGATGGTGGTAATGATGAGAAATAATAGACTTGGTTTCATGGTTGAATATATTCCAAATTTTTGGTGAAATGAGAACCAATATAAATACTATTTTGATATATAATATCGTTATCCTGTGGTAATTGATCAAATGAATTTATTGATCGATTGGCATTGCAACCGAACCAGTATGAATTTCAAATGTTGTATGGTGTGTGGCCCAACCTTCGACAATCCATTCTTAACAATGGCCATGTATTACGTGTGGCCGTCCCTTTTGGCCCCAATTGGTATCCGTACTCTACCTGACGGCCACGGAAAACCCGGCCAATGCAGGGTATATACTCAAAGCACTTTTTACATCAAAATCATAACAATTTAATTGAATGAATCTTATGATTCATCATGCACCAAATCAGTCATAAATTCCATGAGTGATGGCTCTGTGGATTCAAATATCATTGTTTACTTTTTCTCTTATTTCTGGGAATGTGGATTTAATTGATTATCCTGATACGCC
>Ga0209663_1001667_pt1 | contig 11135 bp, 11 predicted proteins | sample SaaInlV_135m_DNA_2_FD_184667 | JGI IMG/M metagenome (GOLD analysis project Ga0209663, IMG submission 184667) | Marine microbial communities from expanding oxygen minimum zones in the Saanich Inlet - Saanich Inlet SI073_LV_120m_DNA (SPAdes) (version 2) | ecosystem: Environmental > Aquatic >... | reverse complement strand
ATAATCCTGAGTGGGAGCTTTATATCACAAACCATCAGAACAACGAGCTCCTGCATTCTGAGTCTTATACTGAAATGGTCCGCGCTATATACAATGACGTGGATGTTTTTATTGAGTCAATCATAGAGGATGAGCATATTCAGAAAAGAGCTTCTTCTATCTTAGGAGCATTTGATTGGGCTACCAGTGTGTTTGATAGAATGGACGCTAATTTAACAGCGGCAAATCACGGAATGGCTAAGCCTTTTCCAGAAGTGACTGAGAAGATGGTTAAGACTGCAATCTATAAAGCCGCTATCGTACTAAATATGTTCGAAGGTATTAGATTCTTCGCAACCTTTGTAACCGCGTGGAGCTTTAGTGAGCAGCCCGATAAGTTAATGGCAGGTTCTTCTAACATCTTTAAACTTATTGCTAGAGATGAAATGGTGCATTTAGATGTATTTCAGAAAGTTATTAAAATGCTAAGAACTGATGAGTCCGAAGGCTTTGTAGAAGTAGCTATGGAATTAGAAGATGAAGTGTATGCAATGTATCAAACAGGGTACGAAGAGGAATTAGAGTGGATTGACTTTCTATTTAGTAAAGGTTCTCCTTTGATAGGCATGAACGCAGCTATACTAAAAGAGTACATGGACTACATCTTCGCAGTTAGACTTACCAATATTGGACTAGAACCTTCTAGACTAGGTCTTAAGCTGTCTAGAAACCCTTTGCCTTGGGTAGATAACTATTTAGATAGTAGTCATATTAAGTCTGCCCCTCAAGAGATTGAGTCAGTTAACTATGTTGCTGCTATTGATAGTTCTCAAGATGAAGACTTTGACTTAGATGACTTATAAAAGGATAGTAGAATTACTAGAAGAAGTAATTAGCCTACTTCCGGAGGGTGTAAGCTTAGCCAAAGGTGGCGTGGGCGAAATCGCCCTTGCCCACCATCTTGGTCATGAGGTAGTTAAAGGAGATAAAGGTGCAGATGGAGTGGATAAAGAGGGTAATTTATATGAGTATAAAGTTACTACTGGGGATACTTTTAATTTCCATTTTGGTGCCCGTTCTGACTCTTATGGGGCTACTATTACTAAGCATTTTGATGGGATCGCCGGGGCTTATTGTGCTAAACGTGTCGGGATGAAGATAGTATCTGTAGAATTCGTATCTTCGGCTACTTTAGTACCTGCACTAATTGAACACTTTGGTACTGTTAAAGGTGGGCAGTTAAATAAAAACTATAGCATGAAAAGGTTTACAGCATTAAACAACCAATAAATAAGGAAGCAGATGAAACATACAGAAGCACAAAAAGAGCGTATTAAGAACCACGCCGCCACCGTAGTAGTAGATAATATCTCAGGTACTTTAGAGTTTACTGCAGAAGATATTATTACACCCTATGGTAGCTCTAAACTTAATAAGATAGCTAAGGTTAAGGTTGACGAAGTACCTGTACTATTATCTGACAATGTAGAGCTATTTAAAGATTTACATCAAATTAATGTTATACTAACTAATGCTTGCAACTTGTCTTGCACTTATTGCTATGAGCAACATAATAAAGACTTTGGGCAGTTCACAGTAGAGAGTCTGCATAAGGTATATAAATTCCTAGCAGATATTAGAGGTACCCAACAGACTAAAAACTTTCAGTTATTTGGTGGAGAGCCTTTAATACATAAACAACTTATACTAAACTTCTTAGAAGAGTATAAAGACGAAATAGCTGAAGAGTCTAAAAAAGACTATGCTACGGCTATTTCTATATGTACTAACGGACTTCTTTTAACGGAGGAGTTTATTAAAGACTACTTTGAGTACGAAGGAACCTCTTTAGTTATCTCATTGGATACAACAGAGGCGGACTTAGACTACAGAGAGATTGGGCAAGAAGCTCTTACTGAGTTACTAAATAAGATTGAGTTTATCCCTGCAGAAGTAAAAGAGCAGCATAGAGTAGTAATTCGTACTACTTTAGCAGAGGAGCATTTACCTTTCTTACTAGGTTTCGTAGAGGAGCTTTATGCTAAAGGTGTAAGGCAGTTCGTGGTACATCCTTTAGTACTGGACTCTGGTAGGGGTTTTATACAGTGGTCAGAAGATACTTGGACTAAGCTATATGAGGATATCACTACTATACTGGACAAGTATGATGATTTAATCCTACAGTTCTCTGAAGGAGTTGGAAAAAAGAAAGAAAATAACTGTCTAGTAGGTTCCGATATGCTGGCTATTGATGGGTCAGGAGATATTTCTGGCTGTCACTTTTTCACTAATCTAAAAGATAATGGAGCCTCTATAGCGATACTAGGAAATATCTTAGATGATACTTTTTACAAAGAAAGGCATACAGGGTTTCATGAGGCATATAATGAGATGTTTGAAAAAGAAGCGCAGTGTATGGCTTGTGATTATAAAAATTTATGCTACCAATGCCCTGCAGGGAACTTAGACGTAGATGGTACTCTATTCAGACCAGATGATATGTGTCAGAACATTGTTAAACTATATATACAGTTACACGAAGATATGTCTAGGAAGCAGTTTGATACTAAACTTAGAAAAATACAAGAGGCGGTTGGCTCCGAAGGAGACGAGGCCTTAACTAAAGGATTAAGTTACTTATTATTTTACTATATGTATAAGTACCACCCAACGTCGGTACAAGTACACAATGACTTAACCTTATCCCATAATGAATTAGTAGGCATTTGGAAACGTATAATTAATAAAGAATTAACTAGGCCTGCAGTAGAAGACTTTATAAGTTTTTTAAATACTAATGCTACAGAAGAATCCGTAGGAGAAATATCTGAGATCTATTATTTGGGAAGTCCTACAGCCCCTAACCAAGATACAGTATCTGATGATATGTATAGCAGAGCTTTCTATCTAACACTACTGCACTTTATCACTTTGGTGCCTACCGCTACGTCTTTTACTAATAACTTTAACTATGAGACTTAACGAAGTAGAACTGATAATAATTTACTTAGGTAATAAGTGTAATTTTGATTGTATTTATTGTGATAGAGGTTATATTGAGAACACTATAGGGGGTCAAACACTACATTTAGAAGAAGTAAGTGCTATGGAGAAGTTCTTTTTAGAAGTAGAGAAAACCCCGAATCAAATAAAAAGGGTATCTTTTCACGGAGGGGAGCCTTTCTTATTTATATCTAAGATTAAAAAGACTATGGAGTGGTTAGCCGAAATCGTTGAACGCAATGATTGGAAGGTATCTTTTACAACCAATGGGTCTTTAGTTAAACAGAACGAGGACTTCTTTGAGAGGTACTCGGGATTACTCACTTGTACCGTTAGTTACGACTTTATGTACCAAGGAATTAATAGAGTAAAGAAAGCCCCTAGCGGGGTTAAATGTGGGGAGTGTAACTGTGTAGATGTTTGTGAAGTTGATTTACCTAATGTAATTGAGATGAGTAAAGTATTAAATAAACACTGTACTGAATGGAAGTTCCAGTATGTAGTTCCTATTGATGAACCCGACTCCCTATCCTTTAAGAATCTTAGTGCTATTGTTAAGACTTGTTACGCTACAGAATGTAAGACTATTAACCTTATCCCTCTAAGACATAAGAGAGGTAAGGACAAGTTCGATGTTATCATAGATAGGGTAAACCTCCCGCAGTTTTTTGATGCTTTTATGGAGTTTGTACAGGTACTATACATTAAAAAATTAAATGTATTTATTGATGGACAATACCATAATATTGATAAAGCATACTTCAAAGGACACAGCAAACTAATCCTCGCGCCGGATGGCTACATATACCCCGAATTCGATTTCCTTGAGTATAAGGTAGAAAATGCGAAAATTGGAAATTGGCAGTCATCTAACCTCTATGATGATGAGGGTGATGAAGGAAAGATAAGAAAAGATTGTTTAGAGTGCTCTTCACGGGCGTCTTGTGGGTTGAAATACTTGTATTTCCTTTTTGATGAAAAACCTAAAGGCTCTTGTGTGCAGTTCTACAAGATTATTGACTTTGTAACACTACATCTTACGCAACTAAAAACTAAGAAAAATTTACTAGAATGGGTAGGAATTGATGAAACTTTTGAGATAAAAAAATGAATAAATATGAGAAACAATGGGTAGAGTATGACACTCTTAAGGCCGTAGAATACGACGTGTACTTTTCAGTAGGTAAAAGGTACTACTGTGGGGCTAACTGTGAGGTGTGCTATATTAAAGATCAGTTAGTAGAGGTACTAAAAACTCCAGGGGTCTACCCTACTATTACTCCCGGTATTATAGACTTATGGGATACAGTATTTGACTATTTTGGAGTAGTTAGGACAGATGATGATATTTACTACTATAAGAAAGAGTACCCGCAAGCTTATAAGTGGTTTAAAGAAAACGCACATAGAATGGAGTACTGTATAACAGATAACGCTATCGTTAGATACGATAAGATAATAGATGAAGTACAGTTTAAAGGTATGGGGTCTATAACTATTTCATCTGTTTTTGTAGATAAAACCAATATTCCTAAGTTACTAGAGATGTTGAAAAGGATACATAAGATATCCCCTATCAAACACTTTAAACTTATTAATACCTCAGGTACGGAGTCTGTAAACTTAAAACCCTTTGCAGGTTTCGCAGAGGATTTAGGTATAGACATCATAGCTCATCATGACTTTAGGGACGAAAGAACTCAAGTTTTAGACGGGTGGGCAACGGAACAGAGTGACTGGATCTCTACAAAAGGGGGAGAAGTAGTACATCTATACGCTAATAGTAGGGGGTCCACTACAGCACCTCATTTTTACTATGATAGGTTCTACTTCTCAAATGACGCTGCTTCAGACTTTGGAGTAGCCCCCTTTCATATAGTAGAAGGGGAGTTTAACCCAGAGTTATTTTGTGCGGATATGATAAGAGGTAAACAAGTAATCTATAAAAAATGGTTGGAATTAGACTTTACAGATTACATTAAAACAACACTAGAGTATAAGGTGAATTACCCTTTTAACTTTATACCTGGAGTTATGATGCCTTCATACTCTAAGTTTTGTGCTAAATTAGTTAGCAGAGGGTGGGTAAAGATTCCCCAAGGACTGTATAAAGAGGCAGATAGTATAACTTCTATAATGGAGAGAAATTGAAATTTATAACTAAAAGTGGTACTGAGTTCCAGTATGATAGTATTGGAAATGCTATGTATAATAGTAACAAGGAACTTATAAGCGCTCCAATGTCAATGGATTACACAGGTCTAAAAGATGGGCATAATACACCTTTTAAAACTAGAAACCCTGTGGCTTTAAGAATACTATTTGGGCATGCCTGTAACTACTCTTGTAGTTACTGTATGCAAAAAGATATTGGTAACCCAGACGAGAGACCTAAGAGTATGTACGCAGATGAGTTTATACGGAACTTAGGTACCTTGAATTTAGAAGGGCTAGAGCGTGTAGAGTTATGGGGTGGGGAACCTTTCCTATATTGGGAAGATATAAAAACAGTAATGTTAGCCTTAGACAACCCGGGCCTTCATTTCTTTATATCCACAAATGGGTCTCCTCTTAGACAAAAACACGTAGACTTATTTAAAGAGTTGAAAGCAACTGTAGCCTTAGGTATTAGTCATGACGGGCCTGCGCATGAAGAGTTAAGAGGTGAGGAGATACTACATAAACCTCACATACAGAAAGTGCTAAAACAATTAGATGACTTGTACCCTAAAGTACAGTTTTCATTTAATACTGTTGTTAGTGACACTAATTGGGATTTATTCGCAATTAATGACTTCTTCTATAAACACGTACAAAGCCTAAAACTAAAAAATCCTACACTAAGTTTTACCTTAGGTAGGAGTTATGACGAAACAGATTCTAAGAATAGTTTCGATGTCGTTGTTAGGGACTTAGAGGGACTGCGTAAAATGTGTACCAAGTATATTAATGCACATATTGAACAGCTTAAAGAGTTTGGGCTAAGAAAAGACTTACCTTTAATGAATTGTAATATATTTAATGGAGGTGCTGGGAGTATCAAGTACGCTCAGCATATGCGTGAAATCATACCTATTACAATGACCTCTAACTGTGGTGCAGATGCAGCAGATATACTTTCTTTAGACATAAAGGGAAACATTAGACTATGCCCTCATACTGAGCATATAAGTGGTAAACTTACTCAACTAGATAATATTGAGATTACAGGTATGGATTTAGACAAAAAAGACTCTCATTGTGGTACGTGCCACGTAAAACGCTTATGCAAAAGCTCCTGCCCTATAGCATTTCCAGACAAAACCTTTATTAAAAACTGCCAAGCAGAGAAGATTTGGTATGGTGCTATACAGCTAGGAGCTTTTGCTCTACTATTCGGAGAGGAGTGCTACAAAGCACCTCTTCCACAATCACACTGACACTGACAGTCACAAACTGTAGTGTAGTCATCATAAAAAGAGTGGTTATGTGAGATTAACTCATCTAACACACTAACCATATCTCTATACTTAGCCGCACTAATTTCTGCCCCTGTACTAGTATCTGTGGCCCCCGAGGCGCTAGTAGTACTTGTTGAAGTATCTTCAGCCATAATTATCCCGTCCTATCTGTTATACTATGCTTATGTGAGTGTATGTACCTAGACACGTTTGCATATTGATTAAATCTTGAAGCTTCAATAACTTCTCCTATACTTACACTACTAACATCAGAGGGTTTGGATACAGGCGCCCCCGTATTTTTAGACTCCGTTAAATTCCCCGAGTGTCCTGTATTCCCGTAGGTTTTAGAACTATACATATCAGTATAGTTATGATAATGAGCTAATGCATTGTTTAACATAGATCTAAGCTTATTAACGTGTACTGCCTCCACTATGTTGCCTGTACTAAATTTACTGTTCAAGTCTGCGGCGTTGGCACTGGTAACCCCCGCGTCCCCCCCTGCAGGAAACGTAATACTGTCGGGGTTTACTGTTCTACTAGCTGATCCCATAATCTCTCCTTTATTAGTTTAATAATTTCTGTTGTGTTATATAGGGTAAGGGTTAATTTAAGCCCCCCTGTGTCACTTAATACTTGTAAGTCTTTTGCTATCTCCCTACTTTGCACTATATAAGAGAGCTTCCTATTACTTAATTTAGCCATTGCTGCGTAGTAAGCATCTATAATATCCTCCGAGGCCTCTACCCAAATAGCTGCTCCTTTATATGGGACAAGTGCTGGAAGGGTAATTATACTCATGCCTTCTATATTGTCCCTGTTATCTATTAGTAGAGGCTTGATAATCCCAGGGTACACTATACGTTTGTGTATGTCACCTAAAGTTATTACGTCTTTCTTATTCAATAGGTCGTCTAGCCCTGTACCCTTACCCCTGAGTTTAGCTGTAAAGTCTATAAATTCCTCAGGCTCCCAAGGCACTAATTCAAATAGCGCTTCTATATCTTGGGCTCTTCTGTTTAAGCTAACCTTTAAATAATCTTGTATAATAGAGTAGTAGTCTATATCTATGATTCTAACGTCCGACCCCTCTCTATACAGGGCATCTCCTAGTATAGGCACAGCTTCTATACTACCTTCCATACCTAAAATATTGTGCCCGAAAGACTCTTCTAGTAGTACATATTTTTTAAAGGGTACATTGTTTAGTTCCGGGTGCCCTAACGCAAAGGTCGCTAAAGAGTACTTTTGTACCTTCATAGTATGCTTTCCAATTTAGTACTGGTATAATTAGTTAATACCCCTGATAAATATTCTTTAGGGTCGTAGTTCTTAGAACCCTTTATAGCATAGTGGTACAACCCGCCCCTTAATCTTGCCTTAGTGTCCCACTTGTACTCGGACACTACCAGATCTTTAGCTTTAGGGCTTTTAATCATCTGTATTAGAAAGTGACACAGGTCTAGCAGTTTTTTATCCTCCTTACCGTAAAACTTATGTATGCTTAGGAAAAAATTAGCTGGATTTATTAGTAGTAGCAAGCTAAAGAGGGCTTTAGGGTATATAAGTATCTTAAACTTTGTAGCAGATATGTCAACTCTACTTAAATCTTTACTGTGGTTTAACTCTACTACATTTATAGTATGTTCCATTAATATATCAAACAGCTGACTTTGTACTCCGCCTAAATTAGGTATAATATTATAGTAAATATCTTTTATTATATCCTTACCTAGGTAATTGGCTAAAGGCTGGATTATATCATTATTATAATAAGTCTGAGCCATACAATCTACTAAGTACATAGTTATCCAGTCTTCTTTAGAATAGCTGTAGGTTCCTACTACTATATCTACCGCGCTAGTGTCCACCATAGTACCTACTTCATTAAACCTGTAGTTAGTCACATCTTCTGGAAGTTCCACACTCAGAACTTTAATTTGGTACTCCTCCACATACTCTTTAGCCGCCGCGGGGGACGTAGGGAGCAGCTTCCACTTATGCCTAGAGTAAGCCATATGGTACTTATTGCATAGCTTAAATATATCAAAAAAAGAATCCAGCGTGGCCCCTGGAAGCCCTAGTATAAGCTCAAACTCTGCTAGGTGCTTCTCCGGGAACTCTTCTTGCAAGGCTCTATGTATGGACATATGGTCCTCTAAAGGTAGGTTTTTTCTTAGTATATTCTTAAGGGCCTCGGGGCTTGTTTCTTGTATAGCCAGTGTTTGAGTGTCCAGCATACTATGCTTAGTTAGCAGTTTATAAATCTCTAATAAGTGTTTCGAATTAGTCTTGGTAGGCCCCGCTATATTAATCTTAAGTTTAGGGTTCTTAGCTATAATAGCTTTTATTATATCTATATCCCTAGGAATAATACCAAAGTTAGCATCAATAATCTCAAAAGCTTTTAAGTTAAAATTACTTAGTAAGAAGTCTATATCCTCTAAAATTAATTCCGTAGGTTTGAAGCTTACTTTATCTCCGGTACCCCCGCTCCACTCGCAGTAGGTGCACTTATAGGGGCAGCCTCTGGAGCTTTCATAGAAGATTGTGTTATAGTCCCCAGTTAGCTTATTTGCGAATCTTTCAAATACTTTAGAGGGCCATTTAAAGCCTCTCTTAAGGTACTCTGTAGTAGCCTGTTTATAGTTTAACCTGTTTTCCGTAGGGTAAATACAAAAAGGTACTGTATCCATACTAAGTCCTTCATCTAAGGCCTTGAGCATAGCTGTTAGAAACACTTCCCCATACCCGTCCTCTCTACATACGTAGTCAATAAACGGGTGCTCTTTAAACCAGGCAGGGTTTACTTTATAGATCTGATGAGGCCCCCCTACTATAATAGTAGTATCTGGCAGATGCTTTTTAACCTCTTTTAATAGTACTATTAGCTTATCATAGCTCCATGTGTACATTGAAGTAAGTATTAGCGCAGGCTTCGTCTCTATTATAGTAGCTAAAGTGCTTTCTGAGAAACTTATAGACTCATTCCATAACCAAGCTGACTCGGGGTAGTTCTCTTCTATGTGCGCTTGAAAGGATAGCCATAGATATGGGACCGCCAGCTCAGAGGTGAGAGGGTTATAATTGATATAAGTTATTGATTTGGTCATATGGTATATTATACCCGACTTGACCATTTTTGTCAAGAACTATTTTTTCTTAGGTCAGTTACTGCGCCTACTATGTGTGCTACGTTTATTGTTCGGCTTAAATGCCAAGGCTCTGTTTTCTTTTCCATTCATTAGTCCTTATGGTTTCGGGAACTTATCCTTGATTGCCAAGATACTGTCTACCCAAGTTGAAGTGCCATCTCTGTTGTCATCGAATTGCATCTCGAACTGGTTAAGTTTGTCGTATTCTTGTTTGCGACTTCTTGCGTAGGCTTGGGAGTCGTAGATTGCTTGGAGTCGTGTTACTTCTGCTGTGATTAAGGCTTCGTCTAGTGTTACTACGTTGCCGTTGTTATCCCAAGCAGCAGAGCCACTAATAACAGTTGTAACATCTGAGTATATGTTTCTAATTGCTGTATCTCTCATCTTATGCTCCTATTTCCATAACTGTTATTGTTGATATGCCGTGTAATCTATGATTATTATCAGAATATGAACTTGTCCTATTTAAATAAAAGGTTTGACTTGTACTATAACTTTGAACTTTATATGTTGTGGCAGAAGTTGTACTAGGAGAATCTAAGAAAGTACCCCCTAATGCCATAACTTTATTAGTAGCACCTGTTGTCATATGCGACATTAGTGCTGGAGAACGATTACTTAAAGATGTATGTCCTCCTAGAACTGTTGAACCTCTTAATAGATTAATACCAAAATGCTCACCTGTACTACTACAAGAAGCGTTTGCTTCTACCATAATTAGAATTTTACTTGTAGTAGATGAGGGTGTTATAGATATACTAAACCCACTAATGTCAGTAAAAACACCCGTACCACCTCCACTCTGTGAAATTGTATCTGTTACTACTGACTGTAACACCTGCAATACCTTACCACCACCAGCAGCCGCCTGAAAAGTAGGTGCTACACCAGCACCACCAGAGGTTAATACTTGTCCACTTGTGCCTACTGCTACATTAGCAGGTGCTCCAGTAGCATCATAAGTAATGAGTTCACCATCTGTGCCGTGTGCCATCTTAGCGAGGGTTACTGAGTTATCATCAGGTGTATGTGTTGATGTTTGAAATGTAGGTGCTACACCAACACCACCAGAGGTTAATACCTGTCCACTTGTGCCAGTAGTTACATAAGCAGGGTCGCCACTTGCGTCATAAGTTATTAAGTTACCGTCAGTACCACCCGCCATTTTAGCGAGTGTGATAGCGTTGTCTGCGACTGCTGCATTACTAAGTACCCCACTAGCAATCTGACCTGAGCCATCTAATACAGGAATATTACCTGCGGCAGTACCTGTTGTCTTTGTTGCAGCATCGCCTAATCCTAGACTTGTTCTTGTAGTGGCTGCATCACCAGAGTATTGTACACTCATATTATAATTCTCCTGTTATGAGATAATTGTCCAAGTAGAACTTGAATCTGTTAAAGTTACTGCATAGCTTCCTGTTACTGTCACAGGCCCTGCTGTCATACCATTAGTACTAACTGGTATCGTTATATCTTCATTAATGGTATTAGCATTAGTTCTTATTACTGATGAAGTACCTAAACTAGGACCTCCTAACTCTACTGCTGAATC
>Ga0209663_1001611_pt1 | contig 11342 bp, 21 predicted proteins | sample SaaInlV_135m_DNA_2_FD_184667 | JGI IMG/M metagenome (GOLD analysis project Ga0209663, IMG submission 184667) | Marine microbial communities from expanding oxygen minimum zones in the Saanich Inlet - Saanich Inlet SI073_LV_120m_DNA (SPAdes) (version 2) | ecosystem: Environmental > Aquatic >... | reverse complement strand
GCTGGGCTACCAAAGCCAACAGGCTGTATCTAATGCGATGGCCTACTTATGATATAGTAAACTTTTGTCGAGATGCTTTAGGTATCAGACACGACTTAGATATTATAGTATCGGAGTGCTGTTTAAAGCACGAGGGTGCAATGGGCTGGACTTATGATATGCATGATAATGAGATTGACATTGAAATTGATGAGAGTTTAGGCTTCCAAGATAAAATAATCACTCTATGTCATGAGATGGTACACGCTTGGCAGTTTTCTCAAGGTAAAGAATCCAATGAGGAAGAAGCCCTGAAATTAGAATTAGAATTATACAACAAATACAAGGAGAAAGGACGTATATGAGTTTAGATAGAACAGGAAATGGGTACTTAGTTGACCCTACCACATGGTCAATAGATGTAATGCATAAAATGGCTATTGAAGATGAACTTGAATTAACTGATTCAATGGTACATCAAATAGAGGTAGCTCGCGATTATTTCGCGGAGAACTCAAGCGTACCACCAATTAGAACATTTGCTAAAGTGGTTGGCATAGATAAAGGTAAGCTATTCAAGGAATGGCTAACAGGTCCGATGAAGCCTATCACTAAGTATGGTGGTATGCCTCAACCGACAGGGTGTGTGTAATGGAACTAGTAGATATACTATTCGGTTTTATAATGATGACAGGATTTTGGTTAGCTTACTTATGTGGAAAAGACGTAAACTGCTTGAAGTGTAAAGATGGAGGAACAAAATGCTACAAAAATTAAAAGGAGTAGGAATAGCTCTGGTATTATGGACAGGTCTAATAACTTTAGGTAACCAAGCAAGGGCTGAGGTCTTTGCGTACCTGCCTCAAGGTACTGTAACTATGGATGTAGTGAAAGAAGATGGGTATGGTACCTCAGGTACGTGGCTATGTTCCACTTTAAAGGACTGCTATGTCAAAGTACTAGAAGCTGAGGAAAGAGGGGCAACACAGTACTGTAGAACTATAACTATTAAAAGAGATGGTAAAGTAGTGTGGCATAGAGACTACAACTCTCCTTATTGGGGAGGGTTGAAAAATTGAAAACACTTAATGAGAAAGCTGTCGAAGAGCAGTTTGACCAGTTAAAGTTTGACCACTATCAACTACAAAAAGAGTACAGTGATTTAAAAGGCAAGTACGAGCAACTGTGTACTAAGCTAAAAACTAATGCCAACGATACTAGAAACGAAGGAGAAAGGTTCCTTAGTAGTTACGCTAGAGATAGAGCGGGACCTTGGAGCTAGGTATGTTTGAAATTTTATTAATATTAGGGGCTATATGGATAGGATGGCTGCTAAGTTTATATTGGGAGAGGGGTAATGAAGATGCATACAGACGAACAATGCGCTATAAAGGTACGGGGGATAAAGATGCTGAGCGAACAACTTCAGCGTAGACATAAAGGCGTAGACCACGATAATTTCGCGCTATCAGAGTCAATTACAATTATGTGCGAAGAACTGCTTAGGGAGTTTAAAAGTGTCGAAGAAGATTAAACAAAATGAAGAAATATACAAAGAAATAACACAAAGCGGTAAATCGCTATTACAATTATACACAGAATTAAAACAATTATACAATAAGGAGAAAAAAGCATGGGTAAGCAAATGATAGATGGAGTTTTAAAAAGGGGTCAAAAATCAAGAGACCAAAATGGCAATAGAACAGTAAAAAAAGTACTAAGCCACGGCACTTATAGATGCCAAAGAAAGGCTCTTTCTTGTGCTCAAAACGTGTTTACTAAAAAGAAACTAACCAATAGAGTTCTTAGACAAATGACTAAGAAGGAGCTTTTGAATATCGAACAAGTAAACCCTACCAAAGTTAATAAATTCTTAGCGAAGTTGGCAGGTCAGTCCTTGCAGGACAAGTATGCCCGAGACGTAGCTATTAACACTTTAGAGGAGCGTATTGATGCCTTTGGAGTATAGTCTCCTAATGCATACAGTTCTTATTTCAGCAATGGGATGGAGCTTTTATAAGATAGGCAGATCGGAGGGGATTGAGGAGACTCTTACATTCTTACACGAGCAGGACTATCTAGACTTTGAGGAAGAGAAATAAAAACTTTTCCTTGACAAATAAAAAAAGTTAAGGTATAATATAACTTGTTATATGAAAAATATAACGAAAACTTAAAAAATCTACACGGAACACCCTGCAACCAATGCGGAATATGACTAATTTATTAGAATACATAAAGCCGAAACACAAGTAAGCAAATAACTGTGTAGTACCTCTTAAAAAGATAGATTTTTGTAAAATGCCAATCTCACTCTTGTGATGATAGCCTTCAGATAAAATGTTTAAAATCTATTTTCTGTATATAACAATAACCATACACTAGGCCTTGAGTACTTAAGTTGTTATTGTTAATATACTAAAAACTTCCTTGCTCAAGTTGTAAGGTAAAAAAATAAACTTGACATTTCGACAACATTAGAGTATAATGTACTTTAGGGTCGAGAATTTAATGGATAATCAGTCTCGACTACAAATATATGTGGCTGCTAGATCTATTAGGTTCTCGGCCTTTTTTTCGTCTATAGGAAATGAGCATGGCTAAAAAATCTACCTTTGAAGAGGCTTACAAAGAGATAGTAAAGATAACAGCTAAGAACTTCAAAGCTAATAAGTCAAAAAAGGGGGGTAAGCGCGACAGACTTACCTTTCGTAGTATTTCTGAGTTTGATATTGCAGTACTGGATCTATCTCAAGGAGCCTTATTAGCCGAAGGCCTAAGCCCTTTTCAAGCAAGACTTATACTAGAGTTTTTAAGTAATAATAAAGACCACCCAGATGTAAGAGCCTTATTATCTTCAAATAAAGAGGGGGGTACTTCTAAAGCAGGTTTTAAGACAGTATCTAGTAGAGTATCTAAAGTAGTAAAACTTATTAACCAGGAAAACCCTGGGGAAGACTTAAATATACATACAGCACACCAACGGGGCGCTTCAGCCTCTCTAGCGGGCAAAATTCAGACTTTCTCTAATTTAGGTACGGGAATGTTTACTACTCGAGCAGGAAATACTACCGCGGGAACAAAAAGAAAGTTTACCAACCAAACTAAAGCCCAGAGTAATATTAGAAGAATTAATAACGAATTTCTAATTAGTAATAAAGATGCTATAGCTAGAGAGGTTAGGGCTAAGATGGAGAAAGCTATATACCAGATTGAAGGGCAGGGTATTGTAGTAGAAGATTTTGTTAAAGAAATAATCGAGTCCAATGCTAAAGGGAGGCCTTTACAAACAGTAACCTTTGGTACTGCAGATTTCAATACAGCCTTAGGCAGAAAGGTAGAGAAACCTTTAAATACTGCATTAAACAAAGTATTAACAGAGTACGCTAGTAAGCTAGAAGAGAATTTGGCTAAAAAATTAGGTAAGGATGTAGAGGATTTGAGAGCCTCTCCTTCTATAGAAGAAAAGGTAGCTTTAGGCCTAGTAAACGTACTGGCGGACAAGAAAGTAAAATTAGCTAAGAAGTCTAAGAAGAAAATCGGTAATAAGGCTAAGAAACGAGCAGTCAAGGTTACTACTAATAATAAAGCAGTAGTTGGCTTCAAAAAAGTCTCTATGCAGAAAAAGAAAGGTCAAGTACAAGCTCAAATGAGCCCTTTAGCCTTGAGAGCTCTACTACAGCGTGCAATTGAAGAAGCTGTACAAAGAAACATGGGTAAGGGCAGAGCTAGAAAGGTTTTAAACTACAGAACGGGGCGTTTTGCAGAAAGTGTAAATATTGACAATGTAGTGCCGCGTAGAGATGGCGCAATGGTCGCGTTTTATTCTTATATGAAGAATCCATACTCCACATTCGCGGAAGGTGGCGCCCAATACCATAAGGGGCCAAGTCGTGACCCAAATTTACTTATCAAGAAGTCCATGCGTCAATTGGCTGCTGCCGCAGCAGTTACGCGGTTCTTCCCAATGGAATCATAATGAAAAAATTAATAGCAATATTCTTAATCCTTAGTTTGACCGGGTGTACCACTTTGGGCGTGCCAGAATCAGCAAAACCTAAGAATGCAATCAAGACAGTAGCGACTACCGGAGCAACTTATGCAATTGCAGGGCCTGTACCTGCCATAGTTAACTTAGTCACTAGTGTACTAGTAGATGAGACTTTACCTCCAGCGGATACTTCTTGTAAAGTAGAAAAGGGCAATACACAGCAAATGTGGTCGTGCCTTTTTGAAGAAATGAAAGAACTGATTATAGGAGGAGTAATAGTATTTCTAATATTTACTACAGTTGTAGCTCCTTGGGCATCTCAACGTAGACAAAGAAGAAAGAGAAAGTACGAGCAATATAAAGCTGAAGCTAAGGCAGCTAGAGTAGTAAATGCTCAGGCGGTTCAGAAGTGAGAAAGGCAAGATGCATAAATTGCGGAGTAGCAATACTATCAGCAGTAGTGTTTTTTATATCAATAGCAATACTGCTATTAAATAAATAGGAAGAAAAAATGGAATTATTAGTAAATTATTGGCAGTTCACTTTAGTAGGGGTACTTATTTTTATCGCATGGATCGTTAACTACCTTATTAGTGACGAGTCGGACTTAACATATGATCAGGAGGGTATGCCTAAGATGAAGCCTATACCTATTGAAACTAAATCAAAAGGTTTCTGGGGCGGAGTTTGGTTGTGGCTTGTTACTACACGTCGTTGGGAAATCGTAGAAGATTTCTATTACTCTTTAGATGGACAACGCCTAGTTATCCCTGCAGGTTTCACTTTCGATGGCGCCAGTGTTCCTAAGTTTTTAAGGACTTGGCTAAGCCCTATGGGTGTGTTACTAGTGGGTGGCTTAGTTCATGACTACGGATATAAATACGCTACATTACTAAAAGACAACAAAAACGAAACTATTGGTACTAAGACACAGAAAGATATGGATATTATATTTAGAGATATTAATGTAGAAGTTAATGGATTTAGAGTATTAAACTATGTAGCCTACTATGCATTACGCTTAGGCGGTTTCGCAGCTTGGAAGGGGCATCGTAAAACTAAGGCTACTTGGTTAGAGGGGTGAAATCAACAGAAAAAATAGCATTAGGTTGGGTATTAGCAACAGTATTATTATTATACTATGAAAATGCGGTAGATAACACAAATACCACAACTAGTACGAATACATCTACAGTTGACCATAAGAATCAACCGGTGGGCGGCGCATTATTGTGGGACCAAATACAAGACAATACAGCTAAAGTGACGTCTATTAAATCATACGATGATACAGACTTAATTCATAAGATTTCAAAGAATAAAGATAACATTACATCTATTCAAACAAAACAAGGTACACTTGATTTTGGGGATATAATGAAGAAAGTAGAAAGACTTGAAGTTGAAATTATTAACTTGAAAGAGCGTCAAAGAGAAACTAGTACTAAAGTTAATTCTTCGGGTAACCCCTTAAGTCTATAATGAAAAGGGGTTTAGTAGTCTTAGCTGCGTGGTTGGTAGTAGCAATAGTATATTCACAAGCTGAAGCATTAGATGATTTTGACTTAGCCAAGTATGGCGATAATGATATAGTCGAAATTGGCCGTAACAACTTTATTGTTAAGTTAATTACATATACTAATAGACAGAGATTAACCGAAGCATTCGAAAAAGCGAATGGTATTACATTAGAGGAAGGTACAGGAGTTAGGGGTTTTGCAGTTATGTCAGACGTGGAAGATGTATGTTATGTTCATATTATACCTGCAGGGATATGGGATGACAGAGAGTCTATGGCTATTATGGGACATGAAATATATCATTGTGCTTTGGCGGACCACAAAGAAGTACTAATCAATGAAACAGCCAAGATTATTAATGACGAACAAGTCTTGGGGGACATTGAAGACTTATATGCTCAGGATAGAGTACTGGAACTTGAGTGGCTTAGAAAAGACTATGAAGATATGGGGATTAAAATAGATGGAAGTTAAAGACTTTAGTTTACAAATGGGGGAGCTATTAACTCCTTTCATTTCAATGATGACTATAGTAATTATAGGATTACTAATAAAGGATTTGGCTAGTGATATAGCTAATGGGATATCTTTTAAATACTTTGGACCTTTTAAAGAAGGAGATAAAGTTATTTTAGATGGACATAAAGCAGTAATTGTTAAAATTGGTTTAACAGTTTCTGTGTTCGGATGTGACGACCCTGAGAGAGGTTATATTTGGAGATACATTCCAAATGACAAAATAGGGTCGCTAACTTTAGGGAAAGTTATAACAAGTTCAACAAAAAAGTTATAACACCTAAAAGTCCGAGATGACTAAAAAATATATTATAACAATAAAGGAAGAAATATATATGTTAAAAAATATTGTAAGCTGGATCAATGCTGGAACGGAAGCTGGTGTAGCATTAATCGCCTTAGGCATTGTGTTACAAGTGATATTTGGCGGAACTGTGCCATTTATCGGAGGCGATATCGTAGGCACGATTACAGGCATTATTACAGGCCTGGGTAATGCAGGCTTAGTAGGCTTAGCCTCTTTAGCAGTAATTTATCACATTTTCACGAAAAAATAAGATAATATAGCCCTTAAAGACCTCACTTAATTGTGGGGTTTTTTAAGGGTAATCGAAAAATAATGCTTGACAAAATTGGTCAAATCAGGTATAATATACCGTATTGACTAAAAAATTTGGAGGAAAAACGGATGACTTGGTACTTGTGGTATCTAGTTTTCGCTATCTCAGGTGGAATAATGTCTCATAGAGCCTTATATTCCCCAGCAACAAGACTAGCGTTAGAACTAAATCCCTCTTGTATATGTTTGACGAGTCCCATTCTAACACAAACTATATGGGTGATGCTATCAGCGATAGTAGCCCCCTTACTAATAATACCTATACTAATACCACAAAAACAAGAAATATTTATCATTACTCTAGCAAAAGTATTTGCTAGTAAAAACGGAGAAGACGAAAATGAGTGAGAAGGAATCAACAATTACTATTGAGGATAAAGAATATAAGTTTGGCGACTTAACGGAGCAACAGCAAAGTTTAGTCTCAATTTATAGGACATGGTCAAAAGAACTAAATGACCTAAGATTAGACGTAGCTAAAACAGAGTCTGCTTTACGCGACTTGACTAGAGAAATTACTGCTTCTATGGGAGAAGAAGCAGAAGTAGAAGACTAATCTTGAATAAAGAAGGCTTAATCCATTCTATCTTATTATTGCACAACTTAAGAGAGGATTTAAAACCCAGTCTTGTTAAGACACCTATAAAAGTATTACAGGCCCTGTATGATAAGGGGTTTGAAAATGCTAAGGAACATAACAATATTAGGGCACGACTGTCGAAATACGAAACAGTTGATTAAGTATATTTTTAGGTAAAGCGAATCGGAGGCTACGGCCTCCTTTTTTGTCTCTGAAGTATTTAGGTAGAAATGCTAAAATATTTCTTGACAAAATGGTTAAATCTTGGTATAATATGTTTGTGAAATTGAGAAATCACAGAAAAATTTTAATTTAACATAAGGAAAAAATATGGCTTGGACAGATGAAGCAAAAGCAGAAGTAATCGCAGAATATCAGGATAGAGAACCTACTCCTGAAAATAGTATGGATATCGTTAAGGAATTAGCTGAGGAAACTGGGCAAACTCCTAATGGTGTGCGTATGATTCTTTCAAAAGCAGGAGTTTATGTAAAGAAAGCTCCAGCAGCAAGTGAAGGTGGTGATAAGCCTAAGCGTGTGAGCAAAGCAGAGCAAATTGATAAGTTAAATGGTGCCTTAACTGACGCTGGTGTAGAAATTGATACTGATATTATCGAGAAACTTACTGGTAAAGCCGCACTATACTTCTTTGAAGTAGTAGATAAACTTAACAAGGAAGACTAATGGCTACGCGTGGGGTTAAGGTAAAAGCAGGAGAGGACTTAACAGACAGCAGTGTCAAAAGAGTAATCGAATTCTTAGAGGCAGAAAAACCCATAACTAAAAAGGAAGCCTGTAAAATGCTTAACATTAGTTATAATACTACTCGTCTTAACAACATTATGGAAGGCTACAAGGATAGAGTCGCAATGACTAAACGCCTTAAAGCCAAGAAACGAGGAACACCAGTTGCCCCACTAGAGTTAGAAGGCATTGTCCTTGACTACCTAAAAGGCACATCAATAGTAGATTTGGCAAAACGTAATTATCGTTCTACCTTATTTATTAAAGGTATTATCGAAAAATACAATGTACCCCCACGAGCTAAGGCCTCAAGTTACTTTAGACCCGAAATGCTTCCAGAAGAAGTATTAAAAGAAGAATATGAACACGGAGAGATGTGCTGGTCGTCAAGATACAATACTTTAGCTTCCATTGATAAAGAAATACAATGTGATAAGGAACATGGTAAAGTATACCGTATTTGGACATATGGCAAAAACTCTCAGTATGCATGTCAACCTTGGTACGAGTTAGGTAGTCTAACTCACTTGGAAGATGAGGGAATAAACGTAAGACAGGCTGCTAGTCAAATGGACTATGAGTGAATTATACAATAGAGTAATCTATGAAAATGAAGTTAAAGGAGAGCAATATAGGCTAACCGTTTCTGAGTTCAGAGAACAGATGTACTTACATATACGAAAGTATTATCTTAGTTTCGATGAAGGGTACTTACCCACTAAAGAAGGAGCTTGTATACCAATGACTATAGGGTCAGTGGCAGAACTATTTGACGCATTAGTAGATTTATTATCAGAAACAGAAGTAAAGTTTAGTTTCGCTAAGGAACTAAGAAAAGAATTGGAGGAAATTGTACATGACGGACATCTCGACAAAGTTGAGAGGGGCTAGTAAAGCCTACTACGACGGAAAACCCACAATGTCAGACGAAGACTTTGACCTTTTGGCCGAAGCTCATAAGTTTGAGGAACTGGGCGCTCCTGTTAGTGATCGCGTTAAGCATACATACCGAATGTTCTCCCTACAAAAGTATTATAAGGGCGAAGGTAAAACTCCTTTAGAGGGGTACAGTAGTAATATTATTGAAACCCCTAAGTTGGATGGGGCGGCTATCTCAATCTTCTATAGTGAAGGTAAAGTTAAACAAGTTTTAACAAGAGGTGATGGCTTTGAAGGATTAGATATAACTAATAAGTTTATATTTAACCAGCCTGTACCCTATATGGTTAATAATATGGGAGAGTTCCAAGTTACTGGAGAGATTGTAGCTCCAAAAGAGATACCTAATGCTAGAAATTATGCGGCAGGTGCATTAAATCTAAAAGATACGCAAGAGTTTCTTAGTAGAGATTTAACTTTTATTGCATACAATGTTCAACCTAGTATGAGTGATTCTTTCTCTCAAGATATGTACCTATTAGAGTGCTTAGGTTTTAATGTAGTTACTAAACAAGACTGGAAAGAGTTTCCTACCGATGGTAGGGTATTCCGAGTGGATAACTATGAAGACTTTAAGAACTACGGAGAAACTTCTAAACACCCGAAAGGTGCCTATGCTTTCAAAGAGCGTAGTGCAGGAGTTCCAACAACGTTACTTGATGTAGTTTGGCAAACAGGAAAGTCGGGTAAAGTTACTCCGGTAGCTATTTTAGACCAAATAGAAATTGAAGGGGCTAAGATAACCCAGGCGACTTTGAATAACATTAAGTATATAGAGGACTTAGGGTTAGAGATAGGGTGTACCGTAACGGTAGAAAGAGCGGGAGGTATCATACCCCGAGTGATAAAAAGAATTTAATTATAACCTCAGGTAAAATAGTTCTTGACAAAATGGTAAAACTTAAGTATAATATACATATATAGAATGAAAAAACAAATTTATAAAATAATAACTCAACCAACTAAATGCCCAGCGTGTAACGCGGACTTAGTTAAAGTTAAAGACCAATTATTTTGTAGAAATGAAAGCTGTGAGGCACAGTCGTCTAAGAAGTTAGAACACTATGCGAAAGTTTTAAAGATTAAGGGTCTAGGCCCGAAGAGTATTGAAAAACTTGGTATCACAACTATAATAGACCTATACGATTTAACAGAAAGCACATTAGTAGATGTCCTTGGGAAAAACGGAGTAAAGATTTACTCCAACATCCAAGTCAGCAAGACTGCAGACCTAGCATCATTACTGCACGCTTTCTCTATAAATTTAGTAGGGTCTACAGCAGGTAAGAAATTATCTGCAGTTATATCCCACATTGAGCAATTTGATGAGGAGAAAGGAAAGCAAGCAGGGTTAGGACAGAAGACTATTGAATCTATCTTAGACTGGGTTGCTAAAGAGTATTTCGGCAAAGGCATCAACAAACTGCCTTTGAGTTTTAAATCTTCTGAACAAGAAAGTAGCCCAGTAGAAAGTAATGGGCTTAAGGTTTGCATAACAGGTAAGCTGGTTGACTTTAAGAACAGGACAGAAGCGGGCGAATATCTCAAGTCTAAAGGTTATATTATCGTATCGGGCGTAAGCAAGAATACAGATATACTAATAGATGAAGAGGGTAGACAATCAAGTAAACGAACAAAAGCCGAAAGTCTAAATATAGACATCACAACAATTAAACAACTTATAGGAGATTAAAGAATGGCAAATTCTATTCCAAAGTGGACAGACGAACGTACTGACACACTAACATCACTGGTTGGCGACACGTCACCAGTAACACAAGCTACAGTAACTAGTACTGCATTAACATTAGAGACTACTCCACGTAGTATTTCTTCTAAGTTACGCAAGATGGGTTACGAAGTAGAATTAGCTGCTAAAGCTAACACACGCGCATATACTGAAGCTCAGGAATCTGAGTTAGCAGATTTTGTTAATGACAATTCTGGTCGTTATACTTACGGCGAAATCGCTGCGATGGTATTTGATGGTGAGTTTAGCCCTAAGTCAATTCAAGGCAAGTTATTGTCTATGGAATTAACTGAAGCAGTTAAGCCAACAGTACGTGAAGCTGCTGCACGTACTTACTCAGACAGCGAAGAAGCTACTGTATTAGAAATGATCGGTAATGGTGACTTTGTTGAGGATATCGCGGATGCTTTAGGTAAAAGCATTAACTCTATCCGTGGAAAGGCTCTTAGTCTTTCTAGAACTCATGGCGTTTCTATGCCTAAGCAGCGTGAGTCACACGCTAAAGTGAAGACCGACGCTTTAGAAGCTCTTGGCAGTGTTTCTGACATGTCTGTTGAAGATATCGCTGATGCGATTGGCAAAACAGTACGTGGCGTTAAAACAATGTTGACACACCGTAGCATTTCTTGCTCTAACTATGATGGTGCGAAGAAAGCTGCTACTGCTGCTGCTAAGCGCGCTACTGCATAAGTAGTCCCGCTTAA
>Ga0209663_1001567_pt1 | contig 11533 bp, 12 predicted proteins | sample SaaInlV_135m_DNA_2_FD_184667 | JGI IMG/M metagenome (GOLD analysis project Ga0209663, IMG submission 184667) | Marine microbial communities from expanding oxygen minimum zones in the Saanich Inlet - Saanich Inlet SI073_LV_120m_DNA (SPAdes) (version 2) | ecosystem: Environmental > Aquatic >... | reverse complement strand
AAATCACGCCATCACCTTCGCTGCTCATGGCCGCCATAAATCACGGCGGCACATTCTATCGCCTTGATGAAAGTTCGCAGTCTGGTGACTGCGGCGTAGCCAAACGTCATGGCCTTGCATAAACAAGAGGCGCAAGTCATGGCCCTTGCATGCGCAGTTAAAGGCATTCCGTTCGGCTATAGCCTCACTCAAGTTAAAGGCAAAGCAACTGCATCCGAGCAGAATCATTCTCGCCCCTCCCCGCTTTTGCCATCCTCCCAGAAGCGGCCTGACGGCCTCCCTCCTGCTTAACCCCCTCACCCCATATAAGGAAGTGATATTGAATCGGGAGGATTCAACAAGGGGGCATAGGGGCTGTACGCGGGCCCCCCAACCCCGCTACGGACTTGCAGTCCTTCCCATGATCCTGCTCTCAAGAACAAACGCCCGTCCATCGGAACGCGATTTGAACAATCGCTTTTCCTGTAACCTGACGGAAAGGAGATTGCTTTGAAAGCATATTGTGTATATGTTTTGAAGAGTACGGATCGCCTAAACAAAAGGTATAGAAATCATGGAAAACAACAACGAGTGCGAGCAAAACAACGATGATCTCCCCCTGGAATACTTCCAACGCTGGGGAAAAAGATATCAGAAGAGCAAGATGATCTATATCCGGGTCAGGCCTGAAGAAAAGGAAACTATTCTGATCGCCTGCAAAAAAACAGGCTTATCCATATCGGACTTTGTGATGGGAGCGAGCTTGGAAGCGGCGGAAGCGGTTATAAAGAAGTATCGCTCGATATTTCCAAGGACACAGAATGTTGGACCGCAGTAACTAAAGGAAAAATTTTATGACAAGTACAAAAGCACCAGGACCATCCTTTGATGAATTCAAAAGAATACTTCAGGCTAATAAATACGAACATGATGAGATCCTTCCTGCTATTGATGCGATGAGCCGAGAAAATCCCGAGCATAGCTTTCTTGTTCCATTGAGCGATTGGCCTGAGACCCAAAAGAATAGTTTTTTAGCTTTTCGTTTGTTGGGCCCCGAAGCGTTGGAAATACTTTTCAAGAAAGATCAGAACCCTCTCTATGCATGGAGGGCTTATCAAAACTGTCGGGAACACAAAATTCCGATTCCCGATTGGGTTTTGGCGTACCTTGATTCCTCGGCAGGAAAGCTATTGGATATTGAGTTTCCTGAACAGCCTGCACACGAAACCTATGCCGCGTTAGGTTTGAATCAACCTGGAAGTGGCACCGAATACGGAAGGTTTTATGAGGCAGAAAAAAAACTGAATGCCGTATGCAGAGTCATTGTCTTGAGGCGTAACAAAGAGGATTCTGAGCTTCCTAGCAGGGCAATTGATATATACGCACAGGTTGCTGACGAATACAATGTGACTATTGATACGATACAAAAATGGTGTAAAGAGAACCGCCAGCTTTTTAATTCACCTCAAAAATCTTGCTAGCAAAATTTCAAGAAAACGTTACTTGTTTCATACACGCATTACCCCCGCCAATTGACATAAGGTGATCGCCAGTACGAATAAACTGGAGGTTATCAAGTGCAATCATCTAACTTTAAAAACTCAGAAGATCAAAAACAATTCATCCCGTTTGATCTGCAGGCATTAATCGATGAGAAGGCAGCAGCTTCCTTTCTTAATGTCACTCCCCGCTTTTTACAAAACCGCAGGCAACATCGAAAAAGCCCGTCTTATATCAGGATAAGTCACCGATGCGTTCGATATCGCAAGGCTGACCTGCTTTCTTTTGCAGAGGAGCATCTCTGCCAGGGAGTGAAGGCAGAAAGAGGTTAGGAATGGCAAAAGGAATGTTTGTTGACAGAAGAATGCACCGTTCTCCTGCCTTCCGCAAGATGACTGCGAGTTCCATATTTATCCTCCTCGAATTTTATTCTCGGCGTCAGGTGGCGAAGATTCCTAGACGGGGTTACCAGATAAGCAATAATGGGGAAATATTATTTACTTACGCTGAGGCTCAGAATAAATTCGGAATTTCACGCTCAACTTTCCGTCGTGCTGTCGATCAATTAGTTAATTTAGGTTTCATTGAAATCGCTCACCATGGTGGTGGGATGATGAAGGATTGTTCAAAGTATGGAATCAGTGAACGGTGGAAAGATTACGGCAGGGAAGAGTACATTAAAAAGTCCCGCAAAAAAGATACCCGAAAATTAGGTTTCACAACTAAGAACTGGGAAGACAGAACGGGTCGCAAACGCAGACCTAAATCAAAAATAGGTATCAACAATGATACTAACTCAAGTATCACGAACGATACTCGTGACCATCAAACAGCCGTTACCCCAAGTATCACCAACGCTACCCATAAAACAGATCCTAACTACTATATTCAAAAAGGGCTTGATGTACTTAAGGCTATGCATCCTTCTCAGTATCACTAACGATACTATTCTATAGATTTCCATACCAATCAATAACAAATAGGTGAGGCATCTACATGAACCGCAATCAACCAAAAAAAACCAAAAGCCCAGGCAGGGCCATTCGTGAACATTGTATTGAGTGTATGGGAGGCCGGGGTTCGGGACACAACTATTCGAAGTTGATTTCGGAGTGTTCATCGCATGACTGTGCTTTGTATGAATTTCGTTTTGGGAAAAATCCGTATCATTCTCTGGCACTGACTGGTGAACAGAGAAAAAGATTGGCTGACCGGGCAAGAAACAGCGTTCTGATCCAGCGAGCGGCTGGGAAAAGCAGGTCTAAAACCAACGATCTTGGTTGACCCGTACCTTAGGTATGGGTCTGCAAGGAATCAGTAAAATCAGGTTTATTTATGTTAAGCTCCCCACACTGGAAGGCTGACCGCTCCTTAAATATTGGAGGAGCAATGAAAAAGCAGATATACAGGCGTGGCCAGCAGAAAGTATGTTATGCCGATTGTCAGTACCTGGGTGTGCGGATTCGGGATTGCCTGTTTACCACCGATGAAGTGATAGCTCATGAGCGATTGGCTGAACCCAAACTTTTAGTGAGAAAGGGGGAGTACCAGAAGTGGAAGCGGAAGTTTAATGATTGCGCGATTGAATGGCTGGAAAGTTTGGATACGAGAAGCCAAAGCAATATTCGTTATGAATCAATTTACCGAGTTCACCTGTTACCGTATTTTGGCAGTAAGAGAGTGGTTGATATTGTGAACTACGACAACAGGAACGGAAAAAATATGGTGCAGGCGTATTTTGAAAAAAAAGTTGATCTACCGGAGAGCTCTCTCAAGAAACATGCTCGAGTTCTTCGTTGGATTATGAAACTCGGTGATTCTTCTTTTGAATTGCCAGCCATTGTTTATCGCAACAAAGGGTTCTATCAAACGAAATTTATGACGCAGAATGAACTTGATGCGGTTATCGGTTATTTGGATGATCAGCACCAAGCAATCGCTCTGCTCATGGCGTATACCGGATTTTCTTTAGGGGACGCTGTGAACATCAAATGGTCCGTGATTGATCTTAAAAACAGAATGATTCGAATTGTGAGGGGAAAGACCCAGGTCAAGGTGAGTATGCCAGTCTGCGATGCTCTCTATGATTTGCTCCGATACCGATTCCGAGTAAGAAACATTCACGACAATCGGGTATTCAATGTGGGTAAGCAGGGTTTTCAGAAAGGGTGGAAGAGGGCAGTGGGAAAATCAGACATGAACTGGAAACCGCGCCCTACTGATTTACGCCACTTCTTTGCAAGTTACCTGCTGAATAACGGTGAAGACCATTTGGTGGTTGCCAATTTGATGGGCCACTCATCGGTAAACATGCTGCGTAAACGATACGGGCATTACGGTGATGACAGGCTGAAAAAGGCAATGAAATTATTTGATACGAATTCCACAAAACTTCCACAACAAGATGTCAATTGATTGGCAGAGTATCTAAGTGATTGAATTTAAAGTGACCCCACGGGGAATCGAACCCCGGTTTCCGGCGTGAGAGGCCGGAAACAACCCCCTAAAGAGCTTTGATTTGTATATAAGTTATAAGGATTTTGATAACGTTTAGGCAACGCTTGGGCAACGTTCATTATTATATGCCCCTTGCCATTTTCTTACCCACCGCCTGGAAACCTTCCTTCACTGTTCCCTTTATAGCGTGTAGATAAGTCTGCGTGACTCGGCTTCCTGGCGCATGGCCTAAAACCAGTCCCACCACTTTTTCAGGAACTCCAACATCCAGTAGGTTAGATGCCATATAGTGTCGAAGTGATTTACAAGAACCTTCTACTCCGGCTTTCGTAAACGCCCTGTTAATCGCGGTGGTAACGGCCTTGTTGCTTGGAACTTGGAAAATTTGGTCTGGGTTTTTAAGGTCAGTCACCTTAACGGAGCTAATCACTTCCTTTGCTTCAGGGCAAAGAAAGGTCAAAATATCTTCTCCGGTTTTGGCGCGTTGCTTCTGAATAAAATCATCACTTCCAATTTGAGAGCGTTTCAGATTGACAGCATCGCTAACTGATAAACCCGTAAAGCTCATCAGAGTAAATATCTTCTGATAAGTTTCACCAAACTCTTCCGATGATTTCAAAACCAAACCGGAAACTTTCCTAACATCCGCATGGTCTAAAACACCAGCTTCACGCTTCGGACAGTTCACCCATTTTGTATATTTAGGCATCTTGAAGGTGGAATTAAAGCGTTCACAAACGTCTTTAATCACTCTTAGTTCCTTCGTGATAGTAGACCTTGGTGCGCCTTGTTCCTCGCGGTCAACCTTGTATTGCTTCAATAAAGCCGGGGTAATGTCGCCAATGCTCAAATCCTCAAACACTGGAAGGATTTTACTCTTGAGCCTTCCCTTATTATCTTTCAACGTTGACTCCGTTTTTTCCCCTTCACTGCTTGCCCATTCAAAATAGGTAGGTAAAGCATCCTTGAACTTACGTTTTAAGTCAGTTGGGTTTTCCCCCCTTTCGAGTTTTTCTAAAAGCTTACCAAGATTGATAATAGCCTTCCTTTTTTCGTCTTTGTATGCGTACAACGTCAGGCCCACGAACTCTCCTTTATGTCGAAAAGCCGTGTACCATTTGCCATTCTTTAGTCTCATTTTCATTGGTTCCCCTTTCGTAGGTTCCAATGATGAAGACAAAGACGATATTTCACTCGAGTGGGATTGTAGCATTATGTTCTCTTATGCAAAACCTCTCCAGACAGGATACGGGCGGATATGTCCCTATTCTTCAAAAGAGGCCAATTTCCGAAGAAATGGATATATTTAACAATAAAAACAATTGACTGGATATTCATTTGGTTCTATAGTTCAGATTGGCTGCTTCTGACGCAGTTCTCGTCAGATGTTTGAGCGAATATATCCATATACGTGGTATATGTCAACCGTATTTATATCCAAAATATAGAAAAAGAGTCAATTTTATGCAGTCTGTAGCACAAATCATTGATAGCATTAGGGATGTAACTGGAGCTAAGTACAACTCAGACATCGAGGAACTGCTGAATATCAAGACTGGTGGACTTGCAAACCTGAAAAAGAAGGATAATCGTAAGGGTTTGTTTCGCTACCTATCAACCTTCTGCACACTTAGGGGGTACGATGTTGGTTGGTTTATGACGGGTGGCGAGGGTCAACTGATTGTTGAATCTCAAAAATGGCTTGTAGAGTCATTGAGAGGTGGCCGAGTTCAAGATCGTCTTATGAAACTTGAAATGTGGGAAGAGGACTTTGATCACTTAGCTACCAATCTGGATATGGAGATTGAAGAGGAAGAAGAATATCTGAAAATTTCCAGGCGTGACTTAGATTTATATTCCACTAAAAAGGGAATCAGGCTCGATTGGCTTTTGACTGGTGAAGGTGAGATGAATCTAAAACGAAAACTAAAGATAGAAGAGAACTGGAGCCACTCCCTGACTACGGGTACATCTCCGCGGTGGAGAACTACTTCTGAAGAAGCGAACAGAAACAGAAGTATTTTGTTGGAAATTAAAAAGAACTATAGGGGGAGTGCTTTGGAAAATCTGGCTGAAAGAGGTCTTCTGAGTTTACAGGTAAATAAAAAACCTCAATGGATGAATATACTGGCAGAGTTTTGGTTAGAAGTAGGGGGTGACTCAATGATAATTGATGCCAAAGTACTTGAAGGTTTTTTTCCAAAGAATTTTAACTCACCAGCCACTGCTGTTTGGCAAACTTCACACGACACAGATAAACCAATACCAATTATGGGTACAAAGGCATCTAACAGAAATATGCCCAATGCAGTTGACGAAGATTCAGTGAAGGGCGAACTGATTGCGTCAATGAAGCGGGAGCTTGAACTACTTAGGAAAGACAACAAACGCCTAGAGTCTGAATTGGAAGAGTTTAAGAAAATGGGAAAGAAGGATTTGTAGCCTACCCTATTTCAGGGAGTATGCAGCAGTACCGACCGAGGGATTGACTGAGGGCTAAGTAAGCTAATAACCCGGAACGTAGTGTAGGGTTATTAGCGTTAGACCGAAGGAGAGAGTGAGGAAGAGTGCGTATGCAATGCGACCGGCCTGACAAAAACTTGAAAAGGTGGACCGTCCACCCGCACTAGAAACGATACAGATTCCAAATGCAATTATGAAAACTGAATCCTAAATCTGGTATAAATAGTGGGGGTTGGTCATAGCATCTCAACACCTACCTGAGTGGCCTCAGGAAAAGCGGTTGATACCATTCCATTGTCAGAAACTGCACACTTCCCATTTTCCGTCGGGGGAAATTTACCTTCAATATTACCTAGCCTCATATTTCAAAGTTCTTTGAGGATAGATGGATTAGGTATGCAAGAAGAACACTTCTGTCTATCAAGCTATCGCGCACGACATGTTCGCTATTTGTGCCGTAGCCACCTGTAACAGGACCGAGTCCATCCAAAGCAGGAATGCTTTCACCTATATTTGACAAACAAGACACAATGCTGTTTTCTGCTTTTTTAATTCGGACTTCTACCAACTTACCTACTTTTTCTACTTGCTCATAGAACTTAAGCGTCTTTTCATTTTCCAGGAAGGGTTTGCTTTGCGGTCTTTTTGTTACGTGAACCTTGATATTGTCTTGTGATTTCGATGAGAAGATTTGATTGACTTGCTCTTCGAGTCTGACTCGCTGGTCTGGACTGCGATAACGAATTACAAATGACAATGCAGCATGATAGGTAGGTTGATCTTCCATGCCCTTGGTTTGCAAGCCTGTGATTGTGATAAAAATTCCATCTGATTCGTAGTTCAGCTTTCTCAGGGAGTTGATTTTTTGAGATGCATAAAGGATGGGATCACTGATCTCGGTTGAAGACTTTAGTCCTTGTTTGTTTTGACGACGGTTAATTTCGATTTCATATCGTAAGGTGCCAGAACAGGAGGTCATGACTTCTCCACTCAAGCCGGCCCCGCTTAACCCCAATACATACTTCGACAGTTTGGAGAGTTCATCGACAATAGGTTTTGAGGATCGCTCTCCATATGATTCATCTGGGATCAAGAGAATCCCACATTTAACCTTTCGCAAAGTTCGGGTATACCGCAATGCCTTAACCGCACCGAGCAATACCGCAATTCCTCCTTTACCACGAGCCACTCCCGTTCCATAGATACGGCCCTTTTCTTCATGAAAAGAATTGTAATCCTCAAAATCGACGGGGTTATCCATGTTCCCAATGATCAATACATCATTTCTCTCATCCATATGATTGGTGAGATACAGAATATTGCCAAATTCAGCACGGGAATAAACATGACGATTGAATCCAATGGCTCCTAGTTTGTTTGAAATCCATCGACCTAACGAATTGACTCCTTCAATATTTTCAACAAAAGAATTGATCTCCACCATATTAGACAGATCGTCTTCTATCGTTCCAAGGTTGCCCCGCAAATAACTTCTTAAGCGAACTCTTAGAGGATCTTTTTTAGATTTCGATTCGGACTCATGAACTACAACCTGATCCATTTGTTGGCCGCCGAAATAACGTTCGACCGCCACATCCAGCATGCGGTTGACCATTGCCTCAAAGGTGTAACCAGCAACCTTAGCTGCTTGGACATAAGATCCTGTCACTACAAGGCTAGCCATTGAGTTCAGTTCAAGAATGTATAAATTCCCTTCATTGTCCAATCGATAATCAACCCGGCAAAAATCATAGATCCCCAAAACCTTTGCTGCTTCTTTGGTCAGTCTGCGGAGTTCGTTAGCTAGATTCTCATCAATGATCGAGGGGCAGATTTTGCTTTTAGGTTTTTTGAGTTTATCTTCTAGGCTCTGGATAGCGTTTGGATCTCCCGCCAAATCAATTTCCAGCAATGGGAAAATTTCAGGGTCTTTATTGCCGAGTAGACCGATAGCAAATTCTCGTCCGGGTATGAACTGTTCAACCAGAATAGGTTGATGAAATTCCTTTACCAGCTTGGCTATCAGGTTTTCGAGATCGGCTTTATTGTGAACCACCTCGATACCGAGCGACACGGCTTCCATTTTTGGTTTGGTGATTACCGGATAGGGGAGGTCGTCTGGAATTTGATTTGCATCGTAAAAAACCCAGTAGGGGGAAGTGGGTAACCCTGCGGCTTGAATCATTACTTTTGTGGTGACCTTGTCGAGAGCAATTCCATGGCCTGCTGGACTGGAACCTACATAGGGGATCCCCAACATCTCCAACAAAGAGGGAATATGGGTATAACGGCTGACCCCTTGAAGGCCATAGGCCATATTAAAAACCATTCCTGATTGTTCACCTTGAACTACCCGCGGCATGAAGTCTTGAAGTTGCTCGATGACATTGATATTGCCGTCAATGATGCGAACGTTATGACCGCCTTTTTCAAGAGCGCTGGCTACTCGCTCCACCGTTTTAGGATCATAGCTTTCTTGGTTTTGCATGCCGAAAACGTTCAAAACTCCTTCGGCATCTTCTTGTTTGTTATAAATGACCGCGACTTTCATGTTTTAATTAACTCGATTTGTGGTTTGAAAAACAACCATAATATACGGGAACATTGCTTCCGTTGCTACCCCATTGGTTTTTAAAACAACACCGCTCCGCCAGTTTAAAGGAAGGCAAGCGATAGACGCCTTCCGATGGGCGGGCTCTTGTTCTTGAGGGCATGGTGATGATAAGCGAGCTGCCAGCTCGCGACAGCCCCTATTCCCACTTCTTGAATCCTCCCTATCAATGACAGCTACCTTATATGGGGTGAGGGGGATAAGCAGGTGGGAGGCCTCAGGCCGATTAGGGAGGATGGCTAAGGGGGAGGGGCGAGAATCTCCATGCCCGGATGCAGTTACTGCAACAATAGCGAAGGATGTGACTACGACTGAGCGGTCAGGTAATGCAAAAAGCATTGCTATATTTTACGATTTATTGAGTGAGACTTAGCTAGACTGAATGCTTCTCAATACAAATGCAAATGGCATGACTTCTTTAAGCAAAGATGCAAGAAGGCGTGACATTTGCCTTGTGCAGTCATCAGCCTGCGTGCCTTATAGATCGAGTCTCTCTGGACTCTCTCTTGCTGTGTAATGTGAAAAAGGGGAGTGGCCCCCAACTAAGGAGGCCACTGGTATTATGAAGCGCAGGTTTCTTCAAGGAGGATAAGTTCTTCGGGAGTTAGCTTAGCTTCAGCAAGAAGAGCCCGGTCTTCGAGAATAGACTGGATCTTTTGCTCGCGGTAGGCTGATTGCATAGAATCGTTATAGATCTTTGCGGCAACGGCAGTGCCGTCGACTACGTTGTCTACAACGTTGAGGGCTTTAACTACAGTATTACTGGTTGATTTGATTACGTGAAATGCCATGATATATCTCCTAAGTAGATTGTTGGAATCTTCCCTCATGGCGTGAGCCATCATAGCCGTGTGAAAAGATCGTTTTGAAAGCAGCGGGGGGGGGGAGGTCTTTTTTGAAGAGAGCTAAGTGGTTTTATTGCAGGCGGATGTAATTTTAAAAAAAATCTTATGGGTTTATTAGGAAGACTTTTGCCCTCACCTTAAAGCGATCTGGCGTAAACCAGTCAGCGCAAATCACGACATTTCACGACATTGGAAGGTGATATTTACCTTAGTCGTGTTCAGTCAAAATGACACTATAAGCTTAAGTATTTCTTTTAACCATTTTTTAAGACACTTGATAGAACAGTATTAACAGGTTGGCTTTTTACAGGGGCCAGTTAAACCTTAAGTCTGGTTCAGTTTTTAGTGCCGCATTGGCTAAATCTTAAGTCGTGTTCAGTCTGTAATGCGGCCTGATTGCTTAAAGAATAAATTGATTTGGTAATTCTGGTAACAGTCTCAGTGATAGGCCGTGTAGGGGATGTTATTTACCTAAAAGACAGCTAAAGAGTAGATGCTATCGTGAATAGTATTAAGATTACTCCGCCCCTGCGCCTACGCTCCGCTACGGCTTGGGACGGAGTATCGGTAGGGTTATGGAATGCTATTCCATTTAGTTAATATGTCTTTCTGAAAATCAATTTGGGGAACTATAAGATAGGGATTTACAATGTAAGACCTTTGTCCAGTTTTCTTGATTACATTACGGTCTTTTAAAATTTTCGTTGCCATTGATCTTCGCTTTTGTTTATATTTCCCCTTCGGTTTCTCCAATGTTGCTTCATTGGTTTGGTAATCGAAGTTATCTTTTATTTCCTTAAATAGCCCTCTCGGGGTTGGTTTAAGGTCATCCATAAGATCAATAATATCGATATTCTCATCTGTGTTTATTTTTGCATGCATTGTATTTAACCTTCCTACCATAGAAAATTCTTTTATTAGGCTATTTCTTTTATTAACTTTAATATCTACAACGTTTGTGTCTTCGTGTTCAACTGTGGTTTTAGTTTTTGCCATCAAATTATCCTCATAAATTATTGATATAATTAAAGCTTGTCAATCTTCCCATTTCAAAGGGAAGTTTTTAGCCAAAATTCCCAATTAAATGGGAATATTTCTGATCTAAGTTATTGATATGTAAGGGCATGTTTCCCATTATATATAATAACTATAGCGCTTTACTTTAGCTGCTGTGCTGCTGCGGCAGCCCGAAGGGCATGCCAGCAGCGGCACAGCAGTATGAATGGAGAAATTTGATTATATTAAAAGCCTAATTACTTTTAGAATCGCCAAGTCTGCCTTGGGATATTTATTTGTGATGTGAACTACTGGATGAGGGGATTTATACGAATGTCTCCAACAAAAAACGGGAGTCCGCAATAAATGCGAACTCCCGCTAATGATTTTTGTTTCCTTAGATAAATGGGCAACGTTTAGGCAACGGTCAAAACGCCCATTCTCAAAAAGGATAAAGCTTGAAAACTTTAGTAAACTACAGTGAAATAAGGTCTTTACTACAACATTGGAGAATAGCCCCAAGGGGAATCGAACCCCTCTTTCCGGCGTGAGAGGCCGGAAGAATTAATAATCAGTCATCCCAACTTACCATCTAAACTACCATAAACAAAACAGTTACGCAAATTCTGGTATTTTCCGGCTAGAGAAAAGGTGCACGCATCTCGTACGCAAACCAAGAAAG
>Ga0209663_1001546_pt1 | contig 11619 bp, 9 predicted proteins | sample SaaInlV_135m_DNA_2_FD_184667 | JGI IMG/M metagenome (GOLD analysis project Ga0209663, IMG submission 184667) | Marine microbial communities from expanding oxygen minimum zones in the Saanich Inlet - Saanich Inlet SI073_LV_120m_DNA (SPAdes) (version 2) | ecosystem: Environmental > Aquatic > Marine... | reverse complement strand
TACCCATGTCCTTGACAAAATGCTTGATGAAAAAACCTGGAGCATAATCCTCATCAACAATGCGAGGGCCAAGGTTATTGATGGACCAGGATCCCGCAGCACCACTACCAATAACAGCTATGACCTCTTCACGGTTTAGACCGGCCTTGAAAGCATAGAGGAGTGCCTCAACAACACCGATCATGGTGCTGGCAATAAGAATCTGATTACTCATCTTGGTATGTTGACCGGCACCAGCCAAACCCATGTAGGCAATGTTTTGGCCAAGAATTTCAAGGAGGGGCTTTATCTGGTCAAAGACTTCCCTCTCTCCACCAACCATGATGGCAAGAGTTGCATTTCGTGCACCAATGTCTCCACCGGAAACAGGCGCATCCAAGACATCGACCCCTTTATTCTTGGCAATACCATGAATCCGCTTGGCAAGAAAGGGCTCGGATGTAGTCATGTCAATAATCACCGATCCATTATTCGACCCACCAAGAATACCATTCTCATCAAGAATTGTTGCCTCCACATCTTCAGGATACCCAACAATAAGAAAAATAATTTCCGTATTTTCAGCTACTGCCCGAGGCGAATGGCAAAGGATGGCTCCGGCATCAACAAGTGCCTGAGCCTTGGCAGGTGAGCGGTTATATATAAAAAGTTCATGCCCAGCCGCCTGAAGGTGACCCGCCATCGGAGCACCCATGACACCCGTCCCTATCCAGCCAATTTTTTTACTCATGCAAATTGTGATGTAGAAGGAGTATAGAATCGCAAGAATGAACAAGCCCAGAAAAATTCATGTGATTTACGTCTTTCGATTTTTAATTTTCTTCCCAGACTTTACCCAATGACGAAAAAGTTGAAACTGATCTCATGGAATGTAAATGGGCTACGGGCCTGCATCAAGAAGGGGTTTGCCGATTTTGCAAAATGGTGTGAAGCCGACTTCCTTTCCCTGCAGGAAACCAAGGTTAACCCCGGTACAATCCCAGATGAAAAATTTTCATTTGGATGGAAAACTTTTCATTCAGCTGAAAAAAAGGGTTATTCTGGGACCGCCATCTTTGCACATGACCAACCTATTGCTGTACAAGAAGATTTTCCTCCGGAAGCCCATATTGGTGAAGGACGAACCATCACGGTAGAAACCGAGCACTTTTATCTTGTGAACACCTATGTTCCTAATGCACAGGGTTCCCTTGCCCGCCTTCCCTATCGAAAGGAATGGGATCAGGACCTTCAGGCCTATCTTCAATTGCTGGATAAAAAGAAACCAGTCATACTTTGTGGCGACCTGAATGTTGCACATGAAGAGATTGATATCGCGCGACCTGAATCCAACCATTTTAGTCCCGGGTTCTCCGATGAGGAGCGTCAAGGCATGAGTCAGTTACTCTCTGCGGGCTTCACTGATACCTTCAGGCATCTACATCCGGATGAACCTCATAATTACTCTTGGTGGAGTTATAGAGCTGGAGCACGTGAAAGGAATGTAGGTTGGAGACTGGATTATTTTGTAATATCAAATCGGCTTATCCCTGCGCTGGAAGATGCATTTATTCTCAAGGATGTCATGGGCTCTGACCATTGTCCGGTTGGTATTAGCTTGGATCTTGAAAAACTGTAAATCATGATGAAGGCCTACCGGATTTTATTTGTATGCATGGGTAACATTTGTAGATCTCCTGCTGGCGAAGCAGTGCTCCGTAAACTTGTTGAGGATGAGGGACTAGAGGACCATATACACATCGACTCTGCAGGAACGATAGGCTTCCATTCAGGATCTGCACCTGACCATAGGATGCACAGCGCTGCAGCAAACCGTGGCATAGAAACCGGCGGACAGGCACGACAAGTGAATCTACAAGATTTTGAAAACTTCGATAGGATTCTCGCCATGGACACCGACAACCTACGCGACTTGCTTGCATTAGCACAAACAGATCCTCACCGAGAATGCATCCGACTATTTTGTGACTACTGTGAAGATCATGAAAATAGAGATGTCCCGGACCCCTATTACGGTGGAGCACTAGGCTTTGAAGTGGTTCTAGACCTTCTGGAGGATGGTTGCCGGCAACTACTTGATGAGGCAAAGCATGAACTTGGTATTGTGTAGCAAACTGCATGGACGCCATCTGTAAGGCCATTTCTGAAGCCACGGGGGAAAAAATAGAATTTATCTCAGCCTCTCCCCTTGCAGGAGGTTGCATTAACGACGCGAACCGACTGGAAAGCAGTTCTGGTCCATTTTTTGTAAAATTGAACCAACCTTCCTTCCTTGAGGCCTTTCACATCGAAAGTCTGGCCCTGATGGAAATGGGTGCCACCCGAACGATCCGTGTGCCAAAACCAGTCTGTAACGGAATTGCTGATGGTCGCGCTTTCCTGGTACTGGAGTTTATCGAAATGGGGCCACCACAAGCCGGAAGTCAAGCCAAGGCAGGGCAGCAACTCGCAAATATGCACCGAAACACAGGGAAAGCCTTCGGCTGGCATTGCAATAATACAATCGGTGCCACACCACAGCAAAATCCATTAACCCAAACCTGGACCGACTTTTATCGTTCAAATCGATTGGGCTTCCAGTTGGAGCTCGCCGCACGTGGTGGTCAAGCATTTCATGGAGCTGATAAACTACTCGAACGTCTGGAAGATTACTTTGAAAACTATAATCCGGTACCTTCATTACTTCACGGGGATCTTTGGAGTGGCAATATCGGTTACGGAAGGCATGGACAGCCAGCCATCTTTGATCCAGCCACCTATTACGGTGATCGAGAGACTGACTTGGCATTTACCGAAATGTTTGGAGGCTTTGGTCCTGAATTCTACAATGCATATGATGAAACTTGGCCCAGGGATTCTGGATTCAAGATTCGAAAAAAGTTGTACAACCTCTACCACTACCTGAATCACCATAACCTATTCGGTGGCGGATATTCCAGCACTGCTCAAGTCATCATTTACGACCTGCTTAAACATTGAAGGGCATAATTATAATCCATGAATAAAGAACCAAGGCTCATAAAGAGTCGGCAGAACCCAAGGGTCAAATTTCTGGACGGCCTGCGCAAGAAACGTAATCGGGACCAGAGCGGTTGCTTCCTTATTGAAGGTCGAAAGGAATTGGAAAGTTTCCTCGGCACTCGGCGACAGCTTAAGGAGCTGTTCTACTGCCCTGAATTTATTGAGACACAAGATGAAACCCTCCTAAAAAAGGCAATTGAAACGGGGGTGGAAATATTTGAATTATCAGCACATGCATTTGAGAAATGCTCTGTACGGGAAAACCCGGATGGTTGGCTTGGCCTGTCTGAAAACTGGCGGACGACACTTCCTGAAATAAAGTTTTCGGGCATCCCTCTGCTACTGGTTCTGGAGGGAACGGAAAACCCGGGAAATCTCGGAGCAATTCTTCGGACTGCCAACGCTTGTGGGGTTGATGCTGTGATCTGTAACGATCCGCTCGTTGATCTGTTTAACCCAAATGTAATCAGAACATCACGAGGGATGGTATTTCCCACACAAGTGGTGATTGCAGAACCCAGGGAAACAGCAGAATTTCTGAAACAGCAAAATATTCAAACAGCCGCTACAGTTTGTGAGAATGCCAAGTCCATCTGGACACAGAACCTTTCAGGCGCTCTTGCAGTCATCATGGGAAACGAAGCGAAGGGACTTAGTGAATACTGGCAGAAACAAGCAGACATCAGGATTTTCATTCCCATGCCTGGACTCGCAGATTCACTAAATCTTTCAACCGCTTCCTCAATCTGCCTTTACGAGGTTATACGACAAAGAAGCATTTCATAGATTTATATAAAATATAGGAAGTGCATTCCTTAAGATGTTTGTATATTAATTTGACAATAAAAATATAGTTTTTCAGGATTTAAGTCACCTGTAGTAAGCAACTTCAAAAGAAAGTGAGCGAAAATAATGAACGAACCAAATTATGATGCAATAGGCGGAGCAGCAGCCGGAGGTGCAATGATGGGCATGATAATACTATATCTTGCCTTATGCCTGATAATGGCAATAAGTGGCTGGAAAGTATTTAGTAAAGCAGGAAAGCCCGGGATAGCCTCAATCATTCCCATTTGGAATATCGTTGTCATGGTAGAAATGGCAGGCAAACCGGTGTCGTGGGTTCTTTTGATTTTGTTGGTACCCTGCGCAAATATCTATTTCGCGATCATGTTAATGATTGAACTGGCAAAAAGATTTGGAAAGAGTTCAGGGTTCGGAATTGGATTGATACTTCTGCCATTTATCTTTTGGCCAATGTTGGCCTTTGGAAGTGCTCAATATCAAGCGCCATCCCCAACTGAGCCAAGCGCATAAAAGCCAACGGTTCGTCCGCGACAGGACACCCATCATAACGATAATAAAAATCCCGGAAAGAAAATGGTCGGGCCGGTGAGATTTGAACTCACGACCCCCAGTCCCCCAGACTGGTGCGCTGCCAGACTGCGCCACGGCCCGACACTTTGAAGGGTAAGGGATATGTATGGTGGTTTATCCCATGGAAAAATCAAGGCCTGAATTCGTGTTTTTCGAGGAGGTGTAATTCAGCTTTCCACCCTGAGGTATGGAAACGTCATGGCCCTGTACGACGGTTCGCGCGCTCAAGACGCCTGACATAATTCAAGGGGGCGTGATCCATGAGGAATGTAGGTGGATTAAAAAGGTTTTCTGATTGAAGGAAGGTTTCCATGGCGAACTTACGGCGATTCCAAAGCATGCGAAACCTTGCAAAAAGACGTAGCAGGTTCCATCGCGCAAGGGTACCCAGACGTCTTGCCTTGCCTACATGGGTATAATCCAAAGGCCCGCCAGGGAGCGGGAGGGTTGAAACAACATCCCGTCGGTTGACCACTCGGTGGACTGCAACATGCTCCAGGGATTCGGCAAAGGTACGGTTTCCCACCCTCGGCGACCCAAAGACATAAAGTGCCTGAGGTGCGCGCAGAGAGGCGGTCAGCGTGGCAAGCGCACCACCAAGACTGTGTCCGGTGTAGAAGACTGGACCCTCTATATCTTGCAGGACAGGGGCCAGTTGTTCCCATATCTTGACAAACGCCTCCATGAATCCCTTGTGTACAGTCCCCTTCCCCCACCAGCGGACCGTCGGCGCGTTCAGGTTGGACAGCCAGTCCTGTAACTTGCTCGTTCCACGAAAAACCACGATATGGAAGCTTCCATTCTCCGCCCGAACGAGGCTTGCCTGAGCCTGTTCCAGCATGAAATGCCGTTCTTCAAGTAAGCCAACTTTTTCAAGGTGAGGATTTGGAAATGCTTCCGTGGTTACCTGTGATCTGGATACTTCGTTGTCCGTATTATAAACCCAACGGCAAAGCTCGGCAAGCAGTAACGCATTAGGCGGGAAGTATTCAGATTCCTCTGGACAAAATACCGGTGGTTCAGCGAAGAAGAAAAAATCGTCGGCAAGGCCAGGAAGAAACAAGGCCTTCCACAGTTGGTCCCGTTCCATTACAGTCGCCCAACGCCCCCCTCTTCAGGGAGTTTGGGATGAGGTTTCAGACTCAGCGTCAGTAGCAGCATGAAGGCGGTGACGACGTTGGCCAGAGCCTTTATTAAACCAGCGAAGCGCCTCTGTCACATGTTCTTGGGCAGCGAGATCAGGACGATGGTTGACGGATTGTGAACTGGAAATAGGCAAAGCAGTAGAGCGGTTCTCTTTGGAAAAATCTGCACCCCTTAATAACCAAGAAAATGCAGCCGAATATTTAACTGTTTCCTGTAATGCATTTGAACGACTCTTAGTTACCACCACCGACTCTGTGCCGGGATGCTGTAGCCACTGATGAAGTTTCCCTCGAAGAGGGACAGACTGATTCGATGAAGGTAAGGAGTTATTTTTAGGCAGTGACGCGAAAGGAAAGGGACCATCAGTTACAATATTCTTTCCATCGATTTCAGCGGTAGTCGAACTTCCGGGTGTAGTACGGAACGGAAATTTTAAATCACGGCTGCGACTACTTGATGAATTAGTCAAATCCAACGTCTCGCGGCCTTGAGCCAGCCATTCAATCATAGCATTCGAGTTGTCGCCAAGAGATTCTCTCGAATCTCCGGCACCATTACCCTGATCACTTGCCTGAACAAGCCAGTGTGCGAGTTGCTGTGTGGCTCCAGTTAAGACTGTTTGATTGGGAGGCTTATCGCCCGCACCACCGCCTTCCCTGCGAAACCAATCCAGAACACCTGCCAAGTCACTGTCAACTGCTGGTGCGTCGGGATTCGTTGTGGAGTCTTGTTGTAACACAAAAAGCCAGTCCATTATAGCCGCTTGCTTGCGGGCATCTGAAAGACTAGCGGTTTCACCGTCTGGTGCAGCACGGCCAAGAAGCCATGCGAGGGCCTTTCCCGGATTAGAAAAATCATCGAGCTCATCGTTATTATTTTTAGGTTTCGCTGGATTTTGCTTGTTGAGCCAAGCCAATAAGTTTCCCAAGGGTTGCGATTCTGTAGCACCTCCAATAGATTTTGGTGTATCTGCCGGGCTCATCCAAGGCCATGCGATTGGGGGCTCATCCTGAGCTTTCTCATGCTCAGTATCTGGAACTTCATGGCGTTGGTTGTGGACCACAAGGGATGACTGTGAATTTGTAGATGAAATTTCATCCTCTCTTGACGTCGCTGGCTGAACCACAGGAGTGGGTCGGGAGGTTAAAGGAATAGAAGGCGCACCAGCTTCCCCTGCACGACCGGGAAATTCTGAATCAACCAAGTTTTCAGGAGGTAAGGAGTGTTGTTCAAGAGATGCGAGAGGGCGCTCATCATTCAGGCTACGTGCTGTATCGGGACCAAAGTTGCTTCCGGGAAAAACAGGACTTTGCATGGACTTTTTTGTGACTGCAGGAAAAAAGGGGTGATTCGATTGTGGCGTGGACTCCTTGGTTTCTGCGGGTTGACCGGCAACACCCGCTGGCCCATTAAATTTTAAAGGCTCCCCGCTCAGGAAGGCGATCGATTCAGCGTCATTTGAAGCTCCTGCGGCATGAAGTTCAATAGGTAGCTGGGTAGAATGCTCTTCGGCGAAACTTGGTGCATCAATCGAGGTTGGCGGATGATCGGTAGTCTGAGTCTTTTGAGACGCGCAACCTAGCCAGAACAAAGTAATTGGAAGAAGGAGTAAACACTGTAGGTTTTCGGATGCCATGAGTCAATTGGAGCCCTGCGAATCGACGCTGGTTACTTCCGTATTAATGGATTTTTTTATGAGTTCGGAGATCGCAGACAAGCTGCTTCGGTTCTTTTCCTTCAACTCCATTGTCAGGGAGAAACGACCTTCTGTGGGAGTCTCAATATTTCGAGAGAAAACAATGCCATCCATTGCATCCTTTGCGCCCAAAAGTTTAACAAACTTGTTTTGTGCCGGCTCGGGTTTTTCCAGAATCTGACAGAAACTGGTGTAATCGAGTTTTTCTACGCAAAGTAACATCAATTGATCCTGAGCGGTGCTTGCATCGCCAGGACGAATATCCTGCAGAGCAGAACGGAGTGAGAGGATGCCAGAATCAGAAAGACGATTTTCCCTATAAAAATATTTGCCATCAAACATGGCAACTCCCTTGTCAAAAGTGATTTGATAAGTGCTCTGGAAATCAAGGAATTTCCGAAGACGACCATAGAGAGGGGAGCCAGCCGCATCCCGGTTCATCTCACGGAAAAAGGCGGTGCCATCAAACCAAAGCCCCAGATGATAGCGATCCTGCGCATGCTGAACAAAGGTCTTGCTCGTGGCCATGGATGATGACTTTCCGGTAAAAAGGTTATTAATTTCGTCACGGAGGCCGGCATCGCCGAGCTGCCCGAGAGGATCCTCAAAGATGGCAAGCGCAGATTCATCGAAGGCAACAGCCAAACGTCGATCCCGATGATAAAATGCCTTGAATCCACTCTCTATTTCAACACGCCAACGACCGCCAATTGTGCCCAGGAGGGTATCTGCCAGTTGAACTTCCAGAGCACCGGGGCGCTCGATGCTAAATAGTATACCAGAAGCCGGGTAGGTCGCCAAGGATCCGGGGCCTTTGGGCGTATCTCCAGGTGGAAACTTTGAAAAAAAGTAAGCTGGTTGTTCGCGGGCAACTCCATAGCCTGCAGGATTGGCACATATCTCTTTTAATTCCCGGGATAGATTTGGCGCGATAGAGCTCGATAAGCCATGTGAAAGAAGATCCACAAACTCCACGCTATCAAGCACCTTATCAAAACTTCGAAAGGTCATGACAAAAACTGCATCCCCCGGTATCCGACGGAGCAAAGGTGCCGTTACCAATGTGTTGGATGAAGGATTGCTGGCCTTTTTTTGCGCAGGGAAAAGTGCCTGTCGAAACTTATCGAGGGCCGTCGGAGAACTATCTGGGTCGGATATTTCATCTGCGACCATCATTCTATCTTCTGATGAGCCGTCAGCAGGTAGACCGCTATTGCGAACATAGATAAATCCAAACAGGATTAATCCTATCGCAAAAATAGCCATTACTGGCCGAATAACAAATTTCCAGAACTCCTTTTTTTCAACCCCGTCCTTGAGAAGGGCGACATTGAAGGCAACAACAAGTGTTACCGCGAGAGGGTCGAAAACAAGAACAATAACAAGGATAAACCATTTGACCACGCTATCCATCGCTTTCTTCTCTGCCTCCCAGAGCGCGGTGTTACCACCAGCAACTTGGGCGGCCTCAATAGAATCTTCAAAAAAGGCGCGAGCAATAAACTTGAAAGCTCCGATCTCGGTTTGATCGATCTCACTTAATATAACTTGAATGTCTCCCTTGGGTTTCCGCTTTCCAGTCTCTGTTTTTAGAATGCCCGTGGTAGCATCCTGCATCACGTATTCGGCCTTAAGAATCAAATCCTCTTCCTTGCGAATCTCAGCATATTGAGTCTGGATCTCTCCCTTTAATCCTCGGATTTCGTTTTCAACCCCGGTGATCTCTCCTAGGACAAAATCAATCTTGGATTTGTGCTGGTCTTTGGCCTCAATGTCCAGAGTCTTGGCCTTGTTGGCAAGCTCTCCGATAGCCGTGTTGTATTGAACAATCTCATTCTCCAGGTCATTAATCCTGACATCGACTCGCGAAAGGTTTTCCTGAAGGCGGTCACGTGAAATCTTTATGTTTTCATTAATCTTGGCAATGTGACCACGCATGGCATCGCGTTCAGGTTTTTGCTGAAGGCGCAATTCTTCTCCTTTCTTTACGTAATTATTTTTGAGAATGCCGCCTGGGCCTTTGTCCGTCAGGATTTGTACAGTCTTGTCCAGTGCAACAAGGCGCTCATTGGCCAAAAGTGTTTGCTTTTGATAGTTTGCAATTTCCTTATTTGACGCTTGGATGTGTTGGAGTTTGGAATTCTCCCGATCGTCTATCTGGGAACGAATCTGGGAGATAAGGCCCAGTAAGCGAGTACGTTCATCAGCAATCTGCTTCTCATTTGCAGGAACAGCGGATGGAGTCTGTTTCCGCAAAACCTCAACCTGTTCCTCCAGAACCTGTATTCTCTGCTCTTTCTCTGCGACTTTGGACTCAAAAGAGGAAATATTTCCCTGATGGGTTGCTATTTTTTTCTCATGCCCTGTGACCTTCTGCTGCTGTCCGGCAATATCATTCCTAAAAATAGTGGCCTGCTGGTCAAGAAGGGCAATCTCGCCCTCCGGCACCGCAAGTGCATTGCGCAATGTATCAACCTTGAGATCATTGTCGCGGAATGCCTTGGAAAGAAAACCATAGATACCGAATGATGTAATCCCCATTAAGACAAGCACTGCGGCGAACAAATATGCCCTCAGTCCAACACTACTTTTTTTCCAGTAGCGATATAGGAATGAAGCCGCCACCAACTTTCCCACCTCCAGGCTTGCAGCCATCACAATGACTGCGCTCTTGATCCATGGCGCGTTGCCTTCAAAAAGGTCACCAATGCCGATAACGCTAAAGAAACCAGCGCAACCCGCAATCATCAAAGCTGTGAATCCGATTAAAACTGTATATGCTGACAAGCTATTCGTCCTTTCCTCACTAATAAATGTTCCTCTATTGTCTGTTTTTTTGTGCCCAAGGGACGATAAGACCCCTTTTGTTAGGAAATGTGAATAACTAGCTATATTGCAAGCTCTATTTAATTAATCTTGGAAATGGCCACCGAAGTTCAGACTGAAGAGAAACGAAATTGTTCAATTAATGAAGGATCGCATCATACCCTGCCCTTTCATTGACAAAATTTAGGGACCGGCCTGTAATGGAGAAGAGACTCTTGATGTTATAAATTAAATTTAAACGTTACCGAAAAGCCATGGCACGATCTGAAGGCATGAACTACGCCCCGAAAGGGAAATCTGAACCCGTGGTCCAACCAGGTGAATTTAAGTTCGCCGCGGCACATCTGGACCATGGTCACATCTACGGACAATGTAACGGGTTGCTGGAAGCTGGTGCGGAGATGAAATACGTCTATGACCCGGACCCAGAGAAAGTGAAAGCATTCCAAGAGGTATACCCACAAGTGGAGGCCGTTGATAGCTTGGGAAGGATTCTGGAGGATAGAGAGATTAATCTGGTCTCGGCAGCGGCAATTCCATGTGATCGTGGGCCAATCGGCCTTGAGGTGCTGAATGCGGGAAAAGATTATTTCACGGATAAATCCCCCTTCACCACACTTCAGCAATTGGAAGACGCGAGGCAAAAAGTTGCAGAGACAGGCCAAAAATTCATGGTTTATTATGCAGAAAGACTGCATCAGGAAGCAGGATTTCATGCTGGGGAACTAATTAAGGAAGGGATCATTGGCGATGTTATACAGGTCCTAATAATGGCCCCGCATAGACTCTCTAAAGACAAGCGACCTGACTGGTTTTTCGAGAAGGAGAAATATGGAGGAATTCTAACAGATATTGGCTCACACCAATTTGAACAGTTCCTTACATACGCAGGGGCATCTGATGCCAAGGTAAACTCTGCACGAGTGGAGAATTTCGCGTCTCCAGACAAACCTGAACTGGAAGATTTTGGTGAAGCTTCCCTGACAGCAGATACAGGAGCATCCTGTTATTGCAGGGTGGACTGGTTTACCCCGGACGGGCTTGGCTTCTGGGGAGATGGTCGGGTATTTGTTGTTGGTAAGAAAGGTACGATGGAGGTTCGTAAATACTGCGATGTCACCCGTGGAGGATCTGACAAAATTTTTCTTGTGGATGGACAGGGGGAGAAGCTCATTGAATGCAAAGGCAGGATTGCGTTCCCATTTTTTGGTCAGATTATTCTAGACTGCCTAAATAGAACAGATAATGCTATGACCCAAGAACATACCTTCAAATCAGCGGAAATATCGATGATCGCTCAAAAGATGGCGGATGAAGGACGGGCAGGCTAAGCCAGAAAGAGCGAAATCAGATTCATGGGCGCCAATTTAAAGCGAAAGCTTTTTTTCCCCGTTGGGGTGGAATTGGAAAGCTTTTTAAAAAAAAACAGGCGGTGCATGAAACTGCCCGTCACCTATGATGCATTAAGAAACTTTGAAAGTTCCTACCCCTTATTGGATACCCGGCAAAAAGACTCCCTGTGGGAAAGCCCCATATATAAACCACAGGTTTGG
>Ga0209663_1001412_pt1 | contig 12284 bp, 9 predicted proteins | sample SaaInlV_135m_DNA_2_FD_184667 | JGI IMG/M metagenome (GOLD analysis project Ga0209663, IMG submission 184667) | Marine microbial communities from expanding oxygen minimum zones in the Saanich Inlet - Saanich Inlet SI073_LV_120m_DNA (SPAdes) (version 2) | ecosystem: Environmental > Aquatic > Marine... | reverse complement strand
TCTCGATTGATCCAACTAAAGAAACCGAATATCCACTACTCAGTGATCGTGAAGATATAATCGTTATCTCTGATGAAGCGCACCGCACACAAGGCGGCGTGTTCGCACGTAATATGCGCTTTAACGCATTACCTAATGCTTCTTATCTTGGCTTCACAGGTACGCCGATCATTAAAGGCGAAGAAGAGCTCACTAAAAACATCTTCGGTGAGTACGTATCTGTTTACGACTTTAAGTCAGCTATTGAAGACGGTGCCACGCTACCACTACGCTACGTTAACAAAGGTGAGAAGCTCAAGCTAACCAATCCAGACCTAGATGCTGAGATGACAGATATCATCGACTCTGAGGATCTTGACGAAGATCAACGTAACAAGCTAGAACGAGCACTCAAGACGAAGTACCCGGTACTAACTTCAGAGCATCGCCTTAGAGCTATCGCCAAAGACCTAGTCTGGCACTTTAACGAGCGAGGCTATCAAGGTAAAGGCATGCTGGTTGCACTAGATAAGCCAACAGCTGTTCGCATGTACAACTACATCACCGAGTACTGGCAAGAGTACTTAGCGGAGCTTAGAACTAGAATAGAAACAGCCAGCGACGAACAAGAAGAACTACAACTTAAACAAAAGTACGAAAAAGTAGCAGAAACTGAAGTTTGTGTTGTTGTTAGCGCAGAGCAGAACGAAGTAGATAAATTTAAGAAGCTAGGGCTAGACATTGCCATCCATCGCAAGAAGTTTGTAGAGCGTGACCTGGAAAAAGAGTTTAAAGATGCTGACAACCCATTTAGATTAGCGATTGTGTGTGCTATGTGGATTACCGGCTTCGATGCACCTTGTGTTTCTACCGTTTATCTAGACAAGCCTATCAAAGGTCATACCTTAATGCAAACCATCGCACGTGCTAACCGTGTGTATGACGACGAAAAAGAGAATGGCCTAATCGTTGACTACGGAAACGTTTACAAGCAGCTAGAAGAAGCTTACAGTGTCTATGGCGAAGGCGACAAGGGTAACACTGGTGATATCGACTCACCTACACAAACAATGGACGAATTAGCTGACGAACTAGCCGAAGCTATCACTGAAGTAAGCGCCTACCTAACAGAACTAGGCTTTAACCTAGAAAACCTACTCGAAGCTTCAGCACTAGAGCGCTTAGGTTTAATTACTGATGCCATTAACTCAGTTTGCACGAACGGAAACTCTAGAGCTAAGTTTGAAGTTATGGCCAGAAACACTTTCAAAAAGTACAAGGCGCTATTCCCTGAAGATCAAGCTAAGCAGTTCACCTCAAGGTATAACGCAATCGAAGCTATATACAACGGCCTTAACCAGAAAGTTAAAGAAGCAGACATCACCGAAGTCATGAAGCGCTTGCAAGAACTAGTGGGTGATAGCATTACAATCAACCCAAATGCTAAACACGATGATGTTTACATTGATCTAAGTAGCTTAGACTTCGACAAGCTTAAGCGGGTATTCGAAAAGCGCACAGCTAACAAGATCATGTACGACCTACAACAAGCAGTAGATGCTCAGCTTAAGCGTATGCTGGATAAGAACCCACTAAGACTTGAATTCTACGATAAATATCAGAAGATCATCGAAGAGTACAACAACGGTAAAGATGCTGATGCTATCCGTAAAGCATTTGAGGATCTGGTTAAGTTCATTAACGAAATGAACGAGGAAGAACACCGTTCAGCTAAAGAAGGCTTGGACGAGGAAACGTTAGCAATCTATGACTTACTACGTAAAGACAGCCTAACCAAGGATGAAGAGGCTAAAGTTAAAGAGGTAGCCATCGAAATGCTTGCTAAGTTAAAGGCCAAGCCACTCAAAGTCGAGCGTTATCGTGAAAGCACTCAGATCACCGCACAAGTGCGAACCATGATCCACGACAACTTAGTCTGGCTCCCTCAAGAAAGCTACCTAGATGAAGAGGTTGACACTAAGGCCATCGACGTCTACCAGCACATCTACTCTAACTACTACGGAGGCGGTGCCAGCACCTACAATACCTATGCTGCATAATAATTCTGGGAGTGACATATGAGCGATAAAACAATCAATATTACTAAAAAAGAATTTCAAAATACAAAAAAATTGATTGCACGATTTAAAGCAAGACAGCAAGAAAAATACACTCGAGATGAAGCTTTAAAAAGCATATCTGCTGATCTTAATAAAACACCTGAAGAGGTGCTAAGAATATTAGAAATGAAACAAGTTCACATAAAAGACAAACTTTCTTGGTTTGACTTATCAGACCTAAAAGATGAGATAGAAAATCCTTCTATTGTTGAATCATTTCTAGAGCACTTTATTATGAATACAGACGGTAGGATAAATTCACTAGGCATTGATTACGGCAAAATTAATAAAAACTGGTTTCCGCTTACGGAAATTTATCACCCTTCTGATAATGATAAACATGCCACATCAAAAGTATTGAAAGTAAAAGGAGCAGACTGGTCGCAACAATTATCTAAAAATAATAAATTTGACTATATATTTGGCGACTTTCCAATGGGTGTTAAGCAACCTATTAGCGAGAGTAAAGAAGAAGGCGTCAAGCTACCACTAAACAAAACTGAACTAATAAAATCATTAGCTTGTCTAAATGATAATGGAATTGGCTTCTTTATTATAGAGCCACTTGCTCTTAATGGCACATCAAGAGTTAAGTTCATTCAGAAATTAAATCATAAAGGTTATTACATTAATGCCGTACTTGAGATGCCGGAAGGCTTCCTAGACAATACCAGCTTGATTCCAAGCATTATTGTAATTAGCAAAAATAACACCAAGAACTTACTGGTTGCAAAATTAATAAATCACCAGAAAAGTTTTTCTTTGTATAAAAAAATTATCAACATCCTTGATAACACTAAACAAAAGTTAAAAGAATCTGGATCCAATAATTTATATGATGGTGTGTTAATTAATATAAACGATTTTTACAGCATCAAAAAACTAGAAGTTCAACTTCAAATAGAAAATCTTGAGTCTAGCTATAAACAATATAAGCAACATTCATTAGATGAATTGGCGATAGAAATTAATACTTGTAAGTCGGATGAAAAATTCAAAATAAAAGAAAATTCAATATACATCCCTAACCATGGCTCTCCTGGATTTGTTTGTTTCACTACATGCCTTGAACTTCCAGTAAGATCTCATTCATCTTACTTTCAAATTGTTTTAAAAAATAAATCGATAAATCAATATATTCAATTATTTTTAAGGTCTGATATTGGCATGCTGACTATTAAGTCTATTTCATTAGACACTGTTGGTCGGCGCATTAATAAGAGAGACTTAGTCAATCTTATTGTTGCCCTTCCTAATATTAGCACTCAACAACAAATTATTAGTACTGACAATAAGATTACTGACCTGACAGAAGCAATCAATAAGTTTAGTCACGATATTGCATTAAATCCAGATAACTCTTTAAAAATTCTCGATAAGCTTAACGACATGCTAGATGTGGTTGGAAAATTAAATGATGCAGATCGGATTCTAGCAATGGTTAGGGGTTTTGAAAATAATGCTGTAGAGTTTAAAAAAACATGGAGATTACCAACTAGAGGCGAAGAAGGGGAAGCTTTTCTAAAAGCAACAGATAGAATAACTGCAACAGTTTTTAAAGTGATTAATTCATTTATTAATACAAAGGGAGGTTCTTTAGTTATTGGGGTTGATGACGATACACATGAAATTACAGGCATTGAAGATGAACTTAAGCACTTTTTCAAAAAAGACAAAAGCATTAAAAAAAGAATTGATCGATTCGATAATAACTTTGAGAGTAAGTTAAAAAATACGTTTTTACAAGAATTTATAAACTTGATATCATATCGCCCAGTGCTAGTAAATGATAATTACGTATGGTTTATAACCTGTAAACCTGGGTCAGCCCCATGTTTAATACAAAATAAAAAAACAATAAACCATCTGGATGGAAATGACTTCTTTATTCGAGAAGGCGCTAACAGTGTACCAAAAAATGGACAAGATCGAATAGATTACATCATGGGATCACGTTTTTCTAGCACTTAGTCTTGATCAAATCATAACTCGTGCTATAATTTTATTATGGTTAACTCTTAACCATTCTGGACTAAGCGAGTGTTTCGATTTTCAAAGTCCAAAAAATTAAAACAATATAAAACTATGAAAAAACAAAGTTATGACTTAATGGGTGATATCCATGGTCAAGCGCCCGAGTTAGAGAGGTTGCTAGAAAAACTATCTTATAAAAAATTTGATGGTGTGTGGAAACACACTGAACGTAAGATGATATTTTTAGGTGACTTTGTTGACCGAGGTGACTACCAAAAGGAAGTGATTAATATTGTGCGACCTATGATTGAGCAAGGCCATGCGTTGAGTGTAATGGGTAATCATGAATACAATGCGATTGCTTATTACACTAAAGATAAAGATGGCAATTATCTGCGTTCACACAACAATAAGCACCTTAAACAACACCAGAAGTTTTTAGCCGCTTATGAGAACGATTCTGATTCATGGAATGATGTAATCAACTGGTTTAAAACTCTACCTCTATGGCTAGATTTAGATGGTCTACGTGTTGTACATGCTTGCTGGGATTTTAATTTAATTAGCAAACTGAACAGTTCAAAGTTAACTGACGACTTGCTTCAACAATCAGCAATTACAGGTACTTGGCAAAATGATGCAATTGAAACTGTTTTAAAAGGAAAAGAGATACCACTACCAGATGGTCAAAGCTTTCCAGATAAAGATAATAACATTCGACATCACATACGCATTCGTTGGTGGGATAAGTTAGCAAAAACTTATAAAGAATACTTTATGGGCCCCGACAATGCATTAACACACATTCCAGATGACCCTGTTATAGGTGACCACCTAATTGATTATGCACATGATGATAAGCCTGTGTTTCTAGGGCACTACTGGATGAAAGGTGAGATAAAGCCTTTAGCTGACAATATCGCATGTCTAGATTACAGTGTAGCAGATGCTAAAGACCCTAACGCTAGACTAGTGGCTTATCGATGGGATGGCGAGCAAAAGATTGATAAAAATAAGTTTATGTTTGTTGAGCGCAAGCAATCTTGATCTCACATTCTAGCTTTAACACAGTTAGTTGTAAGTAATACTTGGCAAACCAACCTATACTAAGTGTAGCTAACTACATTAGCTATTCTGCTGAACTACTTATATAGGATACTTCTGAAAGATCTACTAATGCAATTTCCTTGGTTACAATTTCAGGATGAACAACAGGGCTTGCAACCTTTACTAAAAATAATGCAACGCCAACTTTTGCAAAGGTGAATTTAATATACTTAGTTTCCCCTTTAGCTAATGAAAATTTCAAATAGTTCTCAGGATCAGAAGGCCTAGTATCTCCATTTCCAGAATCAATACTGTACTCCCCTTCTGGGCGATCAATAAAGAAAAAACTCCCGCTCTCCAGCTTTCCAACATTAATATCATTTAAAAAAATTTGAGGTGTATAACCTCCACCCATGAACTTAGAGGGACGATACAAGTAGACTCTGCCATTACTTGAGTCAACAGCAGGGAAATCCACCTTGACCTCATTAAACTTCGGTGCATTTGATGCGCATCCAGTTACCAAAATAACTAATAACAACACATATAGCTTATTAAATATTTTCCCCATAATGACTCCTTATAAAATTTATTAATGCTTAGTTCGTACCACTATTAAACTAAAAATATTTTTATACTTGCGCACAAAATACCTTAGATGACTTTTAGATATAATGATTGCACTATGAAAAAAATATTTACTTTAGTTAAAACCAACTGGAAGACAATAACTCTTGCTGTATGGATGTCTTTTATTACATATGTAATTCTACATGATTCGGCATACCCACCTGCACACTATAAGATCTCAAAAGAACTAAGAAGCATGCATACAGATATCAATACTAGCATCTATGGTGAAACCAACGAAGTTATAATGCATATAAACAGGTTTGATAATCAAATTAATAGCAAAATGGATGATATTGAGTCAGAGATCAACAGCATTAAATCTGATTTAAATAAAATTAAAATTAAATAAAAAGTTACTGAAAAGTATAGTTATGACGCTCTTAGGTACAAAATAGAAGAGCTAAAATAATATAATATGCATGAATAACCCAGAAGAAAAATATAAAAACGTCAAAAAGGCTATGGATAATACTTGCTCTAAATATTCACCTTTGTAGAGACACTACTTAGCATTACAAACAACTAGTCGACAAACCTATACTAGATGCTTTCTAACCAAATAAATCAGCTTAAAAACTAATTAATTAACTCATTAACCATTAGTAATCATTTTCAGATTAAATAATTAAAAAATCTTAGCCTTGTGTAGCGCTTACTTTACCTTAACAATCCAACACCCATTACCTTCAACCAAATTCACTGTTTTCTGTTTTTCAACTGCCAACTTCTTCGCGTACTCGCCAGCCTCCTTATACGAAGAAAAACTCATGCTGTCCTGTGTTTGAACGGGCTGTTGTTTTTGCGGCTGTTTTATAATATTTGTTTCGTTTAAGATATCCTCAATTTTCCCAAACCCTTGAGGTGGCGTTACTTTATTGTTGGATATCTTGAATTGACACATGGTCTTATCTTGACTATGTGAATATTTATTTCTCCAAAATAATCCATAACGACCATTTAAACATACCATATCACCCTTACATTCAGGGCACACCAGTATCCAGTTACGGCAGGAATGACAAACTCTGTAATCTTGAACCTCGCCAACTCTAATCATTGGATCACCACATCGATCACAAGCATCTTCTGTGTGTTTACACAATGACCAATGAGAGCATCCATAAAAAGTTTTACTGTCTTTTCTTCTGACTCTTTTTTGCATGATTCCAGTTTCACACTCAATACAATGTAATTGCTGAGAAATTTTCTGAGAGTTAGATATTTCAAATTCATTCATTTCAATATCGTAATCATCATTAATCAACTCATTAACAAAAGAGGATGCGGTAGCCATATCAACCACTAGGTAAGTTCGATATCTTGCACGAGTCATGGCAACATATAACAACCTCCTTTCTTCAGCAAACATAAAGCCTTCAGCTGACGGTAATAATGCCTCAAGTAAGGGGTTTGTAGTTTTTTCTGATGGAAAGCCATTTTTCCCCGATTGCAAATCTAACACAACAACATAATCAGCCTCCTTACCTTTTGATATGTGAACCGTGTTTGTCAATAATTCAAGATTAGGGAATGTGGCTGCATGTAACTTCATTTCCCGGGGCTTTGGAAGTGTAAAGTTGTACCTTCCTAGAATTAAAACCGAAGCCTTTTTATTTAGTTTGCTTATAGCTTCAAGTACTTTATTTACCTGGATATACCTACCCAACACTGAAGACGAAAAATCGTCATCTGGGCTCGAAACTTGACTTAATAACCTTTTTAATTCAACATTATCGCCAGGAGAAACCTTGCTAATTTCACGTAATAAAGAAATAGCTGGGCCTGTAACTTTATCCAAGGTTGTTATCTCTTTGTTGGTCTGTAAAGGATTTTTAAGAACAAATTTAGTTGAAACATCTGCAATACTATTATTAAATCTAAATGTCTTATTAAGTTTGGTAGTTTTAGTTGTTCCAAAATAATTACTAAAGCCTGTTGTAAAGCTTATATCACTTCCTGTGAATCGGTAAATTGCTTGCCAATCATCACCCACACAAAAGAGTGAGCAGTTGTCTTTTTGAGTTTTTAAAGCTTGAACTAATCTAGCCCTAGGGTCAGAAATATCTTGAAATTCATCAACCATAATGTATTTCCAAGTTGCCTTAAATTTTCCATCTTGTACATATTCAAGTGCCTTACCTATCATGTCGTCAAAATCTATTTCATCATTGTCTACAAGCGCCTTTTCGTATCTATTTCTTATAGGTTTTAATAGTTCCAAGGCTATATTTAAGTGTTTTGGATAAGGTGAGTCTTTTATCTTTTCATCTAATTGTTTTTTATCAAACCAATTAGCCTTATATCGTTTGAGAATATCTGCCATTAGATCTGAAAACTTTGTAATTTCATTATGTTCACGCAATGTCTCAATAATTGCATCATCTGGCATTGGGTTACACTCAACTCCCAAGTCAGTCAGTCTTTGTTTTAACAAGCTTCTAATTTGGCCTTCTTTGTGTTCATAATAGAACGTCTCAACAAGTGTCGTCTCGTTGGCTTTGTGAATCTTTCGCTTCCATTCCATGCCCTCCTCATAAGCCTCTCTGTCTATGTAGGGCGCAGTAGAACCATCTCTATCTATTCCAACATGCTCAATATACACATCATGCTCTGGTAGGTAAAAATCAGGTTGATATTGTCTAAAATCAATCGTTTTCGTTAAGTATTTGTATTTAGCTTCGTATTCATACTCTATACCCATTCTCAGTAAAAAATTTGCAATAATACGCTCACCATAACCTTTAACTTTTTCACCTTTAAATGTTCGTATTTCATCTGCTTCAATGTGAGAAAAATATTCACCTTGTGATTCAAATTCAAATGGACTTTTTTCAACAAAAAGATAATCTTCAAAGTATTCAAGTACCTTGTTTTTATAGCTTTCTTCCTTTAGAAAGTCATCCACCCATGCACTAACATCTCTTTTAAAAACACTTTTTTTGCTCGTATTATCTTCAGCATACTTACTAATGGATGGACTGCCATTTTCAACTTTAGAAATAATATCTTTACCAAGTTTATGAAACGTACTAATGCTTATATCATTAATACCAATTCGATCATGCATCCGTTCCTGCATTTCTTTGGCCGCCTTTTTTCCAAATGCAAGCATTAATATGTCGTTATTCTTGGCTTGCTTACTTTCTAACAAAAACCCAGCTCGACCCACCATAGCGCTGGTTTTTCCTGTACCTGCACCAGCAAGAACTAAATTATTATCTTCATCAATAATACAAGCGTCAATCTGGTTATCAGTTAAAGGGTTTGATTCAATATTGGCAAAATACTCAGCAAACTTACTTTTGTTTTTATCAACATACGCCTTGCGGTAATCTTCCAATCCGCCAAGCCCCATCGTGGCGTAAAGTTGAATACCAACAAATGGATTTCTTTTGCTTTTCTCGATCAACCCTTGGACTGGTACCTGAATAAATCGTTTCAAGGCATTTTTGGCATCTCTTTCAATCTTAGGCCATTCAGATGACCGTACATAACTTTGATTCAGCTTTCTACTGACTCTTTTAAATATCTTGTTTACTTCTGGAAATATTTCAAGATACCAGTGAGCTTGCAACCACTCAAAAACTTCATTGGCTTTTGCCTCTGTAAGCTTTCCAAATCTGACTTCACCCTTAGATGTGTTAAAAACCAGACTACAAAAAATAATATTTTTTTCAACCCTACTTTTTTTAACAAACGAATGATTGTCAATAAAGTAACTCCTGTCACTTTTATGCAGTGTTACACCTTTCTCAGAAACTTCAATAGAGCCACCTTTAAAACCCAATATCTTCCAAAACCAACTAGGATTTAATTGCTTACTCTCCATCACAAATCATATGTGTTTGCCAACTTGAGCATTTGCAAATAAATTGGAGCTAAATCTTTATCTGCATAATTAAGTTCAAATGAATCTGGTGCGTAATCTGGATCAAGAGATTCTTCCGGCTTTCTAGTTGTAAACATAACACCGCCATTTTCATAAACAAACAAACTTGCACCAACTCTAGACTTAACCGAACCAACAAGATTGTATTTATTAGATAGACCCTCTGTCAACTCTACAACTAGTTTGTCTCTATTTTTTAGACTTAGCTTTGGGTAGTTAAAATCAGTGAATTCTAATGCCATATTATGTCCAGTAAAATCAAGCATAATGCCCTTTAAAGGTGTTTTAAAATCAACAAAAGCTACGACATACGGACTGTGCCTTAAAACTCTGTAACAATCACTGGATACAACCATACCCAAACCAGAATGCTCCTTTACATCACCTTTACATACCCTATCTAATGTATCTTTAACTTGTGTCAAAGACATGCCAAACTTTAAATCACGATACCCATCAATATCTTTACTTAAAGTTTCTTGGCTTATAAGCAATATGCTGAATAACAAAAACAATATTTTCATATCAATCACCAGTATTATTTATTTTCGTATATATCCTGGCACTTAACACACCTTACTATGTTGTCACCAGAATCTAATCTAGGTTGTGGTATTTCTGTATCACAATCAATACATACACCCTCTTCATAACTTTCAATATACGCTTATTTGTCATTTATTTGAAAAATTTAACTACAATTAATATCAAAATTAACTGTATTATTAACCAATAAATTCTAACTAATTACATTAAATGGCAGGAATAAACAAAGTAATACTAATCGGCAATCTAGGCGCTAAACCTGAGCTTAAGTACTCATCTAGTAACGTAGCAATAACTAACTTATCAGTAGCAACCTCGGAGTCATGGACAGATAAATCTACCGGTCAGAAACAAGAGAAGACTGAGTGGCATAGAGTTAGTGTATTTGGTAAGCTAGCTGAAATAATCTCTAAGTACTGTGACAAAGGCTCTAAAGTCTATGTTGAGGGTAAGTTACAGACGCGTAAGTATCAAGATAAGTCAGGAGCTGATAGATATGCCACTGAAATTGTAGTTGGTGGCTTTAATGGTGTTATTCAGATGCTAGATTCAGTTAAAGTTAAGCCTGATGACATAAGTCCTGATGAACAGCTAGTAACACCTATTGAACCAGTGCCAGCTGAAGCTTGGGCTGATCAGGTGCCTTTTTAACCAGCACAAGGGAATTATTATGACCAGTATAGATGAACTACGCCAGCACTACCTAACAATGCCTCATTATCACTTTGATATGACGATTGATGATTATCACTTCTCAGATAAAGAACAGGCTGATATCGCTAAATATGGCAATTGGTTTCAAGCTATTTGGAATGATAAAGTGCCACTAGTTACTGACAAGCTAAATAGCTTCTATGCTGCTAAAAACCCTAACTGTACAGACAGAGGTAAGTTTGAAGATCTTTGGTATCAGTACAAGCTACGTGAGCTACCTTTTTAACAGGATGAGTAACTATGCATTGTCATGAATGTGGTCAAGATATAAGCACTGATAAAGCTTTCTGTTCTAGTTGTGGAGCTAAGATTAGACAAACTTCACATAATGAGGCAATAGTTCAAACTAGTTCGCCAGTAGATACAACAAAGCCAAAAACTGATATGAAAGCCACCCTCAGTACTAAAAGAAATTGGGATAATTTAATTGCGTATGGTTTTGTTATTGTTTTATTTATAACACTTGCTATGTTTTTTAAGTATGGGTTGCCTTTATTGCTTAATAATACTCAAGACCCCTTCATTGAAACTAACGTAGTAGAAAAGCACCTAAATGGAAAAACAGATAAATTTTATAAGCAAAACGGCTACACGTGGGTAGATACTAGCAACTACAAAGGCTGGGAAAAAAATAATAAATATAATGGTTATGGAGTGTATTCGGAGGGTGGTGACCTATATAAAGGTGAATTTAAAGATGGCATGAGACATGGTTACGGTATCCAAACATGGGCAGATGGCGACCGCTATGAAGGTGAATTTAGGAATGACAAGTCGCATGGTCTAGGGGTTTATACCTGGGCATTTGGCGACCGCTATGATGGCAGGGTCAAGAATAATAAGATGCACGGTCTAGGGATTTATACTTTTAAAAATGGTGAGCAGCATGAAGGCCAATGGAGAAATAATAAATTTAAGTCTGGTGCAAAGCGTGTTATATCAAAATGAACTATAAACACAAGGGGGAAACATGAACTTTCAAGAAATGACTAAAAATGATATTAAAAAATACGCTGAAAGTATCGGTGTTCAGTTAGACCTAAAGTATAAAAAAGATGAATTGATTGAGCAACTAAAACAACATCTCATATTTTGTGCTGAATGCGGTCAAGAGATTGCTAAAACTGATAAATTCTGCTTTAGTTGTGGTGCGGAAGTTGGAAAGAAAACAACACCATCAACAGCTGTAAATACAACTACTCCAGTTGAAACAGTTAGCCCAACTGAAACACCTACACCAGTCGTGACTGAGCATGGAAAAAACGTATTTAGTAAATTGATTGATGGTGATTATGGTTTAGCTAAAACATATTGGCTATTCGGTGTTCTAGTAAATGTTGGTTTTAATATTCTTTTTAAAGTTGCTGAATCAACTGCCTCTT
>Ga0209663_1001292_pt1 | contig 12938 bp, 9 predicted proteins | sample SaaInlV_135m_DNA_2_FD_184667 | JGI IMG/M metagenome (GOLD analysis project Ga0209663, IMG submission 184667) | Marine microbial communities from expanding oxygen minimum zones in the Saanich Inlet - Saanich Inlet SI073_LV_120m_DNA (SPAdes) (version 2) | ecosystem: Environmental > Aquatic > Marine... | reverse complement strand
AGAAATTTATTGATATATTTTATATCTAAATTTTCCTTATCAATGTATTTTTCAATCCATTCATTATTTATCCAACCATCTTTAACAGTTCTAGCGTTATCAAGAAATTCCTTACATTTTGAATGAGCAGTAGATTTCCATAAATTAGTTGTATTAACATTAAAACCAAGTTTCTCTTTTGAAATTAATGAATCAGCTTGATTTTTTACAAGTAAATCTCTTAATGGGAGTTTACCAATATTCTGAGTTGGATCATACTTGAGTTTATTTGGAATAGTTAGTCCATATGAAATTAAATTATCATTCAATAAAGGAGTAAGTAATTCAATATCAAAACTTTTAGCTATTCTAGTATTTACAGGATTAAAATTATACAAGAGTTTTCCGTTGTAATCAGCAAGAAATACTTGATCCAATCCAGATAATGAATTATCAAAATAAGGTAAAAGTGAATTATAAATTGCATTCCAAGAAAAATTAGATTTATGTCCAAATAGTAATTCTTGATCAGGTACACGATCCCTCTCATGACAAGAAAGATATGCCTTTACTTTCTCTAATGGGGTGGAATTTGAATTAGTTAACGACAGAAATTTTTCATATCTAAATGTATATCCACCAAAGATTTCATCACCACCATCGCCAGATGCAAGAATATTTGAAAGGGATTTAGATTCTTTAGATACATAATACCAATGCAAGTCCCAAAAAGGTCTTTTAATTTCATAAATTGCCTTAGGCATTTCAGACAAATAATTTTCCAAATAGACGATATTATGATTAGCCTCAAATTTTTCAGCTATTTTTGATGCATTTGATGTTTCATCAACACTATTTGCAAATTTTATTGAAATTGCTTCAATTTCAATATCAGGGTTTGATTTTCTAATTAATGATAGAATTAGTGTAGAATCAACACCTCCGCTAAGGGCAATACATAATTTTTTTGGGTTTAATAATTCAAGATTTTTAGAAATATCTTTTAAAATTAAATTTTCAATTAATTCTATATTTGGAGGCACATTATTAGATTTAAAATCAGTCCATTCTTTTTTAGGTAAATTTGGGATTATAGATGGATCATATCGAAGGGTTAGAATATCTACTATAGATAAAGGATTAATTTTTGGATTAAAAGTCTCCACGTCCCAATCCTCTAAAAATTAAGTTCTTATTTTTTATAGAAATAGGATCAATTATTCCTCTAGTATCAATTAAAATTTTTGATTTCATTTTTAAAAAGGAATCAATTTCTATGCGTTTAAATTCATCATGACCAGTTACAATAACCACCGCATCCATTTCAGGCAAAATATCTTCAAAATTATCTTCTACTTTTAGTCCAAAAATTTCAGTTGAACTAAAAAATGGATCATAGATATGTACAAGACTACCAAGATTCTGAAATTTTTCAATTATTTCCTTAGCTGGAGTGAGTTGAATATCTTTTACATTTGGTTTATACGAAATTCCCATAACTAGAATTTTACTATTTTTTACAAGTTTTTTGCATTCATTAAATGCATCACAAGTAAGTTTGATTACATGATCTGGCATTGATTCATTAATCATTCTACCAGATTCAATAATACTTAATTTTGTACCTGTACGTCTTGCAGTATTAAGAAGTTGATATGAATTAATTGGCAAACATGGACCGCCTACTCCAGCTCCAGGATAATGTACTTGAAAATTATATTTTGCTTTAGCAGCTTCTAAAACTTTCATTGTGTCAATTCCTAATTTTTCAAACATTAGTGCTAATTCACTTACAAATGCAATATTGATATCTCTAAATACATTGGTAGTTAATTTCACTGCATTTGCAGTTTTACAATTTTCCATTTCAATTAACTCAACTGAAAAAACATATTTGTAAATCATAGTAATTATTTTTGTAATATTTTGATTGATTCCTCCTACTAATCTTGGGAGATTTGTAAAGTCATGTAATATTTCACCAGGATTTGCATTTTCAGGACAAACACCAATAGAGAAATTATCTTCAATTTTTAATCTACCAGATTTTGATATTAGTGAAATCATTTCATCTTCAATAAAACCAGGTTCAATAGTACTTTCAACTATTACTAACGAATTTGGATTTAGAATTTCTGAAAGCTGCGAACCAACAATAATTAATGCAGAATAATCAGGAATATTATTTTCATCCATAGGTGTTGGCAATGACAATAATATTAAATCAGAATTATTAACAGCATCTGCAATTTTTGTAGTAGCTGAAAAAAGTTTTTTTTCCAAAACATCATGAAAAATATTTTCATATCCAGGTTCATCTTTTAAAGGGAATTTTTTTGAATTAATATCTTGAACCAAGTTTTCGTTAATATCAACACCTATTGTTTGTAATCCAGATTTTGCAAAAGATAATGCAGTAGGCAAACCAATTCTACCTATTCCAATTACACATACTCGTAAAGATTTTGAATTTAATGATTTTTTGACTTCCTCAAAATTATTCATGTTTATTTTTAAATCAGACATTATATCACGGATAATATTTTGAACCTATTATGACCTTATTTTAATTTGTTATAGTGTATTGAATACAAAATTTTAAAAGCACAATTTCTAAAATAAAGATGAGCTTTTGTGACTAAAATTGTAATTACAGCAGCAGGTAAGGGTACAAGGTTATTGCCATTTACAAAGGAAATACCTAAAGAAATGATGCCAATATTTTCAAATATTTTTACAAATAAAAAAGTAGTTTCACCTTTATTGCAATACGTCTATGAACAGCTTTACTCAATGAGTTTTAAGGATTATTGTTTTATTGTGGGTAGAGAGAAAAGATCAATTGAAGATCATTTTACACCAGATGAAATGTATTTGAGAGATTTATCAGGAGATAACAAAAAAATTATAACAAAATTTTATGAAAAATTAGAAAAATCACATTTAGTTTGGATAAATCAAAATAGACCATTAGGTTTTGGTGATGCAGTTAAACGAGCTGAAAAATATGTAGGGAATAATGATTTTATTTTACATGCAGGGGATGTAACAATTTTGAGTAAATCTAATCATCCTGTTTTACGTTTAATTGAAACAGCTAAAAAAAATCCAGATGTAAAAGCAATATTACTTTGTAAAAAAGTTACAGATTCTAAAAGATATGGAGTTCCAACTATTGAAAAGATTTCAAATAAATTATTTAATGTAGTTGGAGTTGAAGAAAAACCAAATAAACCAAAATCAGAATATGGAATATTACCAATATATTATTTTAAATCAGATATTTTTTCAAGTTTAAAAAAAATTAAACCAGGAAAAAATAAAGAATATCAATTGACTGATGCCATACAAAAATTAATCCAAGAAAAACAAAAAGTACTTGCAATAACATTAGAAAAAAATGAGGAAGAGGTAGATGTTGGAACAGTTTCATCTTATAGAGAAGCACAGGATATTACATTTAGAAAAGCATGATTTTTAAGATAACGGTAAGAAGATTGTACATATGAAAATAGGAGTTATTGGTTTAGGATTTGTAGGATTATCACTAACTAGTGTATTAGCCTCTAAAGGATATGACATTGTTGGAATAGATATAGATAATGAAAAATGCAATAAAATTAATAATGGAATTTCACCATTCTTTGAACCAGAATTAGAAGATATTTTACAAAATGGACTAAAAAAGAAATTAAAAATTAAAAATGATTTTTCAATGATTAATGACTGTGATTTTATTTTTGTAACAGTTGGAACACCACAGAATAAAAATGGTTCAATTGATCTATCTATAATTAAAAAAGCTGTTTCCACTATTGGTGAAAATATTCTAAAAAATAAGAAAAAACCAATAATTCTTATCAAAAGTACGGTAATTCCGGGAACAATGAAGAAAGTTATTTTACCAATTTTGGAAAAAAAATCAAATAAAAAAAATGGAAAAGATTTTGAATTAATATCAAATCCAGAATTTCTACAAGAAAGTAGTGCAATAAGAGATACAAAATTTCCTCATGCAGTAGTTCTTGGCGGTAATCAAACAGAATTTATGAAAAAAGCTAAAAAATTATTCATGAAATTACATCCTAATGTACCAATAATTATCACTAATCATCAAACAGCTGAGATTATAAAATATGCAAATAATTCATTTCTTGCAACTAAAATTAGTTTTATTAATCAATTATCAAATATTTGTCAAAATATTCCTGGAGCAAATATTGATGACATAGGAAAAACAATTGGATTAGATCCTAGAATTGGGAAATTATTTCTTAATGCAGGTCCAGGTTATGGTGGTTCATGTCTACCAAAAGATATGAAGGCTTTGATTAATTTTGCAAAGGCATCAGGAATTAATCCAACACTTCTAAATGCAGTAGAGGAAGTTAACACTAAACAATTAGAGCAAATAATTTTAATGATTAAACAAAAATTGGGAAATTTAGCCTCAAAGAAAATTACAATCTTAGGAACAGCATTTAAGCCAAATACCGATGATATCAGAGATTCGATAGCAATTGAATTAATCAAGAAATTACTAAATAAAAAAGCCAAAATTATAATTCATGATCCAAAAGCAATGAAAAATACACAAAGAATTTTTAAAGAAAAAATTAATTATGCAAAAACAATTGAAGATGCATTAGCAAAAAGTCAATGTGTAATTATCATGACACAGTGGAAACAATATGAGAAATTAAATAATAATCAATTTAAATATATGACAAGAAAATTTGTGATTGATTGTAGAAGGATGTTAGCAAAAAAACAATTAGATGTAGATTACTATGCAATTGGATTAGGTAAACAAAATTGAAATATATTGTAACTGGAGGGGCAGGATTCATTGGAAGCAATATAGTAAAAAAATTAGTTTCTAGAGGAGACAATGTAACAGTAATTGATAATCTAAACACGGGTAAAGAGGAAAATTTAACAGCAGTTAAAGATAAAATAGTTTTTCTTAATGATAGTATTTTAAATTTAGATTTACTTGAAAAAGAAACAAAAAATATTGATGGTATATTTCACCAAGCTGCATTAGCATCGGTTCAAGATTCATTCAATAAACCTGAAGAATATCAAAATGTTAATGTTAATGGAACAGAAAATATTCTAAAACTAGCAAAACAAAATAATTTCAAAGTTGTTTATGCAAGTTCTTCAAGTGTTTATGGAAATCCAGAAAAAATTCCAATTGAAGAATCAGATAGTAAAAATCCAATTAATCCATATGCTGAAACAAAATTAAAAAAAGAGAAATTAGCAAAAAAATACTCAGAAATGGGAGTTAAAGTAATTGGATTGAGATATTTCAACGTATTTGGAAAGGGTCAATCAAAAGAATATGCAGGAGTTTTAAAATTATTTTTAGAAAGAATCAGAGATAAATTACCGCCAAAAATTAATGGCGATGGTTCACAATTCAGAGATTTTGTATATGTAGAAGATGTTGCTGATGCAAATATTATGTCAATGGATAGTAATATTGATCATGAATTTTTCAATGTAGGAACAAATACATCAATCACAATATTAGATTTAGCAAAGACAATCATAAAATTTTCAAATTTAAATATTAATCCTATTTTTGGTCCATCTCTACAAGGAGATGTACAAAAAACAGTTGCCAATATTGACCTAATTAAAGAAAAAATAGGATGGAAACCAACAGTATTTCTTGAAAAATGGATTAGTGAAATTATTTCTATGAAAAAATTTGATGAAATTTAGTTATAATTTATACGAGCAAATATTATACTTGAATAATTATTAGAAATTAACTTGAAAATATTAATTGGTGCATCTAGTTCTAAAATATTCCATCTAAATGAATTTGCTAAAGAATTAATCAATCATGGAATTGAAACAAAAGTAGTTCTCGATGTAGATTTTTCTGATGGATTTCCTAGTCGAAAAATAAAACATTGGTTAAAACCAAAAAACACATTTAAAAAATTGATAGAAGAATTTAAACCGGATATTATTTTAGTAGATAGGCAAAGACATTTTGGATTAGATGCAATTAAAGAGAAAATTCCATTAGTAGTTCATGTTAGAGGGAATTATTGGAAAGAAATGAAAACAGCTCGGGAAACAATTTACAATTCATTTCCAAAAAAAATAGCACTAAATGCATGGGAAAAAATAGGTGAGCAATGTTTTAAGAATGCAGAAATAATTATTCCAATTTGTAATTATTTAGATGAAATAACAAAAGAAAAGATTCCAAATAAAAAAACATTTGTTATGCATCAAGGAATAGATCCGTCTAATTGGTATGATGTCGAAGGTATGAAATTAGAACATCCATGTGTAGGATTACTTCAAGGTGCAGTTATTTGGGATAAAGCAAAAGAAATGTTAATTTTAGAAAAGGTACTTGAAAAATTTCCAAATGTTAAATTTTATTGGGTGGGAGATGGACCATTTAGAAAAGAAATTATGGTAAAATTAAAAAAATATAAAAATTTCAAATGGTTAGGGCCATTACAATATCCAAATAAAGTTAGAGAATATTTATCAGAAATTGATATTTATGCTTTAATTTCAGGATTAGACATGTCACCACTAACTTTACTTGAAGCACAATTAATGAAAAAACCCGTTATTGCTACAAATGTTGGGGGAATTCCAGAGTTAATAATAGATGGAAAAACAGGATTTTTGGTAGAAAAAGGAAATTCTGAAGAATTAATTGAAAAAATTGAAAAAATTTTGAATGATCCAAAAAAAATTGAAGAGATGGGGGTTGAGGGAAGAAAATTTGTTGAAGAAAATTTTAGTTGGAAAATAATTACTCAAAAATTTATTGATAATTTAAAAAAAACATTAGATGAATGAAATAATTATTTTTTACCAGTTACACTAATTCCACTTTCAATTTCTTTGAAATTTGTAATTTTTAAATTGGATTCTTTAAACCAAGTTTTAACTTCTTTTGGAGTGTGTCTAAATGCAAACTTAGGGGAATACCAATCAAAATTGACACCAACACTTCTTTCAAAATTATCAGATTCATCCCAAAAACATTTTAAAAAATGCCAATAAATGAATCGCTGTACATCATATTCCCCTGCCTTTACACCTAAAAGTGGAATGTCACGAGGAATTTTAATTTTCTTTTTTAATTGTGAAAGACTCTTTCCCAGATAAGCCATATCTTTAGAAAACTCAGTACATTCTTCAACAGACATTTTTACAGTTTTGTTACGAATATAATCATCTACATATTCCCTAACAGGTGCTTTTTTGTTGTAAACGTAAATAGAAATGTGACCCAGTTTAGTCAAAAAATTTGTTAAATATTTGAAAGATGTTCCAGTATTTTTTGTGTGATGAAGAACTTGATCTGAATAAATATAATCAAAAAAACTTTTTTTAAATGGTAGTTGACGAAGATCAGCTTGTAAAAAATGAACATTAGATAATTTTCCATATTTTTTATACGCAAAATCTACACTATCACTTGCGTCTAAAGCAAATACTTGTGCATTTTTATTGGCAGAAAGGAATTTTGCACTGTTTCCAATTCCTGTTCCTGCATCAAGGATAGTATTTTTTGAATTTAAAAATTTATTAAAATTTTCTACAGTTTTCCAACCATATCTATCTAAAAACCATTTTCTTTGAAAATCAACCCAATCTTTTGCCTGGTGGTTTTTGTGATGTTTTTGCCATTTAGAACTAAACGCAGCTTCTGTTTTAACAAAATCTTTTGTCTCATCCACCACAAATCGTGGAATTCCATTAGTAATTTTGAAATTATCTTTACAATGATCACAAATTATTTTCCCTTCAATAATTTCTTCACGAATTTTTTTCTTGACTTTTACATTAATTGAATGTCTACATGTTGGACAAACTAAAAAATCAATTAATTTTTGCTTCATTAAAATAAACTTTAGATCGGGGAATAAAAACTATCAATTTTCTAATTCAATTATTTTTCATATAATTCAATATATTTAGGAAGTAATTTATCCCATGAATAAAATTTGTTTATAAAATCAAATGCATTACTAGTGATTTTTTCAATAAGATTGTCATTTTGAATTAAATTATTTATTGCATTAATCATTTCCTGCTCATTTTCAGATGGAATCAAAATTCCTGTTTCCTCATTCTGAATTATTTCTGGAATTCCACCTACATTTGTTGCAATAACAGGTATTTTTAGATAAAATGCCTCTTTTATTACCTGTGGAAGACTCTCCATTCGAGATGGAACAATAAGTAATCTAGATGATTTGAGAATTTTCATTGTTTTTGACCATGGGTAATTTGTACAATATACTACTGTCCCATTAAGTTTTGATTCAATATTTTGTAAAATATCAATACCTTTTTCAAAACTATCTCTTCCAACATATACAATTTGATTAGGATTTTTTTTAACCTCCCCCACATCTTTAAACTTTTTTGTATCTAGAGGTGCAGGTAAATGAATAAAATCAACCTGATGTTTTTCTTTATAATATTGTTGAACAGTTTGTGAATCAGTAGTTAATTTTGTAGAATAAGAAAATGCTTTACCCTCACCAACTTTTGCCAATTTTCCTGTAGTTTGTGAATGTAATAATTCAACTTGTTCCGAATAAATTCCATGAACAGAAAGAATTTTTTTACTTGATTTTATATTTTTCATGACAAATGCAGATGGAATATTCCATGCATGTACAGCATCGTATGTTTCATTGTCAATTAGTGCCTTTAGCTTTCCAAAAATTACAAATGATGGATTTTTTAATTTTTTAATAGGTATGTGAGGTATTTTCATTAACGTTACATCATGACCTTGTTCAGATAATTTTTCTGCAACTCTTTTTGCATGGCCACCAATTCCACCATCATATCTTGGTGAAATATATAGAATTTTCACAACATAAAATTAAACTAATTCCTTTTAAGCTCTTGGATTAAATAATTCTATTTTATTATTTATTGAAAAAGAATCATTCAAGGAATAAAACTAGGGACATAATTTTTATTAATTTGATAAACTAATACAATGTTCATAGGTCCTGTATTTTCATTCATGAAACTAGGTGATGCATAAACTAACTTTAATGGATCATTATCAGAATCATATTCAACATTTTTATTTGAAATTTCAAAAAACCCAGGTTTGTAGATTTTTGAATATTCTTGAGTGTCAGGATTATAATACACTACAGGGGCAAATGGAATCATTTTGCCTAACATTGTTTGTTCATTAAGATGATTTGTGCCTATTGCACCAAATTCTATATATTTTTCAACTGGAAGTTCGGCAATTTTAGCAAACCACATAACTTTAGATTCATCACCACCCCCACCCAAAACATAAAGTTCATCCTCATCATTTATTTTTTGAGCACTCAAAAATATAAGGACATAATCAGCGTCCATTTCTTTAAGCATATTCCAACTATCAACAGGTGTACTCAAGAACATTTTTGCCATGTTTTCAATTTGCCATGTACTAAGTGTAGCATTATCAATCAAGGTAGTTCGCTCACCCAGGGTTTGGATCCAATATCCATAGTCCCACCATGATGCAATTACTGCATTTTCAGGGATGTTGAGTTTAATCCATTCCAAAGTTTCTAACCAATCAGTAGTAGGAGGATTGGATGTTGCTCCTGTAAAGATTATTGGAGGGGAAGATCCATTACTAATCCAATTATTATTTTCTGGAAAAACAAGTGGAAGAGTAAATAAAAATGCTATAATTATAACATATGAAATTTTAAATAAATTATTTCTTTTCCCAAAGAATTTAATTTTAAAAATATTTTTAGATAAAATGGATAATGCGATAGAAGAAAGAATTATCAATGATATAGATGCAAAGACTTCAAGTCGAATAAATGATGAACTGACATACACCCCACTTATTCCAATAATAAGTACAAACGCTTTCATATCATTCTTAATAAAACTTTGAGATATTTTTTTAGATAAGATAAACCAAACACCAATTCCAGCAAAAATCATCCAAACAGAATGAAGTAAAAAGGAAGTGGTGATGGATGTACTTTGATGTTCTGCAACTGAATCAACAAGAGGATCAACAGTTGTCAAAAATGGATTCATTGCATTCAGATATCTAAAACTAGGCAAAGGTAAAAGGTTTGATTCATCATTTAGAACTATTAAAAATGAACCAACTACGATTATAGAAATTAACAAAAATAAACTATTTCTTATTTTATTTTCATCCTTACTTATTTTTTGAACAAGTATACTAGTCACTAAAAATACAGTTGGAATAAGTAATGAAAGTCCCCCCAGACCAAGTACAAAAGATAGTCCAGGTCTTTCAAATGAACCTGAAATTAAAAGAAATATTCCTACAAATAGAGGGACACTCCATAATAGAAATTTATGATCTTTTTTAAGAAAGGGCAATGCTAAAATAAATAATCCAATAGGAATTACAAAAAATTGATTTCCTCCCCACGAAGCCATTCCAAAAGTCATTATCACTCCACCAAAAATAATTTTTGAAGCTGCAACTTTTTTATTTTCAGATCTAATTGCACTTAAAAATAAATACAACCCCAGTAAACCATAAAAAATTCCCAGTGGTTCTGACTTGAACCAACCAATAGAGCCTCGAAGAATAATTGGAAGAGATATTGCAAATAATAAAGAAGCAAAAAGACCAGCAGTAGTTCCTGCAAATAATCTTACTAGTGCAAAAATAACAACTACAGTTAATGAACCAATTATTGCTGGAAATAATATAGTGAAATCATATAGTGATGAATTTCCACCAAATATTTGATAAGTTATAGCTGCCGTACTATGAAGCATGATTTGAGAAGTTGCAGAAACATCTCTTCCAGAGATTCCGGAAAAATCTTCTGGTAAATACCAACTTTTAGTATCATGCCATTGAAAATATTCAAAAAATCCATTTTCCACAATATATTCAGTAGCACGAAAATTAAAAAATGGATCAAACTCATTTAATTCAAATCCATATTCAGCAGGTTGAGATCTTATCAACATAGATACCGAAAATGATAATACAAGTATTCCAATTACTAAAAGATATTTTAATTTAAAATTAAAACTATTAACTTGAAACAAACTAGTCTGAGAATTCAATAATCAAATAATTGTTTAAAGCATTATTACTCTTTTGAATATAATATTTGAGACTAATTCTATTACATTGTTGCTTGAGAAGCATCATGGAACATCTGACTCTTTGCACAACCAGCAGCAAGTTCATCACCTGCACCACGTCTCATAAGACCTCTGTATAGACCATCTTCAAGTTTTACACCTTCACGTTCTTCCCATTCCTCTACAGTGATAGAATATTTCTTTTGAATTCTATCTCTGTACCATTCTGGAATTACATTAAATGCACAAAATGGAACTATTCTAAGGTCGGGAGTAACATAGTGAATATCACATCTTTGTAATCTTTCTAAATCTTCATTGTATTTGTCTTGAAAGTGCATCATACCAAGGAATAATCCTTTGACGTGCCATGAACCAACTGAATCAAATGATCTCTTCATGAGAATATTACCAAACATTTTAGCTAAATCTAATCCTGCTGGTTGTTTTTTAGAATCAACAAAGCCTTTTAATTTTCTTACAACTTCAAGCATCGTAAAGTATTTGTTTTTACCAGAACGAATCTCTTCTGCTTTATCTTCAAAGAGTTCTAACATTCCTTGAATATCACAAAATTTTGTTAATGGAACAAATTTCTTTGTATCTGCATCCTCAAAGATGTATGTTCCTGCACCACAAGCAAAGTGAATAGATAATTCATATTTTGGTTTACTTGAGAATGCTTCAATTACATTAGTTAACGGCATACAACTTGGAACTGGGAACCAATCATCAACAGTTACTTGACCATCGGTTTGTTCTTCAATTCTTTGAACACAATCAGGAACTGTGATTCTATATTTTTCACGTTCAGATTTACCCATTCTTCCAGTTAGTGATACTGGTTGGAAATTAACAGCGTGAACTACATCCATGTTCTTTTGTGCATATCTAATAATTCCGCCTAATTCATGATCATTAATTGATTTGATTACTGTTGGAACAAATACCACAGTAGTGCCTGTTTTTCTACAACTATCAAGAGCATATGGAATTTCCCAGTGATTTTTAGGATTTGTTCTTGCAGTTACACCATCAAAGGAAAGATACAAGTTGTTACATCCTGCAAGTCTTACTTCTCTTGCTGCTTCTGGATCCATTGCATGTCTAATACCATTTGTATTCATTTGAATATGGTCAACACCTTCTTCTTTCATTATTTTAATAACATCAGCAATATCATCTCTAAGCATTGGTTCACCACCAGTGATTTGCATAGAATTTCCCGGAATTGGTCTTTCTGCTCTTAGAGTTTTCATCATACCTCTAACTTGAGTATGATCTGGTTCATACATGTAAGCGCCTTCAAGACCTTTCTTTACATAAAAGAAACAATACCAACACGTTAAATCACATCTGTTAGTTACAATCATGTTTGCCAATCCACTGTGAGACAAATGATTTGAACATAAACCACAATTATTTGGACAAGAACATTTGTCCATCATTACATTTGGAGAATGTGCACCTTTACCATCCTGCCAATAAGTACTAAATTTCTTATACATTTCATAAGAACCAAAGTATAATTCCTCACATTCACCGTGAGTTGGACAAATTTTTGACATGAAAACTTGACTATCTCTCTCAAAGACTTCAGCATCTAAAATCATGTTACAATCAGGGCAGATACTTTGAGTAAATCGGATAGTAGATTTTTTACCTAAATTTTTACTGGATTGATTGGAAATCTGAATTAGTGCCATTGTATATCATAATTTTTCAAAAAGAGTATATAATTTGTTACACACTACCCCCCGTGGGTAATTTAGTAGATAGGCATGTGGGATTTAAATAGTAAATTTATCTGATTAGATCGCATGACTATATCAGATAAA
>Ga0209663_1001234_pt1 | contig 13213 bp, 11 predicted proteins | sample SaaInlV_135m_DNA_2_FD_184667 | JGI IMG/M metagenome (GOLD analysis project Ga0209663, IMG submission 184667) | Marine microbial communities from expanding oxygen minimum zones in the Saanich Inlet - Saanich Inlet SI073_LV_120m_DNA (SPAdes) (version 2) | ecosystem: Environmental > Aquatic >... | reverse complement strand
AAAAATACCAGCAGGAATTGGCCCATGTGCCGCACCACCACGACCATTTCTAAAAATAGAAATATATTCTTCTTCATTAATGGCAATTGAAATAGCTTGTCTTAATTTTTGAGTAGACGACGTATAACCACCAACTGTTGTATCCAGCATATTAAAAGCAGTGTAATAAACACTGGTACTATTACTAGTGAGTAGGCGAATATTTTTACCGCTCATTCTTGGCGCTAAAACAGTTTGGCCTTTGGACTTGACTTCAATCGCTTGGTCAAAATTATCACTAGAAATTCCAGATTTATCATAGTAACCTTGTAAAAATTTATTCCAATAAGGTGCGGTTTCTTTTTCTAGTAAAAAATGCACCCTATCTAAAAATGGCAGTTTTTTGTTTTGGTCAGTCAATAGGTTATTTTTTGTATCACTGTCTTCGCCTACACTCGGGTAATACTCATCATGAAAATTAAGGTTTTTCTGAAGAATCATTTCTTTGTTTGGATTATTAACCGTTAATTGAAAAGGCCCTGTGCCTACTGGATACCAGTCCAACACAATGTTCTTGTCAATCAAGCCTTGTTGTGCATAAAAGGCATCTGCCTCTGGTGGTATAGCGGTAAAAAACGGCATGGCTAACCAATATAAAAACTGCTCTTGAACGCCGTTTACTTTTATAGAATAACGATATTTATCTAACACTTTAACACCCGATATTTGATGCTGAGTTAAATCTAGTGTACCTTTAACACTTTTTAGCTCAGCATTTAAATCATCAAGACCAACAATCATCTCACTCATTAAGCTCAATATTGGGGAGTGTAGTTTAGGGCTGGATAAACGCTTGATTTGATGCACAAAATCACTGGCAACCAACTCTCTTGTTGCGGTTTTTTCAAAATCACTCAAATGATTAATACGACTAAGGTCAGTATCATTTAGCGCAAGATTTTCTTCAACAAAGGCAGGATGGTCTTGATACATTATCCCCGGCTTGATTTGCAAAATATAGCGTGAAAAAGCCGCAGACTGGCGATCTACAGCTGGAATCTCATCGCCTTTTTCATTGTAATAATGCACTTTTGGCATGTGTGCCAATACACCTGGTATTAACGTATAAGGTCGTTTTAAATAATGATATTGTAAAGGCGTCTCATATACCGACTGAATAAACGTCCACTCATTTGAAGAATACGAGCGTGCTGGGTCTAAATGTTTTGGACGTGCAGAAAAAGAGCTGTAAAGCGTATTGTCTAGTCTTTGCGCATCAGGATACGGATTATTCCAAGGCTCAGTACAAGCACCTAAAAGAGGTAAAACAGCCCATATTAAAAGCTTTATATGTTTATAATTCAACATCGTATCAATTATAAATACTTAAGGAGTCTTATGGGTTTTTTAACAGGAAAAAGAGCGCTGATTGTCGGCGTTGCATCTAATCGGTCTATTGCATGGGGTATTGCAGAATCTATGGCCAAACAAGGCTGTGAAATTGCACTAACTTACCAAAATGATAAATTAAAAAAACGCGTTGATAAATGTGCAGTTGTTTGTAATTCTGACATCGTTATTTCTTGCGATGTTGCTACTGATGAGAGTATCGACAATGCCTTTTCAGAGCTTAAAAATCATTGGGATAATTTTGACATCTTAGTTCATTCTGTTGCTTTTGCACCGCGTGAAGCACTAGATGGCAATTATGTTGAAGCCACCACACGTGAAAACTTTGCCACAGCTCATGATATCAGCTCATACAGTTTTACCGCGCTTGCTAAGGCAGCAAGTCCAATGCTTAACGATAATGGCGCCCTGCTAACCGTGAGCTACTTAGGTGCTATTCGCGCTATTCCTAACTACAATGTCATGGGTGTTGCTAAGGCTTCACTTGAGGCAAATGTTCGCTATATGGCTGCTGCAATGGGCCCTGAAAAAGGTATTCGCGTTAACGCTGTCTCTGCTGGACCAATTAAAACATTAGCGGCAAGTGGCATTAAAGACTTTGGAAAATTATTAGACTATGCAGCTGATAGCTCTGCACTTAAACGTAACGTTACTATTGATGAGGTAGGTAATGCGGCAGCTTTCTTATGCTCTGATCTAGCGTCTGGTATCACTGGTGAAGTTACCTATATTGATTCAGGTTACAATTTTTATGACAAAGGCCCTGATTTATAATCAATAAACCTTACAAAAAAAAGACCTGCTAAATTTGCAGGTCTTTTTTTGTTTTAAAGTTGGTTAATTTTATAAACGTTCAGTGAAAATTTCTAAATCTGCATTTTTTCTTAGTGTTGTCAAAATACCTTTAAAGATTTCATCTGATTCAAAGCTCAACAAAGATCGTGCTAATGCACTACTTGGTGCTTCATCAGGCGCTTTAACTTTTGATAGAGAAATCACAACAGACTCACGTTTGTTTAAACTCTGTGCGCTATAAGTCGCGCTATTATTTGGTTTAGGCAAGGCGAATACTTTATTAACAATCATTACATCTGCCTTATCAGAGTCACGTTTAATCCAGCCAACTTTGTTCCATTTAAGTTGGTTTTTGTCCATTAGTACTTGCACTGTTTCAGTATCACCGTTTACCAATGACTCTGAAATTTTCTTAGCAATATCATCCACAAAAGTTTTTGCTAATAACGTCGTTAGGTGGGTGTTGATTTCACCCTTAACTTCGTCAAATGATTTTTGTCGTTGTGCTAATTTATCCTTAACCCTAAGCACCACCACTCTATCACCAGGCAATTCAACTGGCTCAGAGTTTTCACCCTTGTTAAACACCACGTCACTAAAGGCTGTATTAATAAACTTTTGCTCGTATTGCGTGTTATTTTGAGTGAAGAACTCAGACGTGTTTAATTTAAGACTCATTTGATCTGCCACCTCTTCCAAGCTAACCTCATAAGCCAAATTGGTCAACTGTTCAGTTAAATCATAAAGTGATTTTTGCGCCTTTGTTTGTTTGTAAAGCTTGGTTAAATCATCACGTACAGATTCAAATGACTTGATATCACCCACTTGAATTGCGTTTAATTTAATCACATGGTAGCCAAATTCTGTTTTCACTGGCTCAGCCACTTCGCCTACTTTCATGCTAAATACCTTAGCTTCAAACTCAGGCATCATGACACCTAAAGTAAAGAACCCCAGATCACCACCAGCATCTTTTGAGCCTGTGTCTTGAGAATGTGTTGCTGCTAATTTAGCAAAATCAGCGCCTGCGTTTAACTGAGTAATGATCTGATCTGCTTGCTGCTTAGACTCCACCAAGATATGCTGAGCCTGGCGTTCTTCTTCTGTGGTGAAACGCTCTTTCTCATCTTCGTAGAAGTTAAACAGTTCGTCATCATTAACTTGAATACCTTTGGCGATTTGATCAAGTGACAATTCAACAAAGCTCACCTTGAGTTTCTGAGGCTCGGAAAAAGATTCTTTTTGATTGTCATAAAAATCTTTCACACTCTCAGGTGCTACCTTTACTTTATCTGAATAGTTGTTTGCATTCAGCTGAATATAGTCAAACTCACGCTGCTGATCATTCAACGCTTGTAAATTCTTTAATGCAAAAGGTGTTACAAAAGCAGAATCCAGCAAGTTGTATTTGATTTGACCCTGAGTTAACTCTGCTAGTTTAGTCGATTCGTACGCTACATCGCTATAGCCATTAAGCGCCAATAACTTCTTGTACCTTTCTATAGAAAATTGCCCATCTACTTTAAAGACATTGTTAGACTGAATCAGTACTTGTAGCTCTTCAGGCGTTGTTGCATGGCCCATATCCTTAGCAAGCTGGTCTAAAAGACGCCTATTAACCATTGATTCAAGCGTGGATTGCTTAAGTATGTTGTCAAACTCAGTGGTGTATTTATCAGCTAACTCTTGCTGGAGTTGTCTTTTCTTTGGGTTGAATTCTGACAAGAACTCTTCTTTTGATATCTCTTCACTGTTAATAGTAGCGACCGTTTCCCCCGAACCATTGAAGTCAACACCATAAAGAGCGGTAATAATAAAAGTCAGTGAAATTAAGCCAACGATTACATAGGTAATTACACCTTTAGACTTTTCCTTAATTGAGTTTAACATCATAATATTTTGAACGGTACTTTGCGCTATGCACTAAAACCATTTGTTAATAAAAAATAAGAATTATAAACGAAAACACTCATGCACTTAAAAAGCTTTATCTCGTGAGTAAAAAATGGATAAAAAAAGCAGCCAGTTGGCTGCTTTTTTTTAAAATTTCGCAATATTTGCAAAAAGAAATATGGCGATCCGGAAGGGATTTGAACCCTCGACATCCTGCGTGACAGGCAGGCACTCTAACCAGCTGAGCTACCGGACCGAAATGTTTTTTTGGTGGGCGATACTGGGCTTGAACCAGTGACCCTCGCCTTGTAAGGGCGATGCTCTCCCAACTGAGCTAATCGCCCAAAAAAACTATGCCCGACACTTAAATCTAAGCACCGGGCAAATTATACTTAAAAATTAATTATTTATTAACTGATTCTTTAAGTAATTTACCTGCTTTAAATGCAGGTACTTTAGATGCTTTGATTTGAATCGCTGCACCTGTTTGTGGGTTACGGCCTGTGCGTGCTGCACGGTCTCTTACTAAAAAGCTACCAAAGCCTGTAATAGCAACGTTGTCACCACCTGATAATGCGCCAGTGATTGCGTCAGTCGTTGCATTTAATGCACGGCCTGCGTCTGCTTTTGAAAGGTCTGCTGCTGCTGCAATTGCATCAATTAAATCTGATTTGTTCATATTTTATTCTCCTGTGTAGTAAATTGTCTTTCTCTGTTTAAAAAACTAAGCCTTGATCAAAAAAGCTTTCAATGAATTATCCATCAAAAAACCCCGCTGTCAATAGCTTTTCGTAAAAAAATAACACCCTTTATCTTCTGCTAATACCTTATTTTTTTAGTGGGTTAATTAAAGGCAAAATATCATTTTTCCAAATACTGGGTGTTACCTCACCTAAGTGCTTAAATATAATCACACCTTTATCATTCACCAAGAAAGTCTCTGGAACTCGATATACGCCTAATTCTAGACCTAATTTTCCCACTTCATCAAAAGCAACGAAATCAAAAGGGTTGCCTCTCATGCTTAAAAAACAATCACCAAAATTGGTGTGATCTCGATCTGCTTCAACACAAGTACTCGATTTCTTTTTATCTTTGTAGTTAATGCCCATCATTTGCACTGAGTTAGATTTAGCAATATTGATTAGCATCTGGTGCTCTACATGACAAGTCGCACACCAAGACGCCCAAACATTAACTAAAGAAAACTTGTCTTTTAATCTGTCTTGAGTAAAGAATTTTTCTCCCGTATGAAAATCCACTACTTCAATATTGGGGAAATTTTTACCAATTAAAGGTGAGGGTAATTTCTTGGTGTCGCGCCCCAAGCCATCTAGCAAGAAATAAGCCAATACAACAAATAAGGCTAATGGTAAGAACTTACCCATAAAGATTTCTCATTGTTATTGTTCAGATTTTTTGGTTTTTTCTAAGGCGTCTGCAACTTCAGGTGGCATGTAGTTTTCATCATGCTTAGCAAGTACCTCTGTTGCCACAAATGTACCATTAACTAGTGATCCAGTGGTAATAATGCCCTGCCCTTCTCTAAACAAGTCTGGCAAGATGCCAGTGTATTCGATGTTAAATTTGTTTTTATTGTCTGTTACATCAAAGTTAACCGTCATGTCTTTGCGTTTCACGCTGTCTTTAGCGACCAAGCCACCCAAACGAAAACTCTTGCCAACAGGCGCTTTACCCTCTGCCACTTCGGTAGGTGAATAAAAATAATTAGTATTACTGCCTAACGCTTGAAGTAATAAAGTAATGGCCAGTACAGCACCTGCTACCAATAAAGCCACAAACACCATTCTGTTTTGTCTTTTAGTCATTTATTTACCTCTTGAATATTTAATACGCAATTGTATGATCGCTTTTTCGTGAAGAGATTTGGTTCTAAAAAATAAGACAGAAATCACCGCAAAAGTCAGAAAATACGAAAACCAAATATAATAAGTGTACTTATCAAATGATACTAAATCAAGCAACGCCATCATCTTTCACCTCCGATAATAATATCTTTAACCCAGCGTGAATTTTGCTCTCTTACTAACACCTCATCTCTAGCACGAAGTAATACCAATGCGCCGTACAAAAACTTAAAGGCAAAACTCATTAGCATTAGCGCAATAAACATATCGCTTTGCATTGAAACTTTGGTCACACTCACGGATGAGCCTTGATGTAGGCTGTTCCACCATTCAACTGAATAATAAATAATAGGGATATTAACCAAGCCTACAATCGCTAAAACTGAAGACGCTTTGGCCGCAGTCTTGGGGTTATCAAACGCATTATTAAGTGACATATAAGCCAAGTATAAAAACAACAAAATCAACTCAGAAGTCAAACGCGCATCCCACACCCACCAAGTACCCCACATTGGCTTACCCCACACAGCACCAGTCACTAAAGCCAAGAGGGTAAAGGCTGCACCAATCGGTGCTGAAACTGATGCCACCACATTGGCCAACTTGATTTGCCAAATCAGGCCGATTGCACCTGCAACTGCCATCACCACATAAATAAATAAACTCATCCATGCAGCAGGTACATGTACATACATAATACGTACACTGTCGCCCTGCTGATAATCAGCTGGAGATACAGATAGACTCCAATACAAACCCGCCAAGGTTAGGGCGATAAACGGGTACAAAAACCAAGGAATAAGTTTTTCGCTAATTCGGTAAAAATTTTGTGGTGAGGCAAATGCCTGGATCCATTTCCACATATTAATAATTAATATTTAAAAGTTGAGAGTTATTTTAATGATTTCTGTGCCACATTATTACGTAAATAAGTCGGTAGTGGTAATTCATCAGTATCCGCACTGTTTTGATTTAAATACAAGTCAATCAAATTTTCAGCTTTTGGATAGAAGTCTGATATAGATTGCTTAATATCTGCTTGCTTAGAAAGCTCGGCTTCATATACGCCCCAGCCCGTACCTACGCCAATAAAATCTTGATTTAACACATCAACTTCACTGGGGTTTTTAAGGCTTTCATTAGATAACTTTTGGTCTTGATACACACCCCAATAAACCTCTCCCATACGCGCATCAAGTGCCACAGCCACTTTATCACAATTGTATTTTTTAGTCGCACCAAAACCTACAAGCTCTAAAGTAGAAAAACCCATAGTAGGAATATCATGTGCCAACGACATACCTTGCACCACGCCAATACACATGCGTACACCGGTAAATGCACCAGGACCTTTGGTGTAGGCAATACCGTCTAAATCAGCCACAGTTATATCAGCCTCAGAAAATACTTCACCGCACAAAGGCAGAATAAGCCCGGAGCTTTTTGCCACATCTTTAACAAAACGGCTGATTTTTACACCATTCGTGTAAAGGCTAACTGAGCAAACCTCAGTACAAGTATCAATGGCAAGAATATTTTTCATTGGGCTATTTTACAATTTTCTCAAACTTTTGATAGATAGATAAAACCAATTGCCTGCGTTTAGACAATCGTTTTGCATGTTTAATTGGGTGATAATAACTCGGTCCTTTTACTAAGGCTACCAAGGTTGCTATTTCTTCATTTGATAAAGCACCAACATCTTGATTGAAATAAAATTGTGCCCCTTTTTCAAACCCGTAAATCGCTTTATTGCCTTGCTGTGCAAGATACACCGTATTCATATAACGATTAAGAATAAAGTCTTTATCAAAAGAACTTTCAAGCAATAACGCCATTAACACTTCATTAAGCTTACGACTAAGGGTTTGCTCTCTAGTGAGCAAGGTGTTTTTAATCAGCTGCTGGGTTAGTGTGCTCGCCCCTCGAATAGGCTTATCATGCAGCCAATAATCACGCAACACTCTGGCAATTTCTTTAAAATCCACACCCGAATGCTTAAAGAATGACTGATCCTCAACCAGTAACAACATATTCAACAACGCTTTGGGGTGTTGCTCTAATGACAGGGTAGAGTGAACTAATGTTAGTGGCTTTGAAAACTCTGTTCTTACCAAATTATTTAAATGATTCACATACACAGCAAAAACAATAACACTCAATAGTGTTAAACGTTTTAGCCATTTTGCAATAAAAGCCTTATTCATAATTGATTACTCTTCGCCAAGCTTTCAAAACGCCCACCATCGCCAATAATAATATGATCCAACACCCGCACATCAATTAACGATAATGCTTTTTGTATTTGTTTAGTGATATCAATATCCGCCTGTGAAGGCTTCGGATCACCTGATGGGTGATTGTGCGCCAAAACCACAGCGCAAGCATTTTTCTCAAGTGCAGTTTTGACCACTTCACGCGGATACACACTGGCTTGATTCAGCGTACCCGTAAACAAATTTACCCGTTCAATCAGCTGATGTTTTTGATCCAACAGCAACACCACAAAAGTCTCACGACTTAAATTGCCAATATGTAAATTTAGATACTGCGCAATTTGTTCTGGCTTAGTAAAGGCATCTCCCTTTGTTAGCCCTGATTCAAAATGGCGTTTTGCCATCTCCAATACACCTCGCAAATGCACATACTTTGCTTGCCCCAAACCCTTGCCTTGGCAAAATTCTTCTTCACTGGCATTCAGCAAATTGTGAATCGAGCCAAACTGATCGAGCAAATCTTGCGCTAGTTCTACCGCACTTTTACCCTTTACCCCAGTACGTAAAAATATCGCCAACAACTCCGCATCACTGAGACTGGCTTCACCAAATTTCAGTAGTTTTTCTCGTGGTCTGTCGTTTTCGTGCCAGTCAGTTATTGCCATATTTTTATTCTAAAAATGCAACAACTTTACTTTCCGATTAGTAGTATTACTACCAAACCTATTATTTTGTCTTTATCTACTGGGTTACTTTGTGCAATCAGCAAGGTGATTGCCGTTAGAGCTTCTGGGGTGATTTTGGCTCTAAAATCAAGTTGGGCTTTTTGCAAGAACCAAATAAAAGCAAATGCACCTGTGCGTTTGTTGCCGTCATTAAATGGATGATTTTTAACAATAAAATAAAGCAAATGTGCAGCTTTTTCTTCAATGGTTGGATAAGCGTCTTCACCAAATACAGATTGAAAAACATTACCAAAAATACCTGCTAAAGCGTCTTTTTCCTTTTCTTGGGCGAACAGTTGAGTGGCTTGATTATTGACAATTAAATCTGCCTTTAATTGAGCCACAGCCTCATACAAAGCACTAGATTCTAGCTGAATATCTTGTTTAGTTAATCCGCCTTTGGGTAGTTTGTCTTCATCAAAAGATTCAAGTGAAAACCAAGTATGAGCAAAGCTTTTAATTAATGCTAATACATCATCCGTTTTAAGCAAGGTGTTATTGCTAGTCAGTGTTTTTACCTCATCCACCGCTTGCATAAAGCTGGCGTAATTTTGCTCAATGCGTGACGGATTAATGGTGAAGCCTTGACTGATATGCTGATTTAAGGTTTTAGTTGCCCATTTTCTAAATTTGGTACCTACAACTGAATTTATACGATAACCTACTGCGATCATTACGTCTAAGTTGTACTCTTTAATTTTCCTTTTAACACTTCTATTTCCTTCTTTTTGAACTTGTAAGGACTCTTTACAAGTTGCTTTTTCTTCCAGCTCGTTATCTTTAAATATTTGCTTTAAGTGTATGGTTATATTTTGTGTTGTTACATCAAAAACTTGAGAAAGTTGTTTTTGAGTAATCCACACAGTCTCATTAGCAATATCACCTTTAAGCTCAATTGCGCCACTCTCTGCCTGGTAAATAATCAATTTATTATTCATGCTCATATCTTACACAAATACAATATTTATACTGTTTAATTTAACTGTGTTCACAATCTATGAGCGATAATTCATAAATTGCGAATTATCTAAAATTTAGGAAATTTTACGAATGAGTGGTTTTCGGAGCAGGCCTTGCCTGCTCAGGTGAGTTTTTGGTGGTTTTTTCCTATTTGGTGAGTCTTATTTGCTAAAAAATGGCTAAAAATAAGGGTTTTTTGGCTTTTAGTACAAACCTTGCCTGCACTACCTCTGCTTTTATGAGGTTTTTAAGAGAAAAAGGCAGTTGGTTTTAAAAGGGATTGAAAATTTCGGAAATTATGCAAATGGGTGGTTTTTTAAGCCCACAATGTGTGATCTTAAAAAAATTTAGTTAATTTTATTAATCCTTTAAAGAGTTATATTCTTTAGGATCTGATTCAGCAGCTTTTAGCATTTCTTGGTTTGAATCATCATTAGCTGGGGTGTAACTAAATTCAACCTCTTCTATTGGCAAGTTAGCCATACTATATTCGCCCATGTCTTCGTAAAATTTCTCAACAAAACCAATCACCTTATCAAGAACTCTAGGGATGATTTTCTTTCTTTCCAATAATTTTGGCTTTTTAATTAACGTTGCAGAAATATCATCATTTAATGGCTTTCGTTGATCATAAAGATAGGTTTCAATGACTGACTTCACTTTATTTTTATCTAATTGCTCATCGTTACATAATTCATTAAATTCATTACGCCTTGCTTCTTCCCAGAACTTCTCAAACTCATCATCAATATCATCAACAGCAATACCCATCAAATGAGAATCAATAAAGGCTTCGATTAACTCACGCTTCGAACGCAAATGCTCTTGCCCCGCAATAATGTTAATAATGCTCTTCTTGTACTCAGCGTGCTTAGCTATGTCAGTCTCACGGTACTGCGCAAGCAAGCGCAAGATGTAAGCTACATTAATCTCATCCTTATGGATTAGCTCAAGTTCAAAGTCTACTTCATCAAGAATTGACACCTTCTCAACTTCTGTATTACTCTTCACCTTTTCATACAAATCAAGATACTTCGATTTATAATCTTCAAACTGCTGCTCACCCATCGACAGGTCTGCGAAGTTAAAGTCACTAAATCCTGTCAGTACATTCTTCAAGCGCATCAATTCTCTAAAGGCTTTAATAAATTCAAGTTGGTCATCTTCATTAATCAAACCATCGACACTGCTTACGCTTGGTGCGATATTAATCAGCGCTACAAATGCCTTATTAAACAGCTCAACATATTCCTCATAAGGCTTCATCAAGATAACATCTTTAGCTTCCTTGTTTGAGAACAAAGCAATCGCCTCATCAGTCGCATCTTTAAGGTTTCTAAAGCAAACAATATTACCTTGTGACTTCTTCTCGTTAACAATCCTATTGGTACGTGAGAACGCCTGAATCAGCCCGTGATGCTTTAAATTCTTATCCACGTACAAAGTATTAAGCATCTTTGCATCAAAGCCCGTTAAGAACATATTAACCACCAACAAGATGTCAATCTCTCGCTTCTTTACACGCTTGGATATATCGTTGTAATAATTGTAATAACTCTGTGAATCTTTAGTGGTGAACTTGGTATTAAATGTTTGGTTGTAATCCTGAATATAGATTTCTAATTTATCTCGGCTGTGTTGGTTGATATGCGCATCATCCACATTCGCACCATCACTCTCATAAACGCCATCAGCATTTTGGTCATCTTCATTCGCACTGTAGCTAAATATGGTGGCAACCTTAAGCTTATGTTCACCCGCCTCACGCTTTGATTTAAACAGGTCATAGTACTTTGTCAACGTTGGTATTCCACTCACCGCAAACATAGCGTTAAACTCACCTGAGTGCGTCTTACGGGCGTGATTATCAATAATGTAATCAGTAATCTTATTCAGCCTATCATTCGACTCAAGCAGCTCTTTAATGTCAATATTTTCAACTTCAATATCAACATTGTTAGCGCTGTCTTTTTTCTCTTTGTATCGACCCACGTATTCAATCGAGAATTTCAGTACATTGTCATCCTTAATCGCATCGGTAATCACATACTTATGAAGGCAGTCATCAAACAGTTCTACTGTAGTTCGCTTACCCATCTTATTGCCAACAGCATTCTGAGCAAAGATTGGAGTGCCCGTAAAACCAATCATCTGATTGTTCTCAAAGAAGTTTGTAATCCTTAAGTGCGTCTCACCAAACTGTGAGCGATGGCATTCATCAAAGATAAACACAATGTGCTTGTCCTTCACGCCTTCCATTGACTCTTGATAGCGTGATTTACTAATGGCAGTATTAAGCTTTTGAATGGTAGTAACGATTAGCTTAGTATCATCAGAAAACTGCTTGACCAGTGCCTTGGTGTTATCTGTGCCATCAACTGAACCATCACTAAAGCTATTAAACTCTTTAGTGGTTTGAAAATCTAAGTCTTTTCTATCGACCACAAACACCACTTTGTGAACCTGTGGCAGTTTCATCAGTATCTGCGATGCTTTAAATGAAGTGAGGGTTTTACCACTACCTGTGGTGTGCCAAATGTAGCCGTTCTTGTCTGAGTTGGTGACTCTATCAATAATCGCTTCTGCTGCGTAATATTGATACGGTCTTAGCACCATCAGTATCTTATCGACCTCTGCTAAAACGATGTATTTACATATCATCTTGGAGATGTGACAACGCTCTAAGAAATCATCCGTGAAGGCTTCAAGGTTAGTGATATTCTGGTTCTTTTTATCCGCCCAGAAGAATGTCTGCTTAAAGGATTGGTGTCTGTTGTTGGCGTAATACTTAGTGTTGACACCATTACTGATAACAAACACCTGAACATACCCAAACAGCGCACTATTGGACTGGAACGAATGCTTTTGATAACGGTTAACCTGATTAAACGCCTGCTTAAGTTCTACCCCTCTTTTCTTAAGCTCTATTTGAACAAGAGGCAAGCCATTGATTAAGATAGTTACATCGTAGCGATTCTTATAATTACCCTCAATCGTTACTTGATTAGTCACTTGAAACAAGTTCTGACACCAATGCTCTGAGTCTAAAAATTCAATATATTTAGTCTCACCATTATCCAGCGTCAATACAAACTTATCTCTGAGTATCTTAGCTTTATCAAATACATTGCCTTTGTTGAGGTGATTGGTAATGCGTTTAAATTCAACCTCACTAAAAGTCGTTTTGTTGTGTTTCTCTAATTGACGTTTGAGGTTAGCAAGTAGTTCGTCTTCACTAAGAACAGCAACACGCTCATACTCCAGCGATTCAAGCTGCTTAATCAGTTGGTTTTCTAAGGCTTGTTCGCTTTGTGTTGCCATACTTATACAAACATCTGCTGAAGCAGTGCTTTTTTGAATTGTTTAG
>Ga0209663_1001229_pt1 | contig 13235 bp, 10 predicted proteins | sample SaaInlV_135m_DNA_2_FD_184667 | JGI IMG/M metagenome (GOLD analysis project Ga0209663, IMG submission 184667) | Marine microbial communities from expanding oxygen minimum zones in the Saanich Inlet - Saanich Inlet SI073_LV_120m_DNA (SPAdes) (version 2) | ecosystem: Environmental > Aquatic >... | reverse complement strand
ACGATGTTTGCAAAGCAGCCCGCGGTGAGATTGCCTTTGCAAACATCGTATCCGTCGGTCTCTTCACTGATTACCGATAAGGTGAACCGGGTGCGATCTTTATCACCCACAGAAATCCTAGCGCCTGCTTTTAAGTAGTCTTCGCTACCTGCCGTTAGAAACGCGGAAGCTTGTTCAGCGCTACCCGGGTCCCGGGTAAAAATTTGAATCACTCCGCCAATCGCATCCGATCCGTAAAGACTGGATCGGGGACCTCGCACGACTTCGATTCTTTCAATTTGGTCCGGATCAATAAATTGGAACGCGGTTGAACCGAGGGTTGCTGAACCCACTTTTACCCCGTCGATCAGCACTAGAACCTGGTCAGTTTCTGCGCCTCTTAGAAAAACAGCAGTGGGCTGTCCGGCCCCACCTGTTTGGCTCACAATCATCCCAGGCACCGTCCGAAGTAAGTCAGCCACTGACTCCGGTTGAAGTGATTCGATCTGCTCTCTATCAATGACGCTGACAGCCGCCAATGTGGCATCGACCGATTGAGCCGTTCGGGTCGCTGTTACAACAACCGGATCAACTTGAGCCCGAACTGAAAAAGAGAGAAGCAGAATTAGGACGGAAATAAAAAACCGGTAGCAAAAAAACATTGGCATCTCCAACGCACCCGCCGTGCGATTTTGAGCGCGGGATGCGGCAGACACAATGCCTTCGCATCGCCCCACGCGATGAGTTTCTAAAGCTGACTGGCCGGTCTCCGGACTCGTAAGCGAGAGCAAAGCTCTCGAAGGTAGCGCCTTCCCGCGACTCGTTGTCGCAGTGGCAGTTGCTAGCCAAACTTACTTACCGTTGCGGGGGCAGTGCCGGATTTGAAAGACTCAGTTGTCTCGCGCACCGGCTTCCCGTTTCACCGCGGCCCTTAAAGAGCGCGCGACACCAGAAAGTACCGAGGAGTATAAAGAAAATACCGACCTTCTGAAAGATTAAAATCTATCTTCAGTTTTGTCTCAGGACCGCCTGAATCTTGTCGAAAATCTATGCCCCAAATCCCCTCTTGACTTTAAACTGCTCAACAGCGAGGATTCGTTCGATGACGGCCCCGAGATGGGTTAAAAGGGAACGAGGCATGCTCACTACGTGACCTCGGCTGTACCCGCAACTGTAAGCGAGGAGAATCCGCTCAAGTTTCGCCACTGACTAAAAGTCGGGAAGGCGGAGCTGATTCGAGGAACCGCTAGCCAGGAGACCTGCTGTCATGCGCGTTGCTTGTCTTGGATCGGGAGAAATCCAGGACGCGAACCACCTTGGTGGGCGACGCCTAACGTCGTGATATTGAGGAATGTTCGCCATGCTAGCGATCCTTTTAAAAACGGTCAGATACTGCACGGACTCCTTTGGAGCACGTGGTTCTCGCTGTGAGTTTAAAAAGTGATCTCCCGGGCATCTTTATTTGCGCTAACTGCCTCTGGGGCTCTTCACGCCGCCGTTCTATCCAACTGGCACGCCCCTCTTTTAGTTGATCCAGCATCAATAGCAAACTTTGAAAACAATCTGGACGTGCAAATTATTGAGGACGCTAACACCATCGGTGATATCCCAGCAGCCTCGCAGGCTTCAATCGATAGCCAACTCAAAAGCATACCTTCGGTCCAGGTTAATGAAAAAGAACAGGCGTTAATCTACGACGTACAGCACCTCTCAGAAACGATATTCTCACTCACAAAACAGCTTGAAAATGCTCATCATGAGGCCCAAATCGCCAACCACGAAATTGAGCAACTTACCTCGATCAAAGGATCACTGGAAGAGACCTTAGAGGCGGTCCACCGTTCGACCAATAGGGCGAAAGCCAGTATGTCGGAGGAAATTTCCGCATTAACGGCCGAGAATCGGCAATCACGAGCCGAAAACGCTGATCTACACGCTCAAAAAAATGGGACGCAATCAGAAACGACTGAATTACGGAGCGCAAATCTTTTACTGTCAGATCTCCTGTCTAATGCACGCGACTCGACACAGCAAAGCCGAGAAGAACTTGCTCTCGAACAAGCTCATTCTCAGGCATTAGATCATCAATTAATGGCACTAAACAATCAGCAGGAGACCCTTAAGACGAGCCTTCTTAATATTCAGCGCGAAACGACTATTCTCAGTGAGCAAAAGCGTGAATTGGTCGTTGAAAACACGACCCTCAAGACTCAACAATCGGTGGATGCTGAGGCGATTCAATCCCTTCAAAACGGCAATAACGATCTCAGTTACATGCTTGATCAAACGAGACAGAAGGTGGCTGAACTTCAGGCGACATTGGAAAAATCGCGTGAGACGTCTCAGGCGTCCCTCGAAACTGGCAATGCGATGGATGAAAGTAATCCCACTCCTGCTGCAGGAAATCCAAAGCCCATCTATCCCAAAATTGCCATCCGACGTGGAATCGAGGGGGACGTATCGCTACGAGTAATGCTCACCGCGTCCGGAATGGTTTCGTCAGTGACTGTTGAGAAGCCAAGCGGCTCCAAATTATTAGATGCCGCTGCAGTTTCAGCGGTGAAACAATGGCAATTTAATCCCGCGATGCATCAGGGTGAACCTACCGCATCCGTAACGACAGTGCCCATCGAATTTAAACTTATTCAGTCAAGAGGGTAAGCCCATCCTGCCCACCATATGGGTCGATTTACAAAACACCGTCGGAGCGCAGCTGACTGACTTGCTCCCCTGAGTAACCAAGCACCTGAGTTAACACTTCATCAGTATGCTGGCCAAGTGTCGGTGGCGCACGATCAACTGCGGTTGGCGTCTCACTCAATTTTATCGGACTCGCAAGCAGATCTACGCTGCCGATGGACTCGTGATCAGCGCGAACTCTCATCTGTCGATGTTGAACCTGAGGATCGTTGAGCGTTTCGTCGATCGCATTAATTTTTCCGCAGGGCACACCGACGTTCTCCAAAAGTGCTAACCATTCAGATGTGGTTTTATTCGCTAACCGATCAGAGAGAATCTTGACCAACGAGACCCGATTAGCGACTCGCTGTTGATTCGTTGAAAAACTGAGATCCTTTGCAATTTCAGGACATCCAAGCAAACAGCAAAGCTGTTCAAATTGATTATCGTTCCCAACGGCGATGATCATGTGGGCATCACTCGTTGCAAAAACCTGATAAGGCACGATATTGGGATGGGCGTTTCCCATTCTTGGTGGCACTTGATCCGCACCCAAATACATCATCGCCTGATTCGCGAGAATCGCAACTTGGCAATCGAGCAACGACATGTCGATATACTGACCCACGCCGGTATTCTCGCGACTGATTAATGCGGCCTGGATGGCAGATGCACAGTAAAGTCCCGTCACAATATCCGCGATAGCGACCCCTACTTTCTGGGGTCCCGCGTCGACCGTGTCTTCCGCTTCTCCGGTAATGCTCATTAACCCACCCATTCCCTGAATCATAAAATCGTATCCAGGACGATCTGCATAAGGGCCATCCTGACCGAAGCCGGTGATAGAGCAATAAACCAGTTTGGGATTGATCTTCTTCAGGGTATCGTAATCAAGCCCGTACCGGGCCAATGTGCCGACCTTAAAGTTTTCCACAACAACATCACTCATTGCTGAAAGGGTCCGGATAAGCTCTTGGCCCTGAGGGTTCGCAATATTGACAGTCACGGAGCGCTTACCTCGGTTGGCACTCAGGAAATATGTGGACTCGACAGTCGACTGGCCGTCATCGTCAATCGCAAAAGGAGGTCCCCATTGACGGGTATCATCGCCCTTCCCGGGTCGCTCCACTTTAATCACGTCTGCACCAAGATCGGCCAACATCTGCGTGCACCATGGTCCCGCAAGAACGCGGCTAAGGTCCAGCACTCGAATATGAGAAAGCGCGCCTGCCATCTATCCGGTAAAAGCCTGTATTCCCGTCTGCGCGCGACCCAGAATCAAGGCATGGACATCATGCGTGCCTTCATAAGTGTTAACAGCTTCCAGATTCATCATGTGACGGACGACATGGTACTCATCAGACACACCATTTCCGCCGTGCATATCACGCGCTGTTCTGGCGATATCTAGGGCTTTGCCACAGTTATTACGCTTTAAAAGGGAAATGGCCTCAGGTGCTGCCTTCCCGTCATCAAATAATCTGCCAAGGCGCAGACTCGCGTGAGTGCCCAACGTAATCTCAGTTTGCATATCTGCAAGTTTTTTCTGGATGAGTTGATTTGCGGCGAGCGGTCGGCCGAATTGCTCTCGCTCTAGGGTATAGCTTCTCGCCGCATGCCAACAAAACTCAGCAGCCCCCATCACGCCCCATGAAATTCCGTAGCGAGCTCTATTCAAACAACTAAACGGGCCCTTTAAGCCTGATACACCTGGCAATAGATTCTCTGAAGGTACAAACACTTCATCCATCACAATTTCTCCGGTGACGGATGCCCGAAGCGAAAATTTGCCCTCGATTTTTGGCGTCGTTAGCCCTTCCATTTGCCTCTCGAGAATAAAGCCGCGAATCACATCATCATCATCTTTTGCCCAGATCACAAAAAAATCGGCAATGGGAGAATTGGTAATCCACATTTTTGCGCCGCTAATCCGGTAACCGCCCTCAACCGAGCGTGCACGGGTCCGCATGCCACCGGGATCTGATCCATGATCCGGCTCTGTTAACCCGAAACAGCCCACTGCTTCTCCTGAAGCCAGTTGAGGTAAATACTTCTCTCGCTGTATCTCAGACCCGAAAGCGTGAATAGGAAACATCACCAAACTCGATTGCACACTCATCATGGATCGGTAGCCCGAGTCGACGCGCTCCACTTCACGGGCGGCGATCCCATAACACACGTAATTGAGCCCCGCACAACCATAACCCTCAATGGTCGAGCCCAAAAGTCCCAACTCCCCCATCCGGGGAAATATTGATCGATCAACCTTTTCCGCTCGATTAGCTTCCAGGATTCCCGGTTGCAACTCGTCCTGACAAAAACGCCGGATCGAGTCCTGAACCAGTTTTTCTTCGTCCGTAAGCAGATCTGTAAATCCTAGCGGATCCGTCCAGTCGAAGGCCGGGGGTGTTTTTGAAGATGTGGCCATTGATTACATTTTCCTTAATTTGTTTCCGGGGCTGGAGTGATATCACTGCCGTCGAATTAAGCCAGTGCGCTGTCAGTAACGGATGAAATATCTCGAAACATAAACAGTGGCGCCCTATAATACCGACTCTATCACTCATCGACCGCCTTCGTAGGCGCTAACCTCAGACCTGTCTCACTATGACGATCGAACATCTTTGGCCCCTTCTTCAAGTTGTTTTGGTCGATCTAATGCTTGCAGCGGATAACGCAATTGTAATCGGACTTGCCGCTGCGAGTGCACCACGGGCGATGCGTAAACGAGTCATATTTTTTGGCATCGCAGCCGCGGCTGTTTTAAGAATTGCTTTCGCGCTCTTAACAGTACAACTCCTTCAAGTTATCGGTCTCGTACTTGCGGGCGGACTTTTACTGCTGTGGGTCTGCTGGAAACTCTGGCGGGAACTTCGCGAAGTGTCAAAGGCCAATAGTGACAACACGGAAAGCAAGCCAACGGAAAAATCGGTTGGGCAGGCAATATTCCAGATTGTGTTGGCCGATGTATCGATGTCGTTGGATAATGTGTTGGCAGTAGCGGGAATCGCGCGTGAACATCCTGGTATTCTGGTCTTCGGGCTAGCATTGTCTGTTGCTCTTATGGCTTTTGGCGCCGTTTATATTGCCCGCTTACTCGAGAAGTATCATTGGATTGCGTATATTGGATTACTGGTTATTCTCCAAGTTTCGTTAGTCATGATATGGGAAGGATCGCAACAGGTCTTACAGATAGCGTTGGCCTAGATAACTTAGCACTAAAAATCTAATGAACTTTTACCAATTGAACTGGCGAAAAGGAATCAGCGCACTCTTCTGTGCGCTTCTTATTAACGCCGCAGTATTCGCTCAGCAATCAGACCTTGAAAGAGCGGCAAACGCCTACAATGCAGGAGATTATGCAACCGCAATCGCTTTGTTTGAGCCAAACGCCCGCCAGGGGAATCGAGAGGCTCAATTCGCAATGGGCGTTGCTTACTATAAGGGTCATGGAGTTGATCAGGACCTGGCGGAAGCGCTGGCTTGGTTTCGAAAAGCCGCTGACTCGGGACAGCCAACCGCAATGTTTAATTTAGGGGTTGCCTATTGGCAGGGTGCGGGTGTTCAGAAAAATTTTGCAACCGCGGTCGACTGGTGGGAGCGTGCCGCTGAACTTGCGGACACGGCATCTCAGTACAATCTCGGTTTTGCTTATTATCAAGGTCAAGGCGCCGAAAAGGACCTGGATAAAGCAAGCGACTGGCTTGGTAAAGCCGCGGCTCAGGGGCACGCAGACGCTCAACGCCTGCTAGACATGATTAGCGAACAAAAGATCGCTGCCCAGGCCACTTCAGAATCGCAAACAATCAGTCAAACGTCTGCAAAGCAGTCTTCGACAACTGGAACAAGTTCGGCGTCCACGACAAAAACTGAATCCAATGCGGTCCTTGTCAGTGTGAGCTTTGGTGCCGGACAAATTAGCTACGATAATCTGCCGATAAGATCGGGTCCGAACACAAGCGCAGTTGTAACGGGCAAGTTGAGGCAGGGAACCCCGGTCAAAATTCTTCAAACCACCGGATCCTGGTCAAGAATTGAAACCCCCTCACCGCCCCGCTTTTGGGTATTTGGACGCTACGTGACAGGAGCGCCACAGGGGCAAATCAGCGCAGACAAGGTTCGGCTTCGGACAAAGCCAACAACTGGATCAGGGTCTTCTGTCGTTGCGGAACTGAATAAAGGCGACGCTGTTAAGGTCCATGCAAATTCGGGAGATTGGAAGCAAGTCAGCACAGAGCCGGCAATCCAAAGTTGGATTCAATCATCCGGTCTTGTTGAGCAAAATCCAGTTACTCAGAGTTGGCTAGACAATTTCAACGCCCGAGCTGGATCCGTGAATTCAAGTCGCTCATCAGTCTCAACAAGTCCAACCCCAACTGCTGCGCAGGCTTTTAAAGCCGCCTGGGTGACTTCACAAGAAGCGCCTATTTTGGGTAGACCTGACGAAAATGCAGCACTCCTAAACTATGTTAACAAAGATACCCCGGTAAAAACTCTTGGCAGCAAGGACTCCTGGTTAATGGTTCAAGTGCCCGGTGGACTGGATGTTTGGATTTATGGAAAGTTTGTTTCAGAAGATGGCGCTGTCGCAAAAATTAATAATAATCGAGTTCGAATTCGTTCCCTTCCCTCGAGCGCGCCCGAGTCCGATATTCTTGGATTACTTGATAAAGGTGCATCCATAAAAGTGATTAGCCGTAAAGGAGACTGGATACGCGCGCGAGTCCTTTATTCTGTTGCGGGCTGGATCCGAAAAGGCGACACAACAACGCCTGGGAACGTCTCTACGGGCTGGCAATCAAGTTGGGACGCAATTCGGTCAAGCGCCCAAAACTAAAACTTATCAATTCAATCAACAGTTTGATTCGAGAAACATACTTTGCTCGCAGATGCATCCGCTTCTGCATGATTGTAATAATTGGATTGAGTGTTCGAACGCCAGCACTCGCGGATATTAATCACTCGATAAAGTCTCTAATTGAAACTGGCAATTACCTCGAAGCGATTAACGCGCTAAACGGTGAAATAGCATCATCTCCCAACGATAAATTTGAGCTCTACTTTGTCCGGGCTCGAGTGTATGACCTTAGCGATCAGCCCGAGAAGGCCAAAACAGCCTACCAGTCCCTCATCACCCGGTATCCTGGACGTCCTGAGGCATACAACAATTTGGCACGGCTTTATAGTCTCGAAGGGAAACTTGATCAAGCAACTGCGCTCCTTCGCGCAGGAATCTATACTCAGGTTTCCTACCGGATCTTATTTGATAACCTCACCGAGATTTACACTGAGCAAGCGGCCCGCGCTCTGCAGAGCGCCTTAAGTCCAAGCACCCCAGACGCTAGCCCTGTCCTACCGATTAGTACGCTTCGTGAGATCATCTCTCCCCGGATCAATCAGAAATAAGTCTTCCTGTGACCCTTAGATCAATCTCAAAGCAGGCTGTAATCACATTTCTATCAGTCTTGACGGGACTGGGCTTTCTTCATCTAAACGTACGAGCAAGCCCGCTTGATCCGGAGAAGTATGAGCAAGCACTCCTCACCGCAACCAGATTAATCTCTACAGGTGCATGGGAGAATGCGCTGTCAACGCTCAATGCCCTCACAGATGAGTTCCCGCAAAGCCGGGTCAGTCATTTGCTCAAAGCCGACGTTTTTGCGGCGCTTGCCGGAACAGGCGAGCAAATCTCGAAATTAAAATCTCTCGAAATTGAATCCTTACGTCAGCAGATAAAATTACGCTGGCGCAATCACCAGGAATTCTCCGATAAAAATCAAGGCCTTGTTCCCGATAAACTGATCAAGGTTTCGGCACAGCAGTCGCTTATCCTTTATGTAGATCTGCCAGCCGCAAGGCTTTATATCTTCCGTAATAATGGGCAAGGATTAGTTTCTGAGGCTGATTATTATGTGACGATTGGCAAAAAAGGTTTTGGAAAAGAACGCGAGGGAGACCTCAAGACGCCGGTCGGGATCTATTCGATATCAGGTTATAAGCCAGGTTCAACCCTTCATGAGCGTTATGGGCATGGTGCTTTAACCCTCGACTATCCAAACCCTCTGGATCAACATCTGGAAAGAACGGGCTACGGCATCTGGATACACGGCACCGAACCGGGCTGGATTAATCGAGGACCGTTCGCCAGCGACGGCTGTATCACGCTAAGCAATAATGACTTTAAGGATTTAGTCACGCGATTTGATCTTCAATCAGGAACGCGAGTTGTTATTGATGATCAGCCGATTTGGAAGCCGGTTAAGTGGATAGAAGCAACTGGGGACAGTCTGGTTTCTGAACTATCGTTTAACCACCAGATTACCGCTTCGCCTGCAAAAGAAGAGTCCGTTGCCAATTCAGTACACGACGAAAAATCAGTCGATCATGGATTAACGGAAATTTTGCTTTATCCCGGAAGCGGTGCCGAACTTGTGACCCAACGGCTATTGCTCAGCGATATGCAACGCAAAACAACTATCACAGAATATTGGACGCGGAACGACGACGATATATGGAAGCTGACTCATCGCATGGAATAAGACTTCCTTGTTGAGTAAAGCCCTATAGACTGGCCACAACAACCAAGAACAATTAATACCCGCTCTCTGTTTTCACCGTATTTGGCCACGGCGCTCCGTGCTGATATCCCACAATCGCTTCAGCAATATAACGGCAAGCTGTTGGCGGAAAGGTGACGCTCCCAATGTGTGGTGTTACCAAGATGCGAGGATGGTTCCAAATTGGACTTGATTCAGGCAAAGGTTCCGTCTCAAAGACATCAAGCGCAGCGGCCTCGAGCGTATGATTATCAAGGGCTGCGACCAGCGCGTTCTCATCAACCAGATCCCCTCGGCCCGCATTGATCAAAAACGCATCAGGGGGCAGCATCGCAAGCGTGTTGGCATTAATGAGTTTTTGAGTACCTGAAGTGGCTGGCATTAACAGCACGAGAATCATACTTCTGGAGAGAAATGGTTGAAGTCCATCTTCACCATAAAAAACTTCAACGCCCTCGACGTCCTGCTGAGATCGACGATACCCTACAACCTGATAGTTCAATGCGCATAGTTGCGCACTTAACGCCTGACCTAAAACGCCGAGACCCATCACACCCACAGTGATTTCAGATGCGGGCACTTGTTCCAGGTCTTCCCAATACCGCCTTGACTGTTGCTCCTCAAAGCGATGCATGAGGCGATGAAATCTGAGCACGTTAAAGAGGCAATACTCCACCATGCCTGCTGTGAGTTGTGGCTCTACCATCCGAACAACAGGAATATCCGCCGGAAGCGTCGGACAAGTCAAAAGCGAGTCAACCCCAGCGCCGATTGAGAACAACACCTCCAGATTTTTTAGATCCCTGAAGAGTTCCGGCGGTGGTGCCCACAAAAGCGCGCAGTTAATATCGGCCGGGTTCCCCACATTCGGCCAGATCCGAATTTCCAACGCCGGAATAATCTCGGCAAATGTCTCTGCCCATTTTTGATCTCGATCATCCGTCTTTAAAAGCATAACCGGTTTCGTTTTAATACCCATTACTGTCCCCACTCTTTCAAAAACTGCGTCAGTTTATCCCAAATCTTATCGGCGTTAGCCCCATCGACTTGACATCACTGGCTCGCATAAATATTGTCGAGTAAATCGAACATAAAAACTAATTATTAGTACGATTTATTTTTAGTATTGAATATAACGGTTAAGCGTTCTAGACTGATACCAGAAACGCGATTCAATCAGTCTCTAACGGGGCCAAAACCATTCTCGGGAGGATGCATTCTTAGATGAGTGCCGAAGACATATTTGTTCGTTTTGAAAAGGTTCAAAAAAGTTACGACGGGGAAACACTCGTCGTTAAGAATCTCAATCTTGATATTCAGCGCGGTGAATTTGTCACCATGCTTGGTCCCTCGGGTTCCGGTAAAACAACTTGCCTGATGATGCTGGCCGGGTTTGAGCCTGCAACCCATGGTGAGATCTTTCTTGGTAATCGTCCAATTAACGCGGTTCCGCCGCATAAGCGCGGCATCGGAATGGTCTTCCAAAATTACGCGTTATTTCCGCATATGACGGTCAATGAAAATCTCGCCTTTCCGCTCGAAGTTCGCCGAATAAACAAAGCAGAAATATCGGATCGTGTTAAGCGCGCGCTCGATATGGTTCAATTGGGCGCATTTGGAGATCGTCGACCTGCACAACTATCGGGCGGCCAACAGCAGCGTGTTGCGGTAGCGAGAGCTCTGGTATTTGACCCTGATCTTGTTTTGATGGACGAACCGCTGGGCGCTCTGGACAAACAGCTTCGCGAGCAGATGCAGTATGAAATAAAACATATTCATGAGCGACTCGGCGTGACTGTTGTTTACGTCACGCACGATCAATCCGAAGCGTTAACAATGTCCAATCGTATTGCCGTTTTTGAAGATGGTGTCATTCAGCAACTGGCAAGTCCGAGCGACCTTTATGAGCGACCCGATAATGCTTTCGTCGCGCAGTTCATCGGCGAGAATAATCGGCTGACTGGAGTAGTCAAATCGATCGAAGGCGATCAATGTCAAGTCACTCTGGACTCAGGCGAAGAAATCCAGGCATTAAAAGTCAACATTGGTGCGGTAGGAGAAAGAGCAACACTATCCCTGCGACCCGAACGGGTAGAAGTTAATCCAGAGCCCGGTAAATTTCCTAATGCTTTCAACGCAAAAGTCGAGGAACTTATTTATCTCGGCGATCACATCAGAACCCGAGCAAGCGTGTGTGGAAACAGCGAATTTATTGTAAAAATTCCGAATGCCACACACCATGCAAGCCTTAATGAAGGTGATTCAGTTATGTTCGGCTGGTCCATGGAGGACTGCCGAGCGCTTGATGTCCCGCCCACACACTAGGAGTGTGGGCGAGATGTTTCCTAGTGTCGAAAGACAATAACCAACCTCTAAAGGAGGAAAGAAAATGAGACAAACTCTCATGAAAACCACGCTAGCTTCAGCCGTCATTGGCGCTGCACTAGCCGTACCTGCCCAAGCCGACGTGACTGTTGCGTCCTGGGGCGGTGCGTACACGATGAGCCAGCAGAAAGCTTACTCTGACACCTATGCGCCAGGCGGTATCAACTGGGTAAACTATAACGGCGGCCTAGGCGAAGTTCGCGCCCAGGTAGAGTCGGGTAATGTCACTTGGGATATCATTGATGTCCTGCCTCATGAAGCTCGGGTGGGCTGCGATGAAGGTCTGTTTGAAGAACTTCCGCGCGATGTCTTTACGCCAGCTGCTGATGGTACGTCGATGGACGACGACATCATGGTGGAAGTACCAAATGATTGCGTCGTTCCACAAATCTTTTGGTCTTACGTTCCATTCTGGCAAGACGGTGCTTTTGATGGCAACGCCGCTGGCAACCCTTCAACGATCGCCGATTTCTTCGACGTCGCAAATTTCCCCGGCAAACGTGGCCTACATACCTGGGGCAACGCAACGATTGAAATGGCCTTAATGGCCGACGGCGTTGCGCCAGAGGATGTCTACGATACGCTGAGCACGCCTGAAGGCGTCGACCGCGCCTTCGCCAAACTTGACACGATTAAAGATCACGTTGTGTTCTGGTCGGCAGGTGCTGAACCGCTTGAACTCGTGAAAAGTGGCGAAGTCTCCATGTCACTCGCCTATAACGGCCGAATCGGCGCCGCTGTTCTTTCCGAGGGTGCTCCTTTTGTGACCAACTGGGACGGGCAGGTGCTAGAAGAAGAATGGCTGGCCATGATTAAAGGAACACCAAACGCTGATGAGGCGCTTAAGTTCCTCATTCATGCTTCGGCTCCGGAACAACAAGCCGGCCAGGCAAAGTGGATCACTTATGCGCCAATGCGGAAATCCGGTATTGAAATCATCGCGGCTAATGAGCCATGGTTCAATACAGGCGTTGATATCCTTCCGCTGATGCCTAATGCATCTGAGGCGTTAAGCCAGAAGCATTTGTTTGCTGATCCCTCATGGTGGTCTGATAACGGCGACTCCATCAGCGAGCGCTTTACAGCGTGGATGGGTCAATAAGCCAATCAGCTCGTATGAGTTGAATAGTTGATGATTTCGGGGTGTCACCTTGGTGGCACCCCGGTTTCTTCAATCCGAAATAACTTAGAAATAATTTTTTAATAATGGCCAACAGTGCTTCGAGCAACGCCCCCCTTCTAACGGCTGATGGCACGCCACTAAAAGTAGGTCTCCAACGTTCACTGCGTCGAAGTAAATTAAAAGCAGTAGGCCTTGTTTTTCCCCCACTGCTATTTTTAATCGTCCTATTTATCATACCCATTGGGGATTTATTAACCCGAAGCGTTGACGACACCCGAATTAACTATCAGTTGCCGCTGACATTTGCGCTCATCGACAACTGGGATCGAAAAGAATTACCGGACGAATCTCTCTACAAAGCCGTATTTCTTGATTTATCATCAATTAACAAGTTTTTAATCAAAGATAATTTTGGAACTTCCGTAGATCCGCAAGATCCTGCGTGGGCCGTCAGTATTCCTCGTAAGGGACCCTATCGAGACGCTATCCTAGAAATCGCGCCAGACTGGATC
>Ga0209663_1001204_pt1 | contig 13388 bp, 13 predicted proteins | sample SaaInlV_135m_DNA_2_FD_184667 | JGI IMG/M metagenome (GOLD analysis project Ga0209663, IMG submission 184667) | Marine microbial communities from expanding oxygen minimum zones in the Saanich Inlet - Saanich Inlet SI073_LV_120m_DNA (SPAdes) (version 2) | ecosystem: Environmental > Aquatic >... | reverse complement strand
CTGGGTGGTCAACAACGTGTTGTCTATCACGCAGCAATGGGTGATTACCCGAAAGATTCAGGCAGCTGACAGCAAGGCCTGATCCAACCCCGCTCACGGATGATGCCGTGACCCAACACTTAGACACCATCACTGCCCGGGCAACGCCGCCCGGTACCGGTGGTATTGGCATCGTTCGCGTCTCAGGGCCGCAGGTCCGGGCGATTGCCCACAGCGTACTGGGTAGTGTGCCAAGACCACGCCAGGCTACCGTTAGTCCTTTCTTGGATGCTACAGGCAACGCGCTGGACTACGGCGTGGCATTTTTCTTTAAAGCACCGGCTTCCTATACTGGCGAGGACGTGCTTGAACTCCACGGACACGGTGGCGTGATAGTCATCGATCAAATGCTGGCGAGGGTTACGGCTTTGGGCGCTCGTCTGGCGCGCCCCGGGGAATTTACCGAGCGGGCATTTTTGAACGGTAAGTTGGATCTTGCTCAGGCCGAGGCTGTTGCGGATCTCATCGACAGCCAAACAACCGCGGCGGCACGCTGTGCGCTGCGATCCCTTAGCGGGGAGTTTTCACAGCAAATAGGGTGTTTATCGAAGATAATAGCCGAATTTAGAATGTATGTAGAGGCAAATATCGATTTCGCTGACGAGCCGGTCGCGCCGCTTGAATCGGCCCAAGCGCAAGAAAGGATGGAAAAGGCCAAGGCCCAATTATCCACACTGTTAGATCGGGCCCGGCCCGGCGCTCTGCTTGCGCGAGGCGCCAGCGTAGTGCTCTCGGGCGCACCCAATGTCGGCAAGTCAAGTCTTTTGAATGCACTGGCTCGGATGGAGCGGGCCATCGTCAGCGCCACACCGGGGACAACTCGGGACTTGATCGAGGCCACTGTTGATATCGATGGGTTGGCGGTGTGTTTAACCGATACCGCGGGCCTTCGTGACAGTGCCGATGAGATAGAAGTTGAGGGTGTGCGCCGGGCCAGTGCGGCTATCGAGACCGCGGATCTGGTTTTAGAGCTGATAGACGATTCTGACCCGGAAGACCTGGCTAACCGAGTCGAACCCCAAGCGGGGGATGAGAGGGCACACTTGTTTGTGTTAAATAAGTGTGACCTGAGCGGGCGCCCGTTTGGCCCTGCCAAGATGAGTGACGGTCGCCCAGGTGTTGCCATTTGCGCCACCACCGGCCAGGGGATCACCAGCCTGGAGCAGGCGATTAAGAGCCGCCTTGGTTATGTAGACAACGGCGAGGATCTCATCATGGCCCGCCGCCGCCATCTTGATGCGTTGGAGCGTGCCATGGATCACCTCAATAAGGCGCAGGACCATATCGGCATAGCGATGGAGCTGCTGGCAGAGGAGTTACGGCTGGTACAACAGGCCCTGGGTGAAATCACCGGCGAGGTGACGGTTGACGATCTTCTGGGGCAGATATTCTCGAGCTTTTGTATTGGAAAGTGATTCAATCAATACCACTACATTGTAGTACAATTATTATTCCGCTAAAATCGATTTTGCCCGGTAACGCGATTGTCTTACTGCCCACGCCTTAGCCATGCGTCGGTAACTATTGCTTGGTAGGGCCTGAGCTGTCAGGTGAGCCGCCCGGTAGGTATCTTCAGGGGCGATACCGGATTTTTCTAGTGCATCAAGCAGCAATTTAGGCTGGTATTGCGCGAGATAACCCAGGAGCCACCATTCTGGCGGCGGCTTTCGTTTGGCTGGCATGGTTTATTGTACTACAAAGAGGTACAACACCTACTCAGAAATGAACATGATCTGCCCCTGGAAAATGCAAAGCGGATCGATCTTGACCGCCGCCGGCAGGCTGATGGCGTGATGGGCGCCCGAAGGCGATCAGACGGGGATGAAATTAAAAAGAAAAAGGGGTCTGGTCCAGTTGGCGTGGAGTGGCGCCAAAGCAGGGGCAAACCAGGCACGGGGAATTGAGTGCGTTTGGTCAGGCAAGCGGTTGGAAAGTGGGCAAAGTGTCGCCAGGAGGCTCAGGATTGGTAAGAAAACCGCGACACCGTGTAAGATCAGCGCAATACAATGTTTTTGAAGGCAGGCCCGACCAGATCGGCTGCCGCGAGCAACGGAGAACGGAACAGCGATGCTAGCGAATAAACGATCCGACGATAACAACGAAGAACAGTACACCCAGAAAGTCCTGACCCAGTTGTTGATCCTCGGGGTGGTGATCATCATCATCGGGCTATGGCAAGCAGATTTTCTAATAGCCGTTTATGCCCGAAACCAACTGACTCAGGTTGGCTGGTTTATCAACGGCGGTATCTTGGTGCTGTTTCTCGCGGGCATCTACCATCTGGTCAGAGAGTTTCGTCGGTTAAGCGCAGAAGAGCAGTCCATCAGCCAACTGCTGAGCAACATCCGTAACAACAGCGACGCAACGGCGAGCACTCGACCCGAAGCGCTGATAGTCAAACGTTACAACACGTTGCAGGATCTGCACCGCCAGCATTCAGTTATCAACCATAGCGCGTTGGCGGCTACCGTAGTGGCGCTGGAATCCAGCCGAATCAGTTTCGTCAAGTTTGTTCACAACGTGCTGATTCTTACCGGTGTTTTTGGCACCATCGTGTCGTTGTCTATTGCTTTGCTTGGTGCCTCCGAGATTATCGTTTCAGCTACCGAGATTGGTAGTTTGGGTATGATTATTCACGGTATGTCTACCGCATTGTCAACGACCATGACCGCGATTTTTGCGTACTTTTTTTTCGGGTATTTCTATGTGCGGTTGATGGATGCGCAAACGCACATGATCAGTCGTTTAGAAGAAGCGACCAGCACGGTGTTGTTGCCGCGGTTCCAAATCGAGCCGGAAAAAGCGGCTGAGCAGTTGACCCATATCGTACGAACCGCCGCAGCACTGGTAGAACGACTGGATGAATCGCAGGCAGGGTATGCCCAGGTTGCCACAGAACTGCGTGGCTTGTTGGCGAGTTACCGCGATGAGATGCAGCGCAACAGCGAAGGCCTCAGCGAGATGACAGATGTACTGCGCGAAGGGTTCCGGCTCAACGAGCCGAAGCGGTAGTCGCCGATGGCAATAAGCCGCTCAGAAGGTTTCGTTGACCTGAGGGTTTCACCCTCGGTCAGTGGGCGCTCTGACGAGGATAGCGTTTGGCCCTCATTCACCGATATCATGACTGTGGTGGTATTGATCTTCTTGGTATCGCTGGTTGTTATTCTGATGCGCAATACCGAACTGGTTGCCCAGTTAAGCGAATCGGTCAGTCAGAAACAGGTTATGACTACTCAGCAGGGCGACCTGGAACTACGCATCGCCTCGCTGGGCGATGAAATTGTCCACCTGCGCGTAGCGCTCGACCAGACCGAGACAGACCGTTTGGCGGCGGAGCAAAAGACGCAGTTAAAAGAGGGCGAAATCTCAGCCTTGCTCGACGATGTTAGTGTGCTAAAGCAGTTGCGTGCACAACTCACCAGCGAAAAAGCCACCCTGGCTGAACAAAAAGCTGGCCTCGGTGAGCAACTGACCACTGTCACTGGCGAGAAAGAACAACTGACTGGACAGAAAGCGGCACTACTGATCACTCAGCAGGAGCTTACAGGTCAGGTTGAATCGCTGCAGCAGACTCGCACTACACTAGAAGCGACTCGCGAGACCCTGCAAGGCGAGGTAGCCGAACTGGCGGCAACCCGTGATCGACTCACCAGCGAAAAAGCCACCCTGGCTGAACAAAAAGCTGGCCTCGGTGAGCAACTGACCACTGTCACTGGCGAGAAAGAACAACTGACTGGACAGAAAGCGGCACTACTGATCACTCAGCAGGAGCTTACAGGTCAGGTTGAATCGCTGCAGCAGACTCGCACTACACTCGGTACAGATATTGCACGACTGCAAGGCTCGCTTTCAGCCATGCAGGCGGAGCAAGCAGCGCTTACCATCACGGCGCAAGCACAAGCGCGCGAGGCAACCTCGCTGGCCCAGGCCCGCGATGATTTATCCAAAGAACGTGATGAGCTGACTACGCAGGTAACATTGCTCGAGGTAACTCGCGCAGTGCTGCAGACTGAAACCAGCGCACTACGCAACGAGCTGGAAGGCCTGTTGCGTACAGCGGTGAGCACGGAGCGCGCGCTGGAGGAAAGCAAACTGACCGGCGAAGATCTCGCAGTACGCCTCGCCGAGACGGCGCTGGATTACAAGCTGACCAAAGAAGAGCTGGCTTACCTTCGGGCCGAGTACACCCAGGAGGTTGGCGATTTTGAAAAACAGCGCCGGTTACTGATTGCTGCACATCAACAAGAGCTGGATATTCTTCGTGAGCGTCACTCCGATCTTGAGGTCCAGTACAACCGGTTGATCCGCCCGGCGCGCAGTACCGTCGGCCGGCACGTGGTCGAAGTTCGGTTCTGGAAGGAAGGCAGTGAATACCATTACTCGCTACGTGAACCGGGCCAGGCGGTGGCGCAATCGGTTAGCGTGGTAGAGCTGCATCAGGTTATGGCGGCGCGAAAGGCGCAGTACGGCGATAAGCTTTACACCAAGGTCAAGTTTCCCAACGAGAACTCGATTACCCAGGGCGAAGCGTGGCGCTTCACTGTTGAGATGCATAACCGCTACGACTACTATTACCAGAACTGATCATTCGATCGGTTTTTTCGCTATGCAGTATCCCGAAAACTTCGACGTGATTGTCATTGGTGGCGGTCATGCGGGCACTGAAGCTGCGCTGGCTTCGGCCCGCAGCGGTGCCCGCACTCTGTTGGTGACCCACAACATCGAAACGGTTGGGCAGATGTCTTGTAACCCGGCGATCGGGGGTATCGGCAAAGGCCATATCGTGCGTGAGGTGGATGCACTGGGCGGCGCCATGGGCCGGGCCGCCGATGAGGCTGGAATCCAGTTTCGGCGCCTGAATGCCCGCAAAGGCCCTGCGGTACGGGCAACTCGGGCACAGGCTGACCGGGTGCTCTATCGCCAATCGATCCGCCGTCTTGTCGAGAACCAATCCGGCTTGTCCATGTTGCAGCAATCGGTCGCAGACCTCATGGTTACGAATGCCCGTGCCTGCGGAGTTATCACCGACGACGGCATTTGTATTGGCGCGCGAGCCATAGTATTGACGGCCGGCACTTTTCTGAACGGGCGTATTCACATAGGTCTGGACAGTCAATCCGGCGGTCGTGCGGGAGATCCGCCAACATTGGCGCTCGCCCACCGCCTGCGCGAACTCTGTCCGCGTACCGGACGGCTTAAGACGGGTACACCACCACGGATTGATGGTCGCACCATCAATTTTGCCGCACTTGAGATTCAGCCAGGCGATGATCCGCCACCGCGATTCTCCTTTTTCAGTTCGCTCGCTGATTATCCTCGCCAGGTTTGCTGTCATATCGCTGGCACCACCGAGCATACCCATGACATTATTCGTGGCGCACTTGATCGTTCCGCCATGTACGGGGGCCAAATCGAAGGGGTTGGCCCACGTTACTGCCCGTCAGTTGAAGACAAAGTGGTGCGTTTTGCAGAGCGCGTGTCGCACCAGATCTTTGTCGAGCCCGAGGGGCTGCAGACCCACGAAATCTATCCAAATGGACTATCGACCAGCCTGCCGTTTGATGTGCAGTGGCAAATGGTGCGCAGCATCCCAGGTTTTGATGGTGCGCAGATCACCCGGCCAGGTTATGCCATTGAGTATGATTACTTTGATCCACGTGATCTTTTGCCATCATTAGAGACACGCTCACTCCCGGGACTGTACTTTGCTGGCCAGATCAACGGCACCACCGGCTATGAAGAAGCGGCTGGACAAGGGCTGGTTGCTGGCCTTAACGCGGCCCGGCAAAGTCGCGGCGAGGCGCCGTGGTGGCCACGTCGCGACGAAGCCTATATCGGGGTCATGATCGACGATCTGGTTACCCGCGGCGTTACCGAGCCTTACCGTATGTTCACATCACGAGCCGAGTACCGCTTGCAACTGCGAGAGGACAACGCCGACCTGCGTTTGACTGCGACGGGTCGTACTCTGTCATTGATCGGAGATGAGCGCTGGGCGTCATTTTGTGCCAAACGCGACCTGCTAGAAGCCGAACGCGAACGTCTGCAAAACATCTGGGTGCGTCCACAAGCTTTGGCGCCGGGAGAAGCTCGCCGCGTCCTGGGACAGGAACTGACCCGAGAGCAACGCCTTGCAGATTTACTGCGTCGGCCCGAGACTGATTATTCCAGCCTAGTACGATTGAGCGGTGCCGGCGAGTGTGTAAAGGACCCAGCTGTGATAGAGCAACTGGAGATTGAGGCGCGCTATGCGGGTTATATTGATCGTCAGCGCGATGAGATTGAGCGCCAACGCCGGCACGAGGACACGATGATTCCCAAAGATATGGATTATCTGTCGGTTCGGGGCCTGTCCCACGAGGCTTGCCAGATACTTACCGAACACCAGCCGCTAACCTTGGGCCATGCAGGCCGACTTTCCGGGATGACTCCGGCTGCAGTCTCGTTGTTGCTGGTGCATCTCAAAAGGCGGCAATTGCGTTCCGCGGCCTGAGACGGCGTGGTGATTGAACAGGGCCATCTGGCTGTGAAGCTTGCTGGGGCAGCAAAGGAAATGGGCGTGGCACTGGATGAACCTATATTGACCCGCTTTGTAGGCTTTGTGAGTCTGTTACGCAAGTGGAACCGCGTGCATAACCTGACTGCACTGACTGATGAGTCGGAAATCCTTACGCACCACCTGCTCGACAGCCTTTCGGTCGTGCCCTTTATTTCGGGCGTCCGATGCCTCGATGTCGGCTCTGGTGCGGGCTTGCCCGGAATCGCACTGGCTTTGTGTAACCCGGGTCAGGACTGGACTTTGGTTGAAAGCCGGGGGAAAAAAGCCAGTTTTTTGCGTGAAGTAACGGCGCGGCTGAAGCTGGATAACGTCACTGTTTTCGCTGGGCGCATAGAGGATTACCGGCCCGATGGAAATTTTGATACGCTTGTCGCGCGCGCGGTCGCTTCACTCGCTTCACTATTTAACATGACAGATCATTTGCTTCACCATCATCTTCGATTAATTGCAATGAAAGGTACACACCCCCAAGCAGAATTGGATGCGCTGGCACCTGCACAGCGTCTGGCAGCACGGGTGATACCGGTAACAGTACCCGGCCTTTTGGCACAGCGACATCTTGTCGTCTTGGATGGATTGCCGGGCGGCCCAACATGACCAAGATTATCGCGGTAACTAACCAGAAGGGCGGCGTTGGCAAGACCACAACCGCCATCAACATTGCGGCAGCACTGGCTGCTGTTGGGCGCCGGATACTGTTGGTTGATCTCGACCCACAAGCAAACGCGACGGTAGGCTGTGGCGTGGACCGGCGGCAGTTGGCGCAAACTGTTTACCAGGTGTTGCTCGGGCACAAGAGCGTGAGCGAAACCCTGGTTGCTACCGATTCCGGGTTCGACTTGTTGCCGGCAGAGTCGGCTCTTGCAGGCGCCCAAGCGGAACTGACTGGCCACGATGAAAACGACACTCAGCGGCTGAAATCATCGTTGGCGGTCGTTGGAAGTTATGACTTTATCCTGATTGATTGTCCGCCCGCTTTGAACATTCTGACCTTGAACGCGTTGGTGGCGGCGCACTCGATCTTGATCCCTGTGCAGTGTGAATACTATGCGCTGGAAGGGTTAAGCGGGCTGGATGAGACCTTTCACCGCGTTAAGGAAAGCGCTAATCGCGATCTGATGATCGAAGGCGTAGTGCGCACCATGTACGATGGCCGCAACTCGTTGACCAATGAAGTCTCCGCGCAACTTCGCCAGCATTACGGCAGCTTGTTGTATGAGACGGTTATCCCGCGCAATGTGCGCCTTGCCGAAGCGCCGAGTTTTGGCAAATCCGTGATTGATTATGATCCTCATTGTCAGGGGGCCCTGGCTTATCGTGACCTGGCGCGGGAGATGTTGGAAAAGGGCGGGACGTTGACACCCGCGGCCCCGGTGACGGCTGAGCCGGTAGTCATTTCCAACAGGAGTGACACATGAGCCCAAAAGCAAGGTTGGGCAAAGGATTGGATGCATTGCTGGGCGGAGCCAAGTCGCCTGCAAGCACGACCGACGGTGATCTACGCCAGTTACCGGTGAGCAGTATCCGCAAAGGGCGCTACCAGCCGCGCACCCGGATGGATGAGGAGTCTTTGAAAGAACTCGCTGCCTCGATCAGCGCGCAGGGGATCATTCAGCCGCTGCTGGTTCGTGAAACCGCCGGCGGCGCTTACGAATTGATCGCCGGGGAACGGCGCTGGCGGGCTGCACAACTGGCGGGGCTACTCGAGGTCCCCGCGGTGATTCGCCGGGTGCCTGATGAAGCGGCTCTTGCGGTTGGCCTGATCGAGAATATTCAACGCGAGAACCTCAGCCCGATCGAAGAAGCGACAGGTCTTAAACGTTTGTTGGATGAGTTTGGTTTGACACACCAGCAAGTGGCCGAGGCGGTTGGTCGCTCACGTGTCGCGGTCAGCAATCTGTTGCGGCTGTTGAAACTCGACCCCGGGGTTCGCGAGCATCTGGATGCTGGTCATATCGAGGCCGGTCATGCCCGGGCGATTCTGGGTCTGCCGCGCGAGCAGCAGGGGTTGGCAGCGCAGGCCGTCATGCAGCGTCGGCTTTCGGTGCGCCAGGCGGAGCAATTAGTGCGACGCATGCTACAGCCCGAAGGCGCCGACCAGAACAAAGCTCGCAAGCCAGCTAAAGGCGGTGACATCCAGCGTCTCGAGGAAGAGCTCTCCGAGCACCTCGCGGCTCCCGTACACCTGGAATCGCGTGACGGGAAGTCTGGCCGACTGGTGATCGGTTACAGCTCGCTGGATGAGCTCGACGGTATTCTGAGCCGTATCCGAAAATAGCCGGCGTCATTTCTCCCAGCGATCACTTGTGGCCGATACTCATGACCCTGCCGGCCTGATCGGGGCAAGGCAATGGCCGGTGCGCTGTCATCATGCGCGACAGGGTCTCGCTGATCGCCGGTAAAAAAGGCGAAGACCGGCGGCTTTCCAGGTCAACGTGGATCATCATCTGTTCACTGGTTGCGGCAAGGTAACCTTCGCCTGAGTGGAACATGCGCAGAAAATAATGAACGCGCTTGCTGTCTACATTCAGCAACTGGCAGGTCAGGCGAATAGGATCGCCCAGGCGCAATTCGCGCAGGTAGTTGATATGCATCTCGAGGGTAAAGGTAGAGGACTTTTCGCGCTCCAGGTACTGCGGCGTGATGCCCATCTGTTGCATGAATTGATCAACTCCGTGATCAAACGCCATCACGTAATAGGCGACATTCATGTGCCCGTTGTAATCTATCCATTCCTTGAGCACGGTCTGTTTGCCCAGGTCTAGCTCGGCATTTGTGAACGATGAAGTCATGAGGCATCACGTCCTATTCGGAGTTTTTTCAGGGCGTTTTCAATGCCTTGGTCGACATAGGCGCCGTAAAAGTCTGGAATACGTGCGCCGATTATGGGTTCGATCAGGCGCACTCCCGATGCATCAACAAATTCAAGTGTCGGCACCAGCGCAATCGCGCGTTGGCCTGCAAAGTGGTGATGGGTAGTGGTGCTGCCATCAAAATTCACCAGCTGAATGGCGCTGTTGACGCGCACCTCTCGAAACAGCGCACGCCTTTGATATGCCGGGTCTCCTGCCATGTGGTCAAGGAACTCGGTTTTGATCGCTTCACAATAATGACAATAGCTCGCAGTATAAAAAAGCAGGATCGGTACACCCTCTTGGCCTGCCAGCACGCCGTCTTCGCGAAGGTCGCGCGCAGCGCTTACTTGGCCAGCGTGCACCAGCGGGGCAAAAAGCATAGCCAGGACAGCAAAAAGACGGGCTAACGACAAGAGGCCCATCAGAAAATGACCTGGCTTAGAGGGCACTTAGCAAGAAACACAGGCGAGATGATAACATTCCGCCTGCCTACAGCTCTGCGGAAAACTGGTCCAGCCTTAGCGAAAGCCCAGCGCACCCTACACCTACAACAATAACTCAGTACCACATATGAGCAAGAAGTATTTGATTATCGGCAGTTTTTACCTTGTCGCCCTCTTTTCTTTTTTGTCTGGGATGTATGTGATCATGGCACGAGTGTGGCCCTACGAACATGTAATGACTGTTCGAAGTTTTTTGATTGGAGAAAGAGAAGAGAAAAAGACGGTCAAGGAAAAAATTGAAAACGATCTCGGCCTTAAGCCCAGTCGCTTACTTGAAACCTACAATATCTCAGATGCAGATCGGTCCAATTATCGGGCTATCAAGATTCCAGATGCAAACAAACGACGTGACGCAGGACTGGTCTATATGTCGGACAATATAGAGCGCGGCCTTCGGCTGATCTATGGCGCGCTTGATACTGAAGGCGCGATGCACGGCGCGATCCTTCTCGATGATAGTGGGAATGTTATTCATCAATGGAAAGTAACTGAAGATAACCAAGCCAACACCAAGCGAAAAGATACCAATAAGTATCTGCACGGCCTGGAGGTGTTTCCAGACGGTTCAATGATCTTTTCATTTGATGGTGGGGGTGGCCTATATCGCATAGATGCTTGTGGGAGTCGCCTTTGGAAGATAAAGGGGAATTTCCATCATTCTGTGTCGAATGACGGTGCTAGTGCAGTTTGGGCTTGGCGAAATCACGATATGGTCAAGGTTGATATAAATACGGCGGAAATACTGAGGACGATCAATATTACAGCACTGGACAAGGCCAATTCAGAGCTAGGCCTGTTCGGAATTCGGCAACAAGATGGAGAAAGTGAGTCAAATTGGGCCCACGATCCTCACCACCCGAACGATTTAGAACCCCTGCTACCGGAGAACGCCGCTGGATATCCACAATTTAACGTTGGCGATCTGTTGATTAGTTTTAGATCACTCAATCTAGTATTTGTAATTGACCCGGTTAATTTACAAGTTAAATGGTGGCGTATTGGACAGTGGCGACGCCAACACGATCCCGATTGGAATCGGGACGGCAAGTTATACGTCTACGACAATAATATGCATCACGGAAGCTCACACATTGTTCAAATAGACCCTATAACGATGAAATCTCATCGTGTGGTTGAGGGGAGTGATTTCAATTTCTACAGCTCCCACATGGGTAAACTTGATATCACACCGAATGGAAGTGTATTGGTGACCAGTCCCAAGCAGGGGCGTGTATTTGAAGTCTCTTCCGGTGGTCAAAAGACTTTCGAGTTCATCAATCAGTATAATCAGAGTACCGATGAAGTGCTCGTGGTGACTGGAGCTAAATTTCTCCCAGAGGATTATTTCGACGAGAACAGTTTTTTACGGTGCAGATAAAATGAGTGCAAAGACTGCCATAGCCTTAGCCAGTAGTCTGTTCAGCCCGGCCGCTTTTGGCTACATTGGCCCGGGCATAGGACTTGGTACATTGGGGGTTATCCTCGGCGTGGTGGTATCTGTGTTGCTTGCACTAGTAGCGGTAGTGTGGTATCCGATAAAGAGGGTTTTCCGTAAGTCGCCTAAGAGGTTGGTTGACAGCCAACCCAGTGAAGAAGACAACAAACCAATTGAGGAAGAGCCCAAAAAAAAAGACGAAGGCGATGATTGATGGCGTGATCCGTTTTTTCGCTCTGATCGTACCGACTTGTATTTTTATCGAAGTAATTGTTCGGCTCCATACAGTGCGGAAAGCACAACATATGTTGCGACTCGTGAATCGTAGTTTAAAAGTTATTGTTTCAAAAAAAATATCAGAACACTGGAAAGAGAAAGTACTCCTGGCGTATTCCAGAAAGATGATGGGCTTGACTATTGTTGTTTTCTTGTGCGTTATCGCCGCTCTGGTTGGCGCTTTAGCAGCACTAGCACTGGAGTGGAAAGCTTTTTTAAGCAGTACACGATTTATGGCGTGGTTTGATCATAAAGACGCCATCGTTTCATCATGCGTGATAGCAGTCGCCTACGGGTGGGTGCGAGCGAGAGTCTGTGAACGAGCGCTATTCCGCACTTGACCGACTGCTTCACCGGTTGGCGCTTGGAAGTCATGCTGTTCGTTCTCTTTCATACGACATAAACCGGATCGTCTCACCGCCAGTCCCTGAGGATTTTGTAACTCGTAAACATGTTTTTGTCAGCGGTTTGGCTCGGTCGGGAACGAGCATTTTGCTGAGATGTCTTTTTGGTTCCCAGCAATTCGCCACGCTGACCTACCGCCATATGCCTTTTGTTCTGGCTCCAAACTTATGGACGACAGCGAGCAGGAAATTCCAAATCAAAGGCGTGGCCGGTGAGCGTGCTCACGGTGATGGCCTCCAGGTAAATTTTGATACCCCAGAAGCATTCGAAGAGATCTTCTGGTTGACGTTCTCCTTGAAGCCCTACGTCACTGCAGATAGCCTGTATCCACAAGGCCTCAACGATATCAGTGATGACACCATAGAGAAATTTGTCCGTTTTGTTTCAAACGTGGTTTCATGCAACGATCAAGGCATAGAAGCGGGACGTTATCTCTCTAAGAACAATAACAACGTTCTCAGACTTGGCGCTTTAAGGACAGCTTTTCCAAACGCTTATTTGCTCGTACCTTTCAGAAAGCCGCTGGCTCATGCGAGATCTTTGCTGCTGCAGCAAGAGCGTTTTGCTGAGATTCAACATGAGGATCCCTATGTTTTGAAGTACATGGACTGGTTAGGCCATCATGAATTTGGATTGAACCAAAAACCTTTCTGTTTTTTTGGCCGCAAAAGTATTAAAAAGGCCGACACATACCATATTGACTACTGGTTAGCCTACTGGATCACTGTTTACCAGCACTTACTGAAAAAAACTCCAGAGGGAACAATCTTCGTTGATTATGATTTGTTGTGTTGTGATCCAGAGAATGCTCTGCAGAGCCTGGCGGAGAAAATCGATCTAGATTTTGCTCATCTAAATCCTGCTGTTTTCACAAACAAACAACGTTCATGCGCCGTGGACTATGACGAAGGGTTGCTTGCTGAGGCTGAGTTGGTGCACCAAAAGTTGGTTCAGTTAAGCGGCTGAAGTCGGCGCCGAAAATCTGGCGCTTAACTGGTGTTTCGTCCATAGTCGTATCGCTGAATTAACTCACAGGCACGCTTGTGAGCAACCTAACAATACCCGGATAGTCTTTACGGGCGATACAGTACTTGGCGGTACCGGCATTCCACGATTTGCCAGCTTCTAGTCGGGTCAACAGGCCAGGTAGGTCGATCACGGTCGTACTGCCGACCACATCGACCCCGCGCTCGAACAGGGGGTCGGGCAGACAGGACGCCGTCGGCCCGATCAGCGCGATATGTGCCGCCGGATTACAGCATGCCAGCACTTCATCAAGTGTGTCATTCATCAAGGTGGAGCCGGTGACCAGCACC
>Ga0209663_1001197_pt1 | contig 13421 bp, 10 predicted proteins | sample SaaInlV_135m_DNA_2_FD_184667 | JGI IMG/M metagenome (GOLD analysis project Ga0209663, IMG submission 184667) | Marine microbial communities from expanding oxygen minimum zones in the Saanich Inlet - Saanich Inlet SI073_LV_120m_DNA (SPAdes) (version 2) | ecosystem: Environmental > Aquatic >... | reverse complement strand
CTCGAATATTGAATCTAGCGTTTCATTTCGATCTAAAAAATGGAAAGTTCAAATGTCCCTAACAGGATGATAGCCAGTGGACGAATTTGATTTTATTATTATCGGTGCAGGCTCAGCGGGCTGCGTACTTGCAGATAAATTGACCGCAGGCGGAAAACACCGTGTGTTAGTACTTGAAGCCGGACCCAATGACAACCGCTTTTGGATTAACACGCCGATCGGCTATGGCATTACCTATAACGATGCTTCGATCAATTGGAACTATTTCTGTGAGCCTGAGAAGACTCTTGGCGGCAGATCCATGTACTGGCCACGAGGCAAAGTGCTGGGGGGGTCAAGCTCTATCAATGCGCTGGTCTATCACCGCGGCCAAGCGATGGACTACGATGACTGGGCAGCTGCCGGTAACCCGGGTTGGGATTACCAGAATATACGTTCAGTCTATGACGGCCTTGAAGATTTCTCACCACATGGCGCTACTAGTCAAAGCCAAACCCAATCGAGTAACAATCGGGGAAAATCAGCCGAATTAAGGTTATCGATAACCAATGCGTTCAAAGATTGCCATTCCATCAAAACTGACCTCTACGGGGTATTTTCCCAATCCGGCCTACCCTATTGCGAAACACCGCCCCTGGAAGGAGAGGGCCTTGGTCCCTACTTCATTACCACGCGCAAAGGTAAACGGTGCTCGTCGGCAACCGCGTTCTTACACCCTGCCATTAAGCGGCCACACCTTAAGATTCTCACCCAGGCGACCGTTGAGAAAATCATTATCAACGACCGTCGTGCAGAGGCCGTGGTCTGCCGATACCAGGGCCGTGAACGCAGGTTTTTGGCCCGGCGCGAGATCATAGTCTGCACGGGCGCCATTAACTCGCCAAAACTGTTGCAACTTTCGGGTATTGGTCCAGGTGAGTTGTTGCACCGATTCAATATCCCGGTTCTCATAGATCAGCCCAACGTTGGCCGGCATCTGCAGGATCACCTGGGTATTTCCTATTATTATCGGGCCAACCGGCCAACACTGAACGACGTCCTGGGGAACTGGCCAGGCAGGATTCGATCCGGCTTGCAGTATCTTTTACGGCGCACCGGTCCACTCTCGTTAAGTGTTAACCAGTTTGGCGGCCTGGCACGGTCAACCCCCACATCAAATAAGATCGATACACAGTTATATTTCAACCCGGTCAGCTACCAGCCAAACGCCGATAACGAACGTAAACTCACACAGCCCGATCCCTATTCGGGTTTCATCATGGGTTTTAACGCTTGTCGGCCAAGCAGTACCGGCTGGGTCAATATCGCATCACCCGATCCCGAAGTGGCTCCACGCATGAGCGGCGGCTATCTCAGTACGCAAAAAGACCTAGATGACGTGGTGGCAATGGCCCGTCTGCTTGGCAGAATACAGGACACCAAAGATTTATCCAGTTTACTGCTTGAGCCACCACAGTTAGATCTGTCTACAATGACAGATGCCAACATCATCGGGGATTTTCAACGACGCGCCACTACGGTTTACCACCCCTGCGGCACCTGCCGCATGGGGCCCAAACCCGATCGCGCCGTAGTCGACGCCGAGCTTCGGGTTCACGGAATTGAAGCGTTACGCGTAGTCGATGCGTCGGTTTTCCCAAACATAACCTCTGCAAATACCAACGCGCCAACGTTGATGGTTGCTCACCGAGCGGCGCAGATGATCCTGGCAACCGCCGATCGAAAACCCTGATTCAGCCGGGCGTTGTACGTGCCGGTCGTGTACCCCATGGGGCATCCTTCGCATCCCGACCCGCTCCCTGCCTGCGCCATCCCTTTATCCAGGCACTGCAGTCCTTTAGCGCCAGCTTAAGGGGCCGAAAAGATTCGAAGGTTCTCGTTGTGGCAGGTTGTTTCATATTTTTGTCACTCAGTTCCCGTTTGTGATTCTCATTGTCGATTAACCGGTGACTCATAGCATGAGCCTGATTGCCTGGTGAAACTGTGTCCATGGTCACACAAATAAAAGATTTCCCTGCATCCATCAAGCAGTTCTGGTTGCTGGAGGGCACTAAAAATTGCCCAGTAGTTACCCCCAAACCTTCAGAAAGTCGGCGGCCGATGCAATAGATCCGGCGCAGCGGAAACCCAAAGTCCGTGCCAAGGACTGGCAACCTGACCCAAGGTATCCGGGTGGTGACGCGCTATGGCCCGCCATTATTTTCATTCCTCAGTGCGCTGGCCGGTGACAGACCACCCGTAGTTTCCGAAAACCGCACACCGCCTTGTTTTGGGTGGTAACCTGTATCTTTACGCTTAACGCGAGAGAAAGAACCAGACATGAGCCGTAAAACAGATACTGACCGGATCGCTGTAGTCGCAGGCGACGGCATCGGCAAAGAGGTCATGCCCGAGGGCGTGCGCGTTGTGCAGGCCGCAGCCGACCGCTTCGGGCTGACAATAACGTTCGAGCATTTCGATTGGTCGTGTGATCAGTACGACAAGATTGGCAAGTGGATGCCCGACGACTGGAAGCAACGTATCGACGGCTGCGCCTGTATCTTTTTCGGTGCTTGTGGTTGGCCAGAGCGCGTGCTGGATCACGTCTCGCTTTGGGACTCGCTAATCAAGTTTCGCCGCGAGTTTGACCAATACGTTAATCTGCGGCCGGTGCGACTGATGCCGGGTGTGCCCTCGCCACTGGTAGGGCGCGAACCGGGTGACATCGACTATTTCGTAGTGCGGGAGAACACCGAAGGAGAGTACTCATCGCTCGGCGGAAGACTGTTCGAAGGTACCGATCGAGAGATGGCACAGCAGATCTCCACCTTTACCCGCAAGGGCGTCGACCGCATCATGAAGTTTGCATTCGAGTTGGCAATGAGCCGCGATAAGAACCTGGTTTCGGCCACCAAATCCAACGGCATCTCTATCACTATGCCGTACTGGGACGAGCGTTTTGCAAGCGTCGGCAAGATGTATCCGCAGGTTCGCCGTAGCCAGTATCACATCGATGGACTCACTATTCAGATAGTTTTGGATCCCGGGCGTTTTGACGTAATTGTCGCCTCGAATCTTTTCGGCGACATCCTATCGGATCTGGGGCCTGCGACTACCGGGACCATCGGCATTGCTCCGTCGGCAAATCTGAATCCAGAGCGAGTGTTCCCTTCGCTGTTCGAGCCCGTGCATGGCTCAGCGCCGGATATCTTCGGCAAAGCCATCGCCAACCCCATCGGCCAGATCTGGTCCGGTGCGATGATGCTCGATTATCTCGGTAAAGGCGACAAGAAATACCAAGCTGCGCACGATGCGATAATGGACGCAATTGACGTGGTGCTGCGTGAGGGCCCGCGTACCCCCGATCTGGGTGGCAACGCGAAGACCGCCGATGTGGGTAAGGCGATTGCCGAGGCGTTAGCTGGCTCGAGTTGAGAATTACCGTCCGGATCACGAAGGAAGAACATGACGATTTCCTCATACGGCGCGGCGCCCGCGTTCACACCGCGGTAAACACACGCATCCGACTCGGTCCCCCAGTCGGCCAGGCCCGGATACGTCGCGACATCGACCTCCTCGCCCGTTTCGTGGAACTCGATGCGGAGTTGCTCGCCCCGCACGACGGCTGAGAAACGGTAGCAAGAATCCGTGTGCCACGGCGTTCCTTCGCCGGGTTCGAGAACGAACCTGCGGATCCAGAGGTCGTCGCGCCTCGTGATCAACTCTACCTTCATCTCGAACCCCGGTCACACCGCCCGGTGGATCGGCGTTCGGCTCCGGCGGGGGCTTTCTGCCGGGGCCGAAACGCGTGTTGCTCTTTGCGGTATATTGCTTTTCTTTAGTAGAGGTTGGTCGCCGTTGCAGGCACAGGCGTTAGCATCGAGACATTAAATCAAGGAGATACGTCTATGAACAAAAACTCGACGGCAGCGATTCTGATCGGATACCAAAATGACTATTTTGCGCCAGATGGGATTTGACCGGTGTTATCGAGGAGTCTTCGAAAAACAATCACGCGGTTGAGAACACCTTGGATTTGTTGCGTACAGTTGAATTGCCAATGTATATCACTACACCAATTATTTTCTCCGAGGACTACAGTGAACTGGTGGACCCCGTGGGTATTCTGAAGACCATTACAGAGGTTGGAGCATTCAAAAAGGGGGCAACCGGATCAGAAACGATTCCGGAATTGGAGGAGTTTAAAGAAAAGATCACAGAAATCCCTGGAAAGCAGGGCTTAAATGCCTTCGTTAACACTGATCTGGAAGCTACACTGCGCCAAAATAACATCGAACATGTGGTACTGGCCGGCGCAGTTGCGTCTATCTGTGTCGATTCAACAGGCAGAGCAGCTTCTGAAATGGGATTCGGGGTTACGGTTCTGTCCGACTGTATTTCCGGGCGGACTGTTTTTGAGCAAGAGTTCTACTGCGAAAACGTATATCCACTTTATGGCGGGGTAATGACTCATGCTGAGCTAGGAGATGCTTTGCAGCCGTGATCGACTCGGTCGAAGATGACGATCGTAGCCTAGCGACGCAGGTTCAGTATCGGATGATGGAGGCGTTGTCGGAACAGAACAAGGCCCTGCAAAAAGAGATCGCTCAACGAAAGAGGTTGCACCAAGAGGTCATTGACACGAATGCTTCTCTGAAACAACGGGTGCACAAGCGCACAAAAGAACTCCAGCAGGTGAATCAGCAGCTTAAAGACGAACTGGTTCGGCGAAAGCAAGCGGAAGAGCGCCTCGCCCACCTGGCGAACACCGATGAGCTAACAGGAATCGACAATCGACGTGCATTCTTTTCAAAAGGGGAAAAGTTGATTGCAAATACTTGCAAGGTCAGGTGTTTTTTTCTGCTTATTGATCTTGATCATTTCAAGGTAATCAATGATACCCATGGTCATGCGGTTGGAGATGTCGTGCTAGAGACCGTCGGCAAGCATCTACAGGGGAGCGTACGCACAACCGGAGCCCGGTCTTCTACTCGCGCATCCGATATAGTCGGCAGGCTTGGTGGGGAGGAGTTCGGCGTTCTGTTGGTTTTAGATGATCTGGATACTGCAGTACTCGTCGCCGAACGCTTACGCGAAACGTTAGCAGAGACGATTATAGAAGCGGGAAGTGACACTATAGCGGTGACTGGATCATTCGGCATGACCGAATATCTAGATGGCGAGAGCCTTGACGAGCTTTATCAACGCGCGGATAAAGCTTGCTATAGCGCGAAAGATGCCGGGCGGAACTGCTTGGTTATCGAGTGAATAGGCTGTGATTCGTCTACATTAACTAAAGAAGGCGTAGACGAACATGACGGCAGTCGTGGATAAGAGTGCCAAATAGCAGTTCGCCGATACTTTCTGGTGGGTTGCCATGCGAGATAACCCATAAATCAAATTAAGTGGCTCCGCGACTCCCCGGGCTGGAGCATAGGCAGCATTAACGCCCCTTCCTGCCACCATTTACTATAACCACTTGGCCGCTATCAATAATGGAGCGCGGTTAAGGTCCGCCAGGCTTTGAATAATCGCGCCTTCAAGCGCGATTGACCAAGCAGTGTAGTCGGTGCAAATGTGCCGCAACCGCCGTTCTACGACTCCATCCCAGTCAGCTTCTCAATAATCGGCGTGCTGCCGCCGAGTGCCAGCATAATTACCAGGTCGCCTTCCTGTGCCCACTCAAGTGCCGCGTCCAGCGATTCATCCTCCGTCATGAAGTGCAGAATCTGATCTTCGGTTGCACCACAACGCAGTAGTTCGTCTTTAATGAGGGCAAACACATCACCGTATTCGCGGCCACGCCAGTACACCTCAAGCTCCGAGACAATGATCTTGTCCAGCCCGATAGCCCAGGCATTGCGAGCCAGTTGCCGTATCAGGTCATCAGTTCGGTCTCCTGCCTGGCCAAATGACAGGACCCTGCGTTTTGCAGGAATCGCTTTGGCCATGTCGAAAAGCGCCTGCATTGCAGCCGGGTTGTGGGCAAAATCAACGAGCACACTGACACCGTCAGCCATGTAGATATTGCTACGACCCGGGTTGTCGTCCTGCGACATGGTTGTCAGTCCGGCGCGAATTTCTGCCATCGGAATGCCCAACCGGTCTGTCAGTGCCGCGGCGGCAAGCGCATTCGCCGTGTTGTGGGTGGCGGCACCTTCCATGGTGATAGGAACCTCTGCTGCTGCGCAGATAACTTCGACGGCGTCACCCTCCAACCTCAGCAAATCACCGTTATCGAGAACAAAGGCGATTCCGCCGGCGCGAGTGTGTAAATCGATAACCGCATTCTTTGCGTCCAGGCTAAACCAGATCAATTTACCAGGAAACTCAGCCGATTTACCCACCAGTAATGGATCGTCGGCGTTCAGAATCAGCGCACCGGTTTTTTCAACAGCTCGGCTGACAATCCACTTGATGTTCAACAATTCGTGCAGATTCTGTGAACCGAAATCGCCCAAGTGGTCTTCGGAAATATTGGTTATCAGTGCGGCATCGGCCTGGCTGACGCCAAGGCCCCGTCGTAACAAACCGCCCCTGGCGGTTTCTAGAATGGCGACGTCCACTTCAGGTTCACGCAACACGCTACGGGCGCCACCCGGACCGGACCAATCGCCTCGATCGATAATTTTTTCATTGACCGATATCCAGTCTGTGGAGCTCATGCCAACATTGCGTCCACAGCCTCGAAGAATATGCGTGGCAAGTCGCACCGTCGTGGTCTTGCCATTGGTGCCTGTCACGAGCGCCGTTGGTACATCGTGAAAGTGACTCCAGTCAAGATCATCCGATGAGGGCAATTCGCGAAACGGCCAGGTTTGAGAACCCTTTCCATGGCCGATCGAAACATAATCGTCGTCCCAGAGAAAAGACATACCATGTTCATTTGCAGCCTGCTCGAGATCAAGCAGTGCTGGATTCTTCTCTTCCTCTATGGCGCTTTGTACTTCTTCGATCGCCTCATCGAAGTCCGGCATCTTGGCCTCACCGAACGCGGCCTGGCAACAAGCCCATGCCCATTCGTTGATCGCCGACGCGGCATACAGAGCATCGATTGGCGCCGAAAACGCGAGGCTAACACCACCTGACAGCGGCCAGTGACAAGTAATCTCTTGGTCCCAGCCCACGGCGCCCAGCATTGCCTTTACATGCTTGTCCCAGACCGGGATCAGCTTGCGTGTATCATCTTGCGTGCACTGCACATCAAGAATGGACCCCGCCCGATTCCACAACAGGCTCGGTCCTGTCAACCGGCGCGCGTCAAGATATTCCATACGACTGCGACTCAGTCACCGGCCTCGCGGGCGATGCGTACGCCGCGCTCGTCACTGATAATTTCGATGTCATCATGGAAATTGAAACTATCCGTATCCGGTAGTTCCAGTGTCATCGTGGCAGCCACACGGCCTTCCTCGACTTTCGCGCCTGAGTTGAAATAGATAATCTGCTTCCAGGTTCGCTTGATCGCATCTGCCAGCACCAGGATTAGATCACCTGTTTCAGCGATTTCCAGCGCTTTGGAGGTCGCTTCCTGCTCATCCGGGATCACCTCGATCCGATCGGAATCGATGCCCATCTGCAGCAGCTTGTTTTTGAGCATTACGGCGACTTCGTCCTGGCCACGCCCGCGCCTGTTGTCATCGCATCGACAAATAAAGGTGTCAAAAGTGCCAGCCGCAATCTCGGCGATCTTCTGGATGTCCTCGTCACGCCGATCTCCCGGAGCAGACAGCACAACTATCTTCTTGCCCTCGGCGCGAAACCTTTCGACAAGGTTGCACATCGCACGCACGGCCGCCGGATTGTGGGCATAGTCAAGGATAACTTTGAACGGATGCTCATCGAAAATATTCATGCGTCCCGGCGCCTGGAAGAACGACGAATCAAAGGTGCGCAGGCCATGGCGAATATCTTCCAGGCTGACTTGCATGTTGTAGGCAAGCGCCGCGGCGAACATGGCGTTCTGCACGTTATGAAGCGCCCGGCCCTCGACTGTCGCCGGGATCAGGTGCGTCCACAGAAGCGCCGTATGCCCCTCATTGTCATATACCGCGATCATGTGGCCGTTCATGCCTTCTTCCAACACGAACGCCTGACCGCCAGCGCGAATATGCTGCTTAACCAGCGGGTGCCCGGGATTCATCGTGACATAGGACAGCGTTTCGGCATCTGTGTAGTCGGCCATTTGCAGGCAATGCGCATCGTCAGCGTTCAGGACAGCGGCTTTCTGAGCGATCTCTATAGGCACGCGCTTAATGACGGCCAACTGTTCCAACGTGTCGATGCCTTTTAGACCCAAGTGGTCGGCGGTCACGTTAAGACAGGCGGCGACGTCGCAATTCTGGAAGCCCAGGCCGCCACGTAACATCCCTCCGCGTGCCGTCTCCATCACCGCGGCATCCACCGCAGGATCACGCAAGATCATCTTTGCCGAAATCGGCCCGGTCATATCGCCAGACACACTGAGTTGACCATCAATATAAACGCCATCTGTCGACGTTAGTCCAACGGTGTAGCCGGACATTTTCAGGATGTGCGCAAGCATCCGTGACGTTGTGGTTTTGCCGTTGGTGCCGGTCACCGCTGCAATCGGAACTCGGCTCGGCTGACCGGCAGGAAACAACATGTCAATTACCGGGCCTGCAACATCACGAGGCGTACCTTCGCTTGGCGCGACATGCATCCTGAAACCCGGCCCTGCGTTCACTTCACAGATCCCACCGCCGGCTTCCCGGTATGACTTGGTAATGTCTTTGGTAAGAAAGTCGACACCGCCAATATCGAGGCCAATCGCTTTGATTGTTCGTTCTGCCATTTCGCGGTTGTCGGGATGTATCGAATCCGTCACATCGATCGCGGTGCCGCCTGTAGACAAGTTGGCCGTTGAACGCAGGTAAACGACGTCGTCTTTTTCAGGGACGGTGTCGCGGTCATAATCGAGCTTCTTGAGCAGTAGTTCCGCCTGGTGATCAAACTCCAGCCTGGTCAGCACTTTCTCGTGGCCAACGCCGCGGCGTGGGTCGTCGTTGACAATGTCCACAAGCTGCTCAATCGTATGCTCACCGTCGCCGACAACGTGCCCGGGCATACGTTTTGCCGCCGCAACCAGCCTGCCATTAACGACCAGCAATCGGTGGTCCCAACCTTCAAGAAAGCTCTCTACGACAATGCTTCTGCCATGCTCTCTCGCTTTCTCAAAGGCGGCTTCAACTTCTTCGCCTGTTTTCAGGTTAATCGATACGCCACGGCCGTGGTTGCCGGAAAGGGGCTTGAGTACCACAGGAAATCCAATACGCGTGGCCGCTCGCGTCGCGTCTCGCGACGAGCGCACAACGTATTGCTTTGGAACCGGTAACCCAAGATCACGAAGAATACTGTTTGTTTCTTCTTTGTCCGATGCCAGTTCAACCGCAATATTGCTGGTCAGCCCTGTCGTGGTCGCCTGGATACGGTGCTGAAAACGCCCGTGCCCGAACTGAACCAGGCTTTGTCGATTCAGGCGAATCCAGGGAATTTCTCTTTCCTCCGCAGCGTCAACCAGGGACTGTGTGCTCGGTCCAAATGCGCGTCGCTGTGCGTAGCGGATAAAGGCGTCTCTTTCCTCGGCGAAGTCCCAGCCGTCTGATGGCGCCGCATCCGACCCTAATTCAGCCGGCAACAGGCTGTGGATCAGGGACAGCGCAAGCTGGCTCGCTTCGCGTCCGACTTCGGCATTCTTGTACTGGAACACCATGTTGTAATGACCCGGCTGACCGTCGATTGAGCGCGTCCTGCCAAAAGTAACCGGCGAACCAGCGACATTCTGCAGCTCGATTGCCACGTGCTCCATGACGTGTCCGAGCCAGGTCCCCTCTTCTTCGCGCAAGCGCCGCACGAAACCACCGGGCTCGCGGTAGGAACAGCCGTGATCGTGAAGACCAGGAAGGTGCTGCAGCAGCGGGCCGACAAAATCCTGGCCCAAACGGCTGGTGGGCCACTCGTCCAGAATGCCCAGGTCCAGTACGTGACGGATAACCGGAAAGTGGGCATATATGTTCGGCCCAACGTAGACGTTGGTACTTACTATTTTCATTGTCCAGGATCCGTAGTTATTGTTTTGCTGAGTCGCGGACGGGTTATTCGAAAGATGCTTCTCTGCTTCTGATTGTAAATCTTCCACCACTGATAAGTGTATGAAGTTTCACATTAATCAGGCTGACGGGTTCGCCGCGCCTGGCGCTATCCATTGACGAGTGGCTGAGTTCGGATGGATCAATGATAGTAATTCCGCCACTTCCCACAACCTCCAGGTCATCGCCGGGGCGAATGAAGGCGGCTGTGTCCTCATCGAGACCAATGCCGACAGCAAATGGGTTGTACGCGAGGGCGGTCAACAGTCGCCCAAGCCGATCGCGCTGTCGAAAGTGCTGGTCGATGATGAAATTATTGGTCAAACCCAGTCCCGGTGCCATCGTGACCATGTCCGGGGTTGGCGTGCTTCCCTCTACGCCGCCCGCGATCATATGCTCAGGTATGAACGCGGCACCGGCAGACGTACCCGCAACATGCATACCTGCCGCGTTTCGACGACGAATCATCTGCGCGACTGGCGTCCCACCGAGCGTCGTGGACAGACGTAATTGATTGCCACCAGTCATGAATACGCCGTCGGAGTTTTCGATGTAATCCAGGAATTCGCTGCTTTGACAGTCTTCGCGAGTCATCATCTGCAGAACGCGCGTGTGTTTTATACCGAGCGTACGAAACAGCTTTTCGTAATTGCGACCGGTATCTTCGAGTTCCGAGGCTGTCGGAATAATGGAAATCCGAGCATCTTTGCCGCCACAGATTTCCACGAATCGGTCAAGAATTTCAGGGTTATCGAGCTTTTCTTCAGCGCCGCCTATGGGAATGATATATCCACGCGCAGAGCCATCAGTTGTTTTGGAAGGACACATGGTTTGACTTTCGTCTTGTTGGATTAGGAATTATTGAGTTAAGACTTGCTGAATTGAGACTTTTTGAATGAAGAACCGTCGGATCAGTGACGGCCGGCAACCGCTTTTTCGAATTGACCGAATACCTGCTGTTCACCGGATTGAATATGGAAAATACCCGCGATGACAACGTCCGATATGGCGTTCTGATTGTCGAGAATAATGAAGTCGGCGCACGCACCGTCCCGCACCCGACCGCGATCGGCGAATCTCAGTATGTCGGCAACGTTGCTGGTGAACGCCGGCAGAATCTTCTCCATCGGACTGCCTTGATCGAGCAGCGACTGCAACGTTGACATAAGCAGCGATGGGCGCCCGATATCCATTTCGACGATTTCGCCCTGCTCGTTGAATACCGGCAGGCACCCTCCACCATCCGAACTCATCGTGATCCGATTCGGGGGAGCACCAGATTCAAGGTAGCGCAGCAACGCAACGTCCGGTGCCCAGGCATCGTCATCATCATCGACGGGAAATGCCGTGATATCCACCGTGCAGCCTCTTCGAGCGAGTTCGATGGCCTCCTCGAACAGGGCCTTTTTTCGATTGATATGGGTTGGGTTAAACACTCGGGCGGGTAATTCGCTGGTATCGAGCGCGCGTCGCACGAGATCAAGTCCACGATCGCCGTCCCCCAGATGAAGATGCAAAATGCCCGCCTTGCCGGTAATTAACCCGGCGACATGAACATCGCTGGCCAGTCGCATGATTTCGTTCAGTGTCGGCTGGCTAGAGCGATGATCGCTGATAGCCACTTCGCCCGCACCAATCACCGGATCGATAAAGACGATGTCGTCTTTCACGCATCCTGTCAGCGTGACAGGCGGTATGTGATAGCCGGCGGTATGACAAAACGCTCCCAGACCCTCTTCCCGCAGGGCGCGAGTCTGGGCAACCAGCGATCGTGTATCGCGCGTGGTGTCGTCCGTGCCCAGCACACCGACAACCGTGGTCACGCCGGCTCGCGTGAAAATGCCCAGGGACACCGGTGGAACTCGGCTGCTAAAGCCCGATTCACCACCGCCACCGGTCAGGTGCGCATGCCCATCGATGAATCCGGGCAGCAGACGCTTGCCCTGCAAATCGATCTCAGTAGCCGCTGCAGCAAAGAGGCTGTCGCGATTGTCACTGATCCCGAGAATTCGCCCACCGCCGATCAACAGGTGACAGACGCCAAGATCTTCAGGTGCGAAAACATGTGCATTGGTAAATAGCTGAATCAAGAAAGAAGCTCGCGTAAAAAGGCCGATATATTACACTAGCAGCCTGTTGAAAAACTCGGTTTTCAACAGGCTGCGCGTGACCTCTCCCCCAAAATCCGATCCATGCACGATGAGGGATTTCCCGATATGTTAACCCCAAGGAGATCCCAAAATGAAGCGCAGCAAGTACACCGAGGAGGCAATCATCGGTGTACTCAAGGAACGCCAGAAGCTGGAACGACTGTGCCGGTATATCTCAAGGCCCGCGGTGTCAAAAAATCGCCTGCCGCTGTCACCCAATGGCAACATCCGTTACCGGCTGAAGACGCCGTACCGGGAGCCTTCCCTGCAGAGTATGACCCATACGGCCGTAATCGAGACTAGCGGTTAAATCTGGAGTGGGGCCTCATTCTCAGTGATGCAGGAACTCTATGAGTCTGCAAACCAGCGTGCAAATGCGGCTTTCCAATCATTCTCTGAGAGCTTGCGGGCTTCTGAGGCAACATCAAGCACATCTACAGTGCGCCAAGGGTCACCCAGGTCAGCGCTAGACCAAGCTTTAAGCCCGCCGGATGAAGGATTACGGACAACTGCAACCGGCATACCTTCCCAGGAAAGCCAGCCAATTACGTTGTCCGATGAGGGTCTTGAAGAAGTAAGCACGCGTTAGGATACCTATTACCAGATAAGGTGGGGGCGGCAGGTGTGCTGCAAAAGGGCTGGCCGAGATTGTTAGATACAAACTGTGTCCCTCGGGGGTGGTTTCCGGAATATGAGCTAGTGCTAGAATCCGCTTGGATTTCGGGGATTTTACTCCTGGAAAATGCTCTGAAAGTGCACCGTTATCTGAAGTGGAATCCTTAGGGAAAAAAACCCTTATAAATCAATCATGCCGGGGTGGCGAAACTGGTAGACGCGCCAGACTCAAAATCTGGTTCCAGCAATGGAGTGTCGGTTCGAGTCCGACCCTCGGTACCATTGGTTTCTTATAATCAAAGCTTTACAAGCAGGGAATTTTTAGTCCCTCGCAATATTTGCCCAAATATAAAATATTTTGACCCCATGTCTTCTGAAGTATTTCAAACAATCTCACCGACATATCACTGAAAGCACCCTGGGCGCTTAGGTGTCTGTACATGATGCCTGCGACTTGGCGTTCAATGTTCACCAGGAAATGTCCGGCATGAAACTGAAAAGTGCGGTCACAGGTTTCGGTTCTATTGCCAGGTGCTCAATCAAGCCATCAATAAGTGCCTGGGCAAAG
>Ga0209663_1001165_pt1 | contig 13620 bp, 10 predicted proteins | sample SaaInlV_135m_DNA_2_FD_184667 | JGI IMG/M metagenome (GOLD analysis project Ga0209663, IMG submission 184667) | Marine microbial communities from expanding oxygen minimum zones in the Saanich Inlet - Saanich Inlet SI073_LV_120m_DNA (SPAdes) (version 2) | ecosystem: Environmental > Aquatic >... | reverse complement strand
CCGCCGCAAACATGGCTCCGGCCTGGGCCGGCGCGAGCCTACTTTGAATCGAGCTTTCACCATCATAAAGCGACGCAGCCGCCGCAATAGAAATCAGGCTTGTGACAATAAGGTACGGAATCACCAATCCGAGCACAATGTCATACCGGGCGAGTTCCCTGTCTTCCCGACCCCAGCCCCGCCGCAGGATCGTGTATCCATAGACAAAAGTCATGTTGATACCCACCGCGGTGCCAAGCGCTGCCATCATGGTGGTCACGCCTAACGCATCGTCCGGTAGTGAATGTGGAACAAAACCCCACAGCACAACCGACCAGTTAACTGAGCCGTTTAGGCTCGCGCTGACCACGACCCAGCCAAAACTAACAACAATCAGAAGGCTCAGGATTTTGATGCCGTTTTCAAATAGACGGACCCCGCTAGCACCCTTGCCATAATTCCAGACGGTGGTCGCACACCCGATCCATACCAGCACCGCAAGACCAAATAAATAAACCTGTCTGCCGATATCTTCTCCCTCGCCCTTTAGTGAAAAGCTGAAAGCAACCTCGATGGCCTCTTCCAGCATTCCAGCCGCAAGCGGGTAATGAGAAAAACCCCAGATGATGCTGGAGCCCAATGCGGCGATGGCCCAAAGCCAGGCCAGACCTGGTGAAAGATGTTCCTTCATCGCAACAAAAGGTCTTTGACCCGTCGATAGCGTCTGGTGTGCGAGCGCGAACAACATGATGCAACCGATGATCATCGCCACGGGTTGCACCCAGAGAAATTCGAAGCCAAACATGGCGCCAATCGATAACGAGGTAATGGCTGACCCGCCGCCCAATGTCATCGCACCTTGAAGCCAGCCGGGGCCTCCATTTTCAATATGTTTTAAGATCGAGGCCATCAGTAAGACTTCTCCATATCAATTTCCACTTTCAGGTCCTTAGGCGTGCGAAGCGAAGAACCCCGAATTTTTTCCTGAAGTTTGGCTTCGTATTGATTTGCATCTATCGGCAAGGTGACCGCTCTGTTGGTCCATTCAGAAAGCAAAATCCCATTCGCCATCTGCAATGAACCAAGCCCCTGATCACCGGATGTCAGTAATTGGGCACCGGTTTCTATCGAATCAACAAAATTCTGCAGCACTGCCGCGTGTTGATTGGATTCGCCAGAAATCTCGACCGTCTCCCCTTCGAATTCGGGCATACCGAACATCTCATGGGTTGTTCGACAATGCGACTGAACGCTTTCGCTAGATCTCAACACTTCAATCACACCCTTTTCGAAGACAAGCGAGCCTCGGTCACCGACAATTTCGATACGGTTTACTCCGGGTGCTTCGCCGCAGGACGCGGTGAGCGTCCCCGTCGCCCCATTCTCGAAGGTCATGAGGGCGCTAACCTCATCTTCGACATCTATATCGTGATACTTGCCAAAGCTGACGTTCGCCGTTATCGAGTTTGGCAACCCTACGAGCCACTGCAGCACATCAAGGTTATGGATGCACTGGTTAATCAGCAGACCGCCACCTTCACCGGGCCAGGTGCCCCGCCAACTGCTCACCTGGTAGTAGATATCAGGCCGATACCATGCCGTCATAGTCCAACCGACTCGTTGCAGGTTGCCGATGGCATCGTCGACAAGTAATTGCTTCAACTTCGCATAGGCGGGATGAAATCTCTGGTTGAGCATGACGGCAAACTTCAGATCATCCGGCACGCGCGCCAGAAGCGTTTCTGCCTGATGCATCGACATGGCAATGGGCTTTTCCATCACGACATGCAAACTGTGCTCAAGGGCAGCCTGTGCCACTTCAACATGGCTCATTGTTGGTGTGGCAATGAGCACTGCATTAATGTCAGCATCGCTGAACATCTGACGGTAATCTACGAAGTGAGGCACGCCTGTTTCTAGATGCGGTGTTGATCTGGACGCGGTAGCGGCAAGTGTCGCTCCTGTAACCTTGCCTGAATTCAGCAATTGAATGTGCTGACTACCGATATTACCGGTTCCAACAACACCGAACCGAACAGCCATCTAGTCCGCTATGCGAGGTAGTTCTACCCCGCCCTGCATGGCGACACGGACGGCGCTAACCTTGCCGTCATCACCCCAAACAAACTCGACCCTGAAATCACGCGGCTCAAAGAAAAAGTGATCCTCTTTGTCTTCACGCATAGATCCATTGAAGAACACGGATTGCACCATCAAATTACGTCCGTCAAAGCTGAACTTCAGGGTGAAGGGTCCACCCCCATAGGTACCTGCATACTGACGATAGTGCGTGTTGATTTCAAGGTCCGCCAGTTCAGCGGCCGTCCATAAACTTAACCTGTCGGTCGTTTCCTGGCGTACTTGATGTATGAATGCCGGTTCGATCGCGCGCCCTGAATGACCCCAGGCTCGATGCAGATAGGTGAGCAATCCACTGGCGGTTTCATCGTCGAATTCCGCTATAGCGCTATGCCCTGGCATAACACTATTCCAGACTTCTCCCTGAACTGAAATGGGTCCTTGCAATCCATGTAGCACGATCCTGGCTAACCGTTCGCTAGGTCCTGTGACCCATTCTGATTCGGCCAGTGTTGGCGCTGTCGAAGTAATACCCTTGCCGTCACTACCATGGCAGATGCCACATCGGCCACGATAATAGTCCTCTCCCTTTTTCTTTCTAAGTTGTTGTAAGGGCGACAGCGGTTTCGTATCAGCAGCAAGATCATCGCCTTTCCAGGTAAATGCTCCTCGTACCTTCGAGATTGCAGGCCAGAGCCCTTCCGGCGGATCAGTGAACAGGCTATGCGGTTCGGCCAGAACAACCCGGCTGAAAGATTCATCTCGGGTCACTTCAAACAGGCCATTCAACATCGCTTCCTGAATCCAGTGTTGGTCCTGTTGCATCACGTGATCAAGCAGTACATCGCCCTCTTTCTGCTCGGCCCTGAATGACTGGCTGATTAAGTCCCTGACAAAACCGGCCGATTGTTCTTCGGCTTTACCCCAACCTTTTTCTAATATCGCGTCAATAAGTGCCAGCTCGTTACCGCCACTGGCAGCCTGAATGGCCATCCGCCTCATTCCATCTGTATCATTTTTCACCAGACTGCTCGCCAGGTATTCGATCACGTCGTCACGATGGTTGCTGGCGGCCAGATACATGGTGGTGTGATGCACCATCGATGAATCGCCGGACTGCGTCGCCATTTTTAACAGTTCTTCCGCAGAAAGCAGTTCATGACCTGCCTTGATTGCCGCCAGCTGAATTGAGGTGCTATCTTTCGCCAGCGCTTTCAAGAGCGTGGAACGATTGAGCGTGCCACGACCATCCAGAGTCCAAATAGCATGAACCGCAGCATGCTCATCATCCTGCGTGACAAGCCTGCTTAACCCGCGGTCAATACCTCGACCCTTTTCGCGCAGTAACAATCTCTGTGCGGTATCGCGAACCCAACCATTCTCTGCTTCCAGAAGCTTTAACAATTCAGGGCCACTTGAAGGAAACTGAGGCCGCACCGTCTTCGAAGCACCCTGGACTGCAGTGATCCGCCAAATCCGGCCCATGCCAACCGGTTTATCCAGCCCTCGTGACAGAGCCTGCGCACGCAGCTCATCTGACAGAAATAACTGATCCTGAATAATACCGCGATACATATCAACAACATACAACGCACCATCAGGTCCCAGGTCGACATCGACAGGGCGAAACCTTTCATCTGTCGACGCCAGAAATTCCCGCTGACCCCATTTTTCGTCTTCATAAAGAATATGATCAGTGCTGACTTGCAGACCTTCACGCTTCAGACGCAACTGAACTACAACATTACCTGCGGGTTCAGCGACAAAAACATCCTGGCTGTATGCTGCTGGAAACTGGTCTCCTCGATAGTAGACCATGCCGCTGGCGGACGTTGGCTTGTCTAGTCGACCGTCTTCTCTTAGCACGCCAGGTACATAAGCACGGTTAACACCGGGGTTAACCCTGACCGCAAATACCTGATCTTTCTTGCTGACCTGTATGTTGAGCCCAGGGCCTCCGGCGTTACCCGCCGCAATGACCGGCTGAGCATCGTAAACATCACCCAGCAGGAAGTTGGAATTCGTGTTGTAGTAAAGCAGGCCCTGATTATCCTGCGAGATACCCCATTGACCTCGAAATAACGTGGGCTCGACGACCAGCTTACCGTCACGGATCTGCATTCGCCGACCGGACTTGGCATTGTAAATCCAGTTGTCGATAGCCAGCAGCAGACCATTTTCGCCGTGCTCAACATTGCCCGGCTCATCTGCGTAGTTGGAAAGTCTGACCTTTTTCTTACAGTTGATATCTTTCGATGACCCACTGTGACTTGGACAGAGCCAAAGATTCGGTGGTTCACCGATTAAAAGACCCTCGTTAACAATCGCGATTGCCCTGGGAAGCACCAACTGATCAAGCAGTACCTCGCGCTGATCAAATTTACCATCGCCATCGAGATCACGAAGTCTGACAACACTGCCAACCGGGTCCGTGTCGCCGGTGCCATAGGCATCTGGCATAAAACCCCGCATCTCTACCGTATAAAGATCACCCGCCTCATCCCAGGCAATAGCAACCGGGTCCTCAACGAGCGGTTCTGACGCGACCAATTCAATGTTAAACCCTGGCGCAAGAGAGAAACTCGCCAGCGCCTCGGCTGGGCTCAGCTCAGGCGCAGGTGGTGTTTCCAGGGTAAGATAAAATGGTTTTTCATCGGCCCATGCTATCGGGGCTGTCAACAACAGCAACGCAAGAGAGAGAGCGCGCAAGGTCAGAATGTCATCTGGTTCAAATAGGCGTAGGAACGCTCGATTGACTGCTCCGGTGCCGGTGGGTTATCCCGCTCCACAAAAAAGTGCTTCGCGCCCTGGGCTATCGCCTTGCGAGTGAACGCAGGGAAATCAATCTCCCCGTCACCGACATCAGCAAAATCACCCTTCGTGTCGATATCTTTCATATGACAGCTCGGGAAACGATCAGGAAACCTCGTCAGGTAATCATCAAGATTGCCACCACCCTTTACGATCCAATAGGCATCCATCTGAAACCCAACTTTCCCGGGATCCGTTTGCTCCAGCATCAAATCGTAAGGCACCACACCATCAATCGGTGCGAGTTCCCAGTTGTGATTATGATAACCGAACAAGATGCCGTGTTCTGCGCAGAGATCACCCGCCTGGTTTAACAGCTCAATATTTCGTTTCACCTGATCCATTGTTGCAAAGTATTCGGGCATCATTGCCGGTAAATTCAGGTACTTCTGCCCGAGATGCTCTGCGTCACCAATAGAGTTGTTAACGTTCTCCAGCAGAAATTCAGGTTTGCTGCGTGCACGAAAAAGCTGGTATGCCTCATCCCGTGGCAATTGCAGAAACCCTTCCGGCAATACCGGGGTAATTCTGCCAACAGGGGCACCGAGGTTATTCTTTGTCAGCAGCTGCTGCACGTAATCGGCCTCTCGCCCAAGAAAACCCATGGCAGAAAATTCGACCTGGTCGTAACCAATCTCTGCAACTCTGGCCAGGGTGCCCTCGAAATCTTTTAACATCATCGAGGTGACTGTCGAAAGTTGTAAGCCGATATTCTCGAGCTTGCTGATCTCCAGAGCATCCTGTCGAACGAGGTGCTGACTACAGGATCCGAGAAACCCCGATGAAAGCACCGCTCCCGATGTCAGATAAAGAAAGTCTCTTCGCAGCATAATGATACCCGATCATCTTTTAGAAATTGAATCCTACCTCAATTCCCGCATAAGTTTGAGCGCCTCGAGGAACCACCTGAGCGTAAACGGGTGTTCCGCCCCATAACCCACCAATGTTACCAAGACCGGTAACAAATTCTTCATCAGTGACATTGTTGGCAAACAGGGTAATTTCGTATCGCTGATTTTCGCGCTCGACAATGCCGATGCTGAGATTCAACACACCGTAACTATCCTGCTCTGAACCAGGGTCAGCCAGAAGCGAAAAGTTTACGTCGCTCTGGTACTGGTAAGACAGATTGAAAAAACCATCAAATGGCATACTGGTCAGCGGCTGAAAGTACTCGGCACTAAGCGTCAATTTGAAGTCTGGTGAATTGTTCAAATCTTCTCCGCCGAGATCCTGTGAGTTTCTGCCGGTTGCCGCATTCGTCAGACATCCCAGGGCTTCAGTTTGTCCGGACCAGCAGTCCGCACCGGAGAAAGATTTAATCTCAGCATCAACGTAAGCGAAGCCACCCACTAGCCGTAAATTCTCAGAAATCAGTGCCTGAAAATCAACTTCAACACCCCATGTTTCCAATTCACCAACGTTGGTGATCCCGAGTTCTATAACCCCGTCGACGATACGTGCCTGCTGCGCCTGAAAATCATCATAACTTGCAAAGAAAATGGTCGGATTCAACTGCAGTCGACCGTCAAGGAACGTGCCCTTAAAGCCAAATTCAAAGGACTTAGAGTCCTCAGACCCGACAGGTTCATCCGAAGTACTCTGACGGAAACTAGAGGAAATATCGTATCCCTGACCTTTATAACCAATCGAGTAAGAAGCGAACAACATCAAATCATCACTGCTATAGTGTTGGATGCTGACCTTGCCAGGCGTGGCGTTTTCTTTTTCATCTCCTTTAAAACGCAAGCCCGACAACGCGTTGTCAAAATCGTGAGAAATTTCTTCTCGATTAAGTCGAAGGCCGGCGGTGATATCGGTTTGATCGCTAATGCTCCAGGTACCCTGTGCATACACCGCCACGGACTCGGTGCCTGTCTCAGCAACCCAGTCAGCCGCAAAAATAGGCCCGCGGGCAAAATCCCGATCATATTGAATGTCGGAATAAAACAAACCCACAACATACTCAAAATCGTCAGAAGCTGGTGAAACCAGCCGAAACTCGTGGGATAGTGATTCCAGCTCGAAGCCACCACCCTGATTGATACCTCCGGAAAGCGCCCCTCCGGTGAAAAGGCCCAAAAGGTCGAAATCCGTTCCGTCGACGTCAGTCGCGACTTCGTAGTCCCACTCGGTATACGAGGTTACGGAAAGAAACTGATACTCGCCGAAATCTGCGTCAAACCTAAGTCCCATGCTATCGCTACTAGAGTCATCCCAGGTCGGATCATCCACCGCGACCCTGTCGTTATCTTCTGAAGCAGTCACACTGGTGAGCACGGCATCGCGCGGCACTGCTCCCAAAAATTTCGCAGCTGCTGGCACATCTCTATAAGGACGGTGGCAACAACTGGACTCAGACTCGCTGTGCTCAATACTCAATGTGGTGGACAAGGTGTCGCTGATGTCCCAAACCAGCTTTCCCCTAACGCCGCTGGACTCACTACCATTTACATCAGCACCGTTGGTCACATTTTTTATGTGGCCGTCTGATCTGTCTTTATTAAAGGCAGACAAACGAAAACCAACGCTGTCACTGAGCGGCCCGCCAATTGTTGCGTTTATGGACGTTTCGTCATCGTCCGTTGTGCTGACACGAACCTTGCCGCTGAACTCATCACCGGGTGAATTCGTGGTGATACTGATCACACCCGCTGAGGCGCTTTTCCCAAACAGCGTGCTTTGCGGCCCCCGCAGCACTTCAATGTGGTGAATATCTGAAAGATCAGAAAATGCCTGTGCCGAGCGAACCACCGCGACGTCATCAACAATAATAGAAACGCTGGGATCGATATTGGTACTGAAGACGTTGGTGCCTATCCCCCGTAGGCTGAAACCACTGTTCGTGGCCCAGTCACCCCGGTTCATAGTCAAAGATGGTGAAATTTTAGTGAGATCCGTGTACTCATCAATCCGCATTGCATCAATCGTGCGAGCGTCAACTACGCTAATCGCGACCGGGACATCTTGCACACTTTCTGCACGCTTAGTTGCCGTTACGATGACCTCTTCGATCATCAGTTCTTCTGCAATAGCACTCACGGCCAGTGTCGCCGCCATAATGCCTAATAACATGCCTTTCAGTTGTCTTCCCCGCATATTCGCTCCAACTAGTTCGATTACAGTAAGGTAAATTGGTCAGGCCACTTTGCCACCAAGCCACCTTAATAAAGGTAATATGGGAAGTCAACAGCACGGGCAATCCGCTCATATGACATCAGCACAAAAAACACATTGTTTCTTATGGGCAGGAATTTTCGCCGTGTTCGCTATCCTCCAACTGAATGATCCGGACCCCATCCTCTGGGCCGGTATCTATTTCGTCTGCAGCGGGCTCTGGATTACCGAGGGGGCCGGCATCAGAAACAATCGGGTTATCCATGCGGTCATACTAGTCCTTGTATTCTGGATGGGGACTCTCGCTCAGGGGCCTATTGATCTCATGAATTTCGGTGGCCCCGGTGACCTCATGGCACAGATGTCGCTGGATAAGCGGTATGTTGAAGAATCCAGAGAGTTTCTTGGTCTTGGGCTCTGCACAATGAGTCTTCTCATCCTCATCTTCAAACCCCCTCCGAAGGGAAAGTAGGCTAACCGAGGTCAATCGGTACTACGGCGCCGCGATTCTGAACGACCTGAGAGGCAAAACGATGCCCCTTCCTTGCAGCTTCGAGTATCGATTCACCTTTAATCCTGGCTGACAAATAGCCACCATTGAACGAATCACCGGCACCCGTTGTATCGACAACCTTGTCAACCTTTACCGCAGGGACCGTTAGAGGTGCTTCCACCATTCCTGGATCAGCAATCACCAGGCAACCTTTTTGGCCTTGCTTAATAACGACCTCTGAAACACCCAGGTTGATAAGTTTTTCCAGCAAAGCCTCTGGCGTCGACAAATTAAACAAAGCCCCATCATCTTCCAAGGTTGGTAGCGCAAGATCGACCTGCTGATAATACTCCTGATAGATTGTTTCGGCCCGCTGCCGATCCGGCCAACGCTGGGGTCGATAATTACTGTCAAAGGCCACCAGACCACCCTGCCGTCGATAACCAGTCAAAAAGTTCAGTAAGTCCTTGAGCGCAGCATCCTTATAGAGAGAGAGCGTAACCCCACTAAAATAAAGCAGCTCAAAATTTTCTAATTCATGGAACAACTGCTTAGCCTGTTGCCTGTCATCAAAGAGTTCGCGGGCTGGTGAACTATCGCGCCAATAAAGAAACCGACGCTCACCCGCGGCATCTGTCTCAATCATGTAAAGCCCAGGCACGCGTCCCTTCATCTGCCTCACATGATCACAATCAATACCCGCCTGCTGCCACTGCTGGATCATCCACTGACTCTGGCTATCTTCACCCAGCGCAGTAAAGTAGCTTACCTGTTGACCTGAGCCTGCCAGGTAAACCGCGGTATTTAAGGTATCACCACCGTAGGATAATTTTTTTAGCGCCGATGATTCACTCTCGACTGACGAGAGCTCAAGCATACATTCGCCGATAACAGCGACTCGCGTAACCGCTGATAAATCCAGCGTTTCCATTGCCGAAGAACCTTGTTGATCGGTCTTTCTAATCATCGATGTAAACCAAAAGTAACCGCCCACAAGCTACCATGTGCTTCAAGAGATTTAGTTGAGTATTTAGGCCACAGGGCTAAACTGGCCTGACCAATTTTCCAAATTAGCACCATAGAACTCCTCATCGCAAGCGCTCAGGAGCACGAATATCGCAAGTCAATGGCAAACAATTATCTCCAGTCTGGCTCTGCTCCTACTGGGCAGTCAGTGCCTGGCAGAGAAAACCCCAAATATTGTCATCATCCTGGCTGATGATATGGGTTTCTCAGACCTGGGCAGCTATGGCGGCGAAATCCATACGCCAAATATTGATCAGTTGGCGGCGCAGGGTGTTCGTTTCACGGCGTTTTACAATACTGCCCGCTGCAGCACGACCCGTGCATCGTTGTTAACAGGCCGCTACCCCCACAACGTTCAGATGGGGCACCTCGCCGGGGATAAATTTAAAGATATTGACGGTTACCGTGGCCAGTTAGATGAAAGCATATCCATTTTACCTGAGTGGTTAAAAGACCATAACTATAAGAGCTACATGGTGGGGAAGTGGCATCTGGCGAATTGGTCGCCAGGTGATATCCCAGCAGGCAACATTGAACACTTGGAAAACACGCCTTTAAAAAGAGGCTTCGATCATTTCTATGGCACTCTCTTTGGCGGTAATAATTACTTTGACCCCAAGTTTTTCTATCAGAACCACGAACCGATAAAAACGCTGGAGCCTAACTTCTATTACACCGACGCGATAAGTCGTGAAGCGGTACGAAACATCGATGCTCATCGAGAGGACCATAGCAACCAACCTTTCTTTTTATATCTTGCCTATACGGCTCCGCATTGGCCCTTGCAGGCACCGGCAGAAACCATAGAAAAGTACCGCGAACTCTATTCAATCGGCTGGGATGAACTGCGGCAAAAACGATTGGCGCGTCAAAAAGCGCAAGCGATTGTGCCCCAGAATTTAGCCCTGGCCTCGCTCGACGACGAGACACCTCTATGGACCAAGGTCGAAAACAAGGCCTGGTTTATTGAAAAGATGGCTGTGCACGCCGCCATGGTTGAGCACCTTGACCGAGGTGTTGGTCAGGTTATCAACGTTTTAAGAGCGCAGGGAGAATTAGACAATACGGTGATAATGGTGATGTCCGACAACGGCGCCAGTGCCGAAAACCTTTTCGAAATGCCCGGATGGAAGCGCTTTTTAGGATCCCCTTTCTTTGACACGTTTATCGGTAAATATCAGCCCGCAAACGGAGACGCTTACTCGCTGGATTTGGGTAAGGACTTGATGCCCGGACCAATAAATCACTTTCAAATGCTGGGACGAGAATGGGCACAGGCGTCGAACGCGCCTTTTAAAAAATACAAAACATGGGTGCATGAGGGCGGTATCGCCTCACCGTTGATCGTACACTGGCCGCGGGGCTTAAAAAAACGCGCGGGCACAATGATCAACGAGCCCGCTCACGTAATAGACATTATGCCAACGATCATATCGATCGTTTCGGGGCAGTCGGATCTTATACAAGACGGGGTGGATTTATTACCTGCCATAAACGGACAGGCTCTACCTGCTCGCCTTTTGTTTTTCGAGCATGAAGGCTATCGCGCCGTTAGAAGCGCAAGCTGGAAACTCGTCGCAAAGCAGGATGGGCCCTGGGAGCTATACAACATAAAAGTGGACAGATCTGAACGCAACAACGTCGCCGCTCAGTTTCCAGAGCGCGTTCTAAGTATGGAAACAGAGTACGAACGTTACGCCAGGGATAATAAGGTTAGAGACTGGTCGGAAATCACCTCCTGGCTCTAAAACGTCGCGACCAAAAGGTTCGGGTGTCGTTCCGCTGCACTTTGTTGGTGTACTGCAGATGTTGTAGGCTATCTTCGGTATGGAAATTCGAGGCAATCTACATGGGTAGCAGTATTCGTGAGGTTCTGGTTGGTCACCCAGTCATCCCGGTTGTGACGATAGATGATGAAGACAGGATTGTCCCGGTGGGGGAGGCGCTGTTGGAAGCTGGCATCGGTGTTATCGAGATAACCCTTCGCACAGATGCATCCTTGAACGCTATAGAAAGAGTATCGACATCACTTCCCGAACTAGTGGTGGGTGCTGGCACCGTCACCAATGGCGAAGCTGTTAGGAAAGCAAGGGATGCAGGTAGCCGGTTTCTGGTGACTCCGGGACTAACGGAAAATCTGCTGAAAGCTATCGTAGAATCGGGCTTGCCGTGCCTGCCAGGAATATCCACGGCGGGCGACATATTGCGGGGGCAGGAAGCCGGTTTGGATACCTTCAAGTTTTTCCCTGCAGAAGCAGAAGGCGGCGTCGCGAAACTGAGGGCGCTGGCGGCACCCTTTGGCGACGCCAGGTTCTGCCCAACGGGTGGCATCAGCATCGACAATATGATGACTTACCTGTCGCTTGATTGCGTTATCTCAATAGGTGGCACGTGGATCGCGCCGACCAGCCTGATCGCTGCGGGTGCCTGGGCTGATATCACGCGACTTGCCAAAGAGGCCTTAGCTCAAGCGAGCGGTTCGTCTATGGTCTAGATTAATCACTGCATTTACACCCTTATTAGTCTCGATTTCGATCTAACCAGAAAAAAGAAATTGTGAAATTATCAGCAATACTTCTACAATCTGTGCGTTGGCAGTACGCGAATCCCAGACAACAAAAACATCTTCTGGCTGGTTTATGTTAACGACAAATATTCACGAGGCTTTTAAACATAGAAGTTTATCGAATCATTCCATTAGCCGTTATGTCGACATTGTCATCATAAAAAACTGACTTTAATCCCATGAATAAAATCATCTCTTTCCTGCTTCCACTATTGCTACTGGCAACATTGTCAGGCTGTAGCTCAACAACGGAAAAAATGGTTAGTTTATCCATAAGCTCACAACCCGGCGAGGCTGATATTTATATCGACGGTAAGCTGAAAGGAATCACACCCTCCAGGAAAGGTGAGGCTTTGACCATCAGCTTACCCGAGGGTGACTATAAACTTGATTCCATTAAGCCCACTAACCGAGGCGAAAATGAATTTTATTCCAGCCAGTTGGTGAGTGTTAGTGGCAACAATCAAATACAGCTTTCGCTAAAACTCAATAAACGTAAATCTGCCGTATTCAGACAAAAATTACTCGAACAGACGGGCAATCAAATCCATGAGCCAGAAATGGTTACAATTCCTGCTGGTGTTTTCACCATGGGCTGTATTACAGGAATTGAATGTGTGAACAATGAATACCCGCCACATAAAGTTAATATCAACGAGTTCAGGTTGTCTAAATATGAACTGACCTTTGAACATTGGGATGCTTGTGTCGCTCAAAATGGATGTGATCACTACCCGGAAGATAGCAATTGGGGCAGAGGGAATCGCCCAGTATTCGATGTTAGCTGGAATGACGCACAGCAGTATATAAGGTGGATTAACCTGAAAACCGGCAAAAAATATCGTTTGCCTACAGAATCCGAGTGGGAATATGCAGTACGTGCAGGCACCACAACGCCTGTCTACACAGGGTCCTGTCTCAGTACTGAAATGGCAAACTATGACGGCGACCTTCCCCTGAAAGGCTGCGACAAAGGCATAGACCGAAAAATGACGCTTGAAGTAGGTTCATTTCCGCCCAACAATTGGGGCTTGCATGACATGTACGGAAATGTCTGGGAATGGACTCAGGATTGCTGGATCAGACACTATAACGATGCGCCTACTGATGGTTCGGCATTTTTTTTCGAAGACTGCCCCAGACGTGTATTACGCGGTGGCGCATTTAACTACCGAGGCCATCATAATCGGTCTGCAATCCGTTACGATTATTTGCCTTCGATACGCCTGAGAAACCTTGGGTTTCGGCTCGCTTTGTAAATTATAAAACTAGCCGTGTCATCTACCCAAGCCCGGGCATTTTAGACGCACCATCCCGTCATTTTAGACGTACCATCCCGTCGTCTCGACTGGAGGCGAAGCCGGAACGGAGAGATCTCGGGTTTGGGTTATCGCGAGCAGGGGATTTCTCCACTACGGTCGAAATGACGAAGTACCTTGGTCGAAATGACGAAGTACCTTGGTCGAAATGACAGATGGGTTAGTTCCGAGCTCCGGCATCCTAAACACTCCATCGAGTCATTTTAGACGCACCATCCCGTCATCTCGAC
>Ga0209663_1001157_pt1 | contig 13698 bp, 9 predicted proteins | sample SaaInlV_135m_DNA_2_FD_184667 | JGI IMG/M metagenome (GOLD analysis project Ga0209663, IMG submission 184667) | Marine microbial communities from expanding oxygen minimum zones in the Saanich Inlet - Saanich Inlet SI073_LV_120m_DNA (SPAdes) (version 2) | ecosystem: Environmental > Aquatic > Marine... | reverse complement strand
TTTTTGTGTCTAATGGTAAATTTTTGTTACCTATATCTGTAATAAAAATTTGAATATTAGTTTCAGTTAAAAAGTTAATGACAGATTTAATTTTGACGTCGTCAAGCTCTGAAGAAATATCGTCGATTAATACAACTGGGTTTAATTTATTTTCAACTAAGGCCATAACTTGAAGCATCCAGAAAACAATTGACATTTTTTTCTGCTCACCTCTAGAAAGGTAGTTCTCGTTTTTATTGTTTAAAAAAAATTCAACGCTTGCTCTATGGGGACCATAATTTAAATATTTGGTTTTTAAAAAAGTGTTTTTGTTTTTCAAAAGGTATTCAAATATTTGTGTTTGGTTAAGAGCATCAACCTCTTTTGGCCAGCCTGTTTGAATTTGAAAACTAAAAACCTCTTTAGATTTAATTAAACTATTAAGTTTATTATGTGAGTCTTTTTTTAAGGTGCTTAATAATTTTTCTATATAGCTCGTTCGATCATTTGTTATCTCTACTGACAGATTAGCAAACTGTTCAAACCATTCTTGAAGGCCAGTATTGTTGCCGCCTGCCAACAATGTATTAATACTTTTTAGCGTTTTTTTATATGTTTTATATGTTTTAAGAGTGTTTTTATTGTTATGAAAAACCCCCCAATCAAGGTAAGATCTTTTAAGTTTCGGTGAGCCGCCAACAACAAACCCGCGATCAGGAGAAATAATTTGTATAGGGAGAATTTGACTTAAAAAACTATTACTAGAGATTTTTTCATTGTTAATTGAAACAACACTTTTATCACGAGATTTTTTTATGCTAACTTTTTGTGAGTCTACAACTGCAGATATTTTTATTTGTTGATCATCAAATGGAACAACGTCTCTAAAGTTCTTGGTTTTAAAAGACCTACCATGGCCTAAATAATAGATTGATTCAATAAAGTTTGTTTTACCTTGTCCGTTTTGACCAAGTATTAAATTAATGTTGTTGTTTGGAAGCAGGTATTGATCTGCTAAATTCCTAAAGTTTAAAACATGTAGCTTTTCAATGATTGCCATTAAACACAGTTACTAAATTCTCATCGGCATAATAATGTAGTGATAGCTCTCATCATCAATAGCACTTAATAAACAAGACTTGTTTTCACCACTCGGTATCACCATATTGATCTCCTTAGAGGTAAGTTTTTCGAGAACTGATATTAGATAGTGAATATTAAATGCAATTTCAAGTTCTTTCTCTTGTTTAGTTACTTCAATTTGAGTCTCAGCCCTACCCCTTTCTGAGTGAGAAAAAATACTAAGTTTGTCGTCGCGAAATACGAGCTTTACACCCTTGGTTCTTTCGTCAACAAATATAGAGGCTTGTTGTAAACTAGATAAAAAGTCTTCACGATCAATCACAATAGTGTTACTAAAGTCTGTTGGCATTACTTGTTTGTAGTTAGGAAAATTACCATCAATAAGTCGACTAATGATCTTAGTGTTTGAGTCGATCAGTGAAAAATAATTATCCGAAAGGTGTATTTCTGCGATGTTTTGCGAGCTTTTATTTAATAGTTTAGTCAACTCCAGCACTGCTTTTCTAGGGAGAATCACAGTCTTTTTTTCTTCTAAATTATTTTCTTGACTGACCTCACCAATCGAAAGTCTGTGGCCATCTGTTGCAACAACCGTTAATGAGTTTTTGTTTAGTTCAAAAAACAACCCGTTTAAATAAGCTCGAATATCTTGATTTCCCATTGAAAAACTAGTATTTTCAATTAACTCTTTGAGAGTTTCTTGCTTAATTTTGATAACACTTGTATTTTGGGTTTTTGGTAAGGCTGGAAAATCTAAATGATTAAATGTATTAAGTTCAAAAGTGTTTTTATTGGCATTTAGATAGACTTTGTTTTCTTCTATTTTGAATTTTATTTGTGTTTTTTCTGGAAGTTTTCTTACAATATCAATTAGATCTTTTGCGTAAATTGTAAACGTAACCTCTGTGTCGCTTTTTATTGTATTTGATGCGCTTATTTCTAACTCCATATCAGTGGTTGTTAGTGTAAGCTTTTTTTCTTTTAATTGAATTAGTACGTGAGAGAGAATTGGAAGAGTTTGTTTTTTTTCAACAACCCCTATTACGGTTTGTAGTGGTTCTATGAGTTCTTCAACGCTTAATTCAGTGTTCATAAGTAACCTTTCTTATTAAATTAATTATTGTTATTATTAGTCTGTTTATTTTTTGTTAATTACTATCTTTTTTTTAAAAAAATCAATCGTTTGAGTGGTGACTATGTTGTTAATATCTTTTTTATTTAATATTTAAGATGTTAACTTGTCCACTAATTATAAGATGTTTTGTTAATTACTAACAACCCAAGTAGTAATTTATTTGTTTATAAGTTAGTAATTTTAATCTTTATGTTTTCGATGTCATTTTTGATCTCTTCATTCGAAGCAATAAGTCCCTTAAGTTTTTCACAAGAATAAAGCACTGTAGAGTGATCTCTGTTTCCAAAGTTTTGGCCTATTTTAGCTAACGACAATGATGTTAACTCGTGGCATAAATAGATTGCCATTTGTCTTGCTTTAACTAGGTGCTGTTTGCGGGAGCTTGAAACCAAATCTGAAACCGTAATTCCATAATACTTACTGACTGTTTTTTGTACTTCATTAACCTCAATAAAAAGTTTTTTTGGTTTTATGAGGTCGCCCAAAGCCCCCTCAACGACGTCTTTGGTAATAAGAGAGTGGTCGATTTGAGAGAAGTCTACAAAGGCTTTTAGTTTCAGTAAAGCCCCTTCAAGGTCTCTAACATTTGACATTACATGGCTCGCAATAAAAAGGGCAACATCCTCTGAAAGGTTAAGAGATATTTGTGGGCTTTGTGATTTTTTAAGGAGAATAGCAGCCCTCATTTCAAGTTCTGGTGGAGAGAGTTGCAAGTTTAGTCCTTGGGAAAATCTTGTTTTTAGCCTGTTTTCAAGGTCCTTGATGTTTTTTGGGGGTTGGTCGCATGTAAAAATAATCTGTTTTTTTGTACTGAATAAAAAATTAAAGATATGAAAAAATTCTTCTTGCGACTTGTCTTTTCCTGCAATTAAATGAATATCATCAACCAATAAAAGATCCGCTGACTGGTAAAAAAGCTTTACGTTTTCAATTGTGTTGTGGCGAAGGCTTGTTGTGATGTTCCTAACAAAATCCATTAGAGGCACGTAGATAATTTTTGAGCTTGGGTTTTTTTTAAGAGCAAGATGTCCAGCTGCCTGCATTAAATGCGTTTTGCCCAACCCAGACTCACCATAAATAATAAAAGGGTTATAGGGAGACGCCCCAATTTTTTCTGCTATCTGCCTACTTGCTAGGGCGGCGACCTGGTTTGCACTTCCTAAAACCAAATTATCAAAGGTGTATTCTGGAAACAAGGGTGTAGTGTGATGTTTTTTAGCGCCTGCTGTTTTTTTGCTAGACTCAACAACACCAAACCTTACTTTAAGTTTACGATCACACTCAGAGACTGCCAAAATAATTGCTGCCTCTAAGTTTTGGTGTTTATGTATGTACTTGAGTGCAGATGCACTAGGAGCGTTTAGATAAAGTGTTTCATTTCTTTCCGTCGCTTTAAGTGGCTTAACCCATACGCTAAACTCTCCTAACGGAAGAGAGTCTTTTAGGGAGTCTAAGCATTCAGCCCAAGTCTGTGACATTTTGGTAAATAAAACATGAAATCAAAAATCTAATGATACCTGTAATGACGATAAAGATGATTAAAGCATTTGGTAGAATAGTTTGATTTTAGTCTTGTTAATATTGTATAACTAGCCCATGAAAAACAATCCTTACAGCAAGCTTTTTGAGTCAGTAAAAATAGGCCCAGTTGTAACAAAAAACCGATTCTACCAAGTGCCGCATTGTTGTGGAATGGGACACCTAAGACCAAAAGCACATGCCGCTATGAGAGAAACTAAGGCAAAAGGGGGTTGGGGGGTTGTAAGCACAGAAGAGGCAGAGATACATCCAAGCTCTGATTTAGCTCCTTATGTTGAGCAAAGAATTTGGGACAAAAGAGACATTCCTGCGCTTCGTCTAATGACTGAGGCTGTTCACAAGTATGATGCCCTAGCTGCAATTGAATTGACCCATAGCGGCCATAATTCTACAAACCTCTTTTCTAGAATTCCTGCTATGTCTCCCAACGCACAGCCTGTTAATTTTTTATATCCAAAACAGTCAAGAAGAATGTCAAAAAAGGATATTTCAGATTTTAGGTCCTGGCATAAAAGAGCTGCATTGAATGCGAAAGAGGCTGGCTTTGACATTGTTTATGTTTATGCAGGTCACGGTATGTCATTAGCACAACAGTTTATTTTGCCAGATATGAATAACCGAACGGATGAGTATGGCGGAAGCCTAGAAAACCGCTTACGATTAACTAGAGAGTTGTTGGAAGAAACACAGGAGGCTATTGGCGATAGTTGTGGAATTGCTTTTCGTTTTGCTGTAGATGAGCTTAAAGGTAAAGACGGTATGCAATTTAATGAGGAAGGCCGAGCTGTGGTTGAGCTGTTATCGGAACATCCAGATCTATGGGATGTCAATGTTTCTGATTGGTCAAATGACTCACAAACTTCTCGTTTTGAGCCAAATGAGGGCTATCAAATGCCCTATGTTGAATTTGTAAAAAGTCTAACCACCAAGCCGGTTGTTGGGGTTGGCAGGCTGACATCACCAGACTTAATGGTAAAGCTAATTGATAGGGGCGTCTTAGACTTAATTGGCGCAGCCAGGCCTTCAATTGCGGACCCCTACTTACCAAACAAAATACAGTCAGAAAATACAGACCAAATTAAGGAATGTATCGGTTGTAATATTTGTGTTTCAAGCGATAATTTTTCTGTGCCAATTCGATGTACACAAAATCCAACTATGGGCGAAGAATGGAGAAGGGGCTGGGATCCAGAGTTTATTAAACCAAAAGTATCAGACCAAAAAGCACTCGTTGTTGGTTCTGGACCAGCGGGACTTGAGTGTAGTCTTCAGCTCGCAAGGAGAGGATACGAGGTAATTTTGGCTGAATCAGAAAATCAGCTGGGCGGAAGAGTTTTGTTTGAGTCAAGCTTGAAAGGCCTGGAGGCCTGGAGGCGGGTTGTTGACAACAGGGTTCATGAAATTCTCCAAAAAAACAATATTGAAATATATAAAGAAAGCCAGCTTACCTCGCTTCATATTAATGAGCTTGGAATTAAAAACATTTTTTTAGCGACAGGCTCAAAATGGCGAAAAGATGGAATTGGAAGAAGTAGAAGAGGCCCAATAATAGGAATTGAAAGTGTCGAGGTTTTTACCCCAGAAGAGATTATTCAGGAAGAGCAAAATATCAAAGACTCAATCATTGTTTATGATGATGAGCAGGGGTACCTGGCTGGAGTACTGGCAGACCATCTAAGCGAAAAGGGTGTCGATGTAATCTTTATTACGCCTGCTAGCGTTGTCTCTCCATGGACAGAGTCAACCCTAGAGCAGAAAAGAGTTCAGAAGTCCCTTATTAGTAGTGGTGTTAAGATTGTTTGTAACAACTTAATCGAAAAAATTGAGAACCAAATAGCCTACCTTGAGTGTGTTTTCACTGGGGCCAGCACACAAATATCCTGCCAATCAATAGTTATGGTAACTGAACGAATACCAAATACCTCTCTTTATGAGCAGCTAATTAATCAAAAACCAAACAAGAAAACACAGCCTGCGGCTATAAATATTCAGCTGATTGGAGATGCAGAGGCCCCTGGTCTAATTGCTGATGCCGTGTTTGCAGGTCATTTGGCGGCTCAAAACTTTGAGACAGCTGAGACAGACATTCAAAAAGCATTGTTTATGCGTGAGATGCCAAGCCTTAAATAATTAACATTAAGTTGGCTCTTAAGGCTTGTTCCTAATTGATTTTCTATGTGTTTTAGAGTAACATTGCCCTCTTTTTATATAGGCCAAAAAAGATGCGCAATACGATAGTTGCTGGAAACTGGAAAATGAATGCCAGCAAAGACGCAGTTAAAAGTCTTGTCAACGGCATATTGTCTGGAATGGGTGATGTTAGCGCAGAGGTTTTAGTTTGTGCTCCATTTCCATACTTATCACAGGTTGAAACTTTAATTAGTGGGTCCAGTTTAATGCTTGGTGCACAAAATCTAAATGTGAATGTCTCAGGAGCTTTTACTGGAGAGGTAAGCGCAGAAATGATTAAAGATTTTGGCGCTAAGCACGTTATTGTTGGACACTCTGAAAGAAGAAGTTTATATGGTGAAACTAGTGAAATTGTTGCCAAAAAAACAAAAGCTGCGATTGATTCTGGCTTGACGCCACTTCTTTGTATTGGAGAGTCTCTTGATCAAAGAGAGTCTGGAAATACAGAGGCAGTTATTTCAGAGCAGCTTACTACAGTTGTTAGGCTGATTGGAATAGAGGCATTCAAAAACATTATTATTGCATATGAGCCTGTTTGGGCAATTGGAACAGGCATGACAGCTACCCCAGAACAAGCACAAGCAGTTCACATGTTTATTCGTAATCTTCTTGCGAGTAGCAATCAAGATATAGCTGAAAAAACACCTATACTGTATGGCGGAAGTATGAATGCTGGCAATGCATTAGAGCTTATCTCTTGTCCAGATATAGATGGCGGTTTAATTGGCGGTGCAGCGCTAAAAGCAGAAGATTTTTTACAAATTTGTAAGGCAGGTTAATATGACATTTCAAATTATTTTAGTGGTTCATGTATTGTTGGCCTTAGGCCTAGTAGGACTAATTTTAATTCAACACGGAAAGGGCGCTGATGCTGGGGCTGCGTTTGGTTCTGGAGCAGCGGGATCAGTTTTTGGTGCAAGAGGCGCACACTCTTTCCTTTATAAGCTAACGGCAATTTTAGCGATTTGCTTTTTTGTAACAAGTATAAGCCTTGCGTACTTTGCCTCTAATGAAAGAAGTGTTGCAGATTCAGGTCAAAGCATTATGTCGCAAACCATTATGAGTGATGATGCTTTTGACGAAGACACAAGCGAAATACCTAGTAACTAACAACCCTTGCCGTCGTGGTGAAATTGGTAGACACGCAGCCTTGAGGGGGCTGTAGCGCAAGCTGTGACGGTTCGACTCCGTCCGACGGCACCATACTTAATTAAAGCTTAGCCAGCACGCTTGGCATTGTACAATCAGCATAGTTTCTTATTGGAGGACTTATGAGCTTTTTTGATAAAACTGTTCTAAAAGGGATAGGACTTATGCTAATGGGCATGAGCACGGTTCCCTTTTTAGACATTTTTGCTAAGCTACTAAGTGAAGATTATTCTGTGATGCAGGTTACATGGACCCGATTCTTTTTTCATGCGTTTTGGCTTATTCCAATTATTTTTTGGAAAAAAGTTAAATGGAAAAGAGTTCCTGAAAGTCTTGGGCTTCAATTTTTAAGAGGTTTAATGCTGACCCTAGCAACCCTTTTCTTTTTTGCGGCAATAAAATCAAACCCTATTCCTAATGCGCTCACCCTTCTTTTTATTTCGCCTTTGATTGTTGCGGTTTTGTCTCCAATGCTTTTGGGCGAGCGCTTTGACCTATTCATTGGAGTTGGAGTTTTAATTGGATTTGTTGGAGTTGTCATAGTGTTGCAGCCAACAGGCGATGATTTTAAGCCAAGCCTTTTGTTGGCTGTTGTTGCAGGTGTTTGTTATGCGCTTTATATTATTTTTACAAAAAAACTCTCATTTAGGGCGCCACCAGTACTCACCCTTTTTTATTCTGCAATCGTAGGAATTCTAATAATGTCCCCTCTGGCTTTTGCTGCATGGTCTGCTCCGGACCTAAAAGGATTGTTGTTAGGAGCCGCCATGGGCCTCTTTGCAGCCGCCTCACACTTTATGATTATTAAAGCATTTGAGTTTGCAAGCGCCTCTGAACTAAGTCCATTCAATTATTTTGAAATTGTCGGTGCTATTACGCTTAGCTACATTGTATTTGGCTATGTTCCAAATATGCAAGCGATACTTGGGTTGTTTGTAATCATAGGAAGCGGGCTTTACGTTTCCTGGCGCGTAATGAAAAACAATCAAGGAGGCGATCAAGACAAAGAAAAACTCATAGAGCCACTATAGCGATTAGAGGTTAAGTTTTCTATTATATTGCCCTTATTCTAGACACAAGAATTGTTCTGTCCAATATAATGTTTCAGCTTTAATTTTATTATATTGTTCCTCTATATCTCACAACACAAATAAACAAATATATTTATGAACTGGCGAACAAAAACAGAATCAAAAATTGAACTTTTTTCTGACTGGCTTTTTGAAAATGCGAAGATAACAATCGCAGTTGTTTTTGTTTTTGTTGTGGCGCTCGGCTCTCAGCTTCCATCGTTAAAAATTGATACAACCACAGAGGGCTTTTTGCATAAAACAGACCCGATGCGAGTCGAGTACGATATTTTTAGAGATCAGTTCGGTCGCGATGAAAAGCTGATGATTGCAGTTAAAACTCGAAATATTTTTGATTTAGACTTTCTGAAGAAGCTCGATAGTTTTCATCATGCCCTAGAGAATGAGTTGCCAAATATTAAAGGGGTAGACTCCTTGATCAATGCTAGAAACACTTATGGCATTGAAGGAGAGCTGATTGTAGAGCCCCTGATTGACAACCTTCCTCAAAATAAAAAAGACCTTGTTAAACTCAAAGAAACGGTTACTAACAACAGTCTTTATGAAAATTCACTTTACAGTGAAGACTTTACAATGACTACCGTGACAATTGAGACAGAAACCTACTCCAATGCAGGTGCCTCTGAAGACTCTATTGGTCTTGAGTTCGACGACAGTCTTGAGTTCGACGACAGTCTTGAGTTCGACGACAGTCTTGAGTTCGACGACAGTCTTGAGTTCGACGACAACACTGCAGAGCAAAAGCTATATTTAACGGATGCAGAAAACGATGAAATTATTGCGCAAACGCAACAAATAATGCAGCGCTTTAATGACGATAACTTTGAAATATACTTGTCCGGCTCAGCCGCAATTGCAGGCATATTCAAACAAGCATTAATGAATGATTCAGCTGTTTTTATAAGCCTAATGATGATAGTCATTATGATTGTTCTTTTTGCGTTATTTAGGCGAATTTCAGGAGTCATTCTTCCACTTGTATGTGTCTCTTTAACACTGATAATGACTGTTTCATTGATGTCTATTTTTTCAGCACCTTTTACTATGGCGACCCAAATAATGCCCACCTTCTTGTTGGCGGTTGTTACTAGTGCATCAATTCATCTTTTAGCTGTATTCTATAAAGACTTTGCTACAACAAACGATAAAAAGAAGTCTCTTAGGTACGCGATGGGACATTCAGGGCTGGCAATTATCATGACCTCTATTACTACCGCAGCTGGGCTCTGGTCTTTTTCTTTCTCTGGCGTTGCGCCTGTCGCAGACCTTGGGATTTTTGCAAGCAGCGGGGTTATGGTTGGATTAGTTTTTACTCTCGTTTTTTTGCCCGCCTTGGTGTCAGTAACTAACTTTAAGGTTCTCAGACAAAAATCAGACGAAGATGGCCAGTCTCTATTGGATAGAGCGATGATTGGAATTAGCGTTTTTGCAACTGGCAGGCCTAAGCTAATTATTTCATTTAGCACCGTGTTAATAATATGCGCAGCTATCATTGCAGCTCAATTAAGGTTTTCTCATTTTCCTCTTCAGTGGCTTCCCGAGGATAATTTTGCGCGAGTAGCAACAGAGGCTGTCGATGAGAACTTAAATGGCTCATTAACGCTTGAAGTAATTATTGATACTGAAAAAACAAACGGCCTTTACAACCCTGAAGTATTAAGAGTTATTGATGATGTGTCTCAAAATATAAACTCTATATCCACTGGAAACATGTTTGTGGGAAAGGTTATAAGCTATGTTGATGTCATTAAAGAAACCAATAGGGCGCTTCATGAAAATAGGGACGAATATTATACTATTCCCGATGATTCGGATCTTATAGCCCAGGAGTTTTTGCTTTTTGAAAGCAGCGGCAATAACGATCTTACAAGTCTTGTCGATGCAAACTATTCTAAGGCGAGACTAACATTAAAAACGCCCTTTATTGACTCCCTTGAGGCAAACATTTTTATTGACAATGCTCAACTCTATTTAGATCAAAAATTTGGCTCATTGGCCAAAGTGACTTTTACCGGCATTGGAACATTGATGACGGTTACTTTTGAAGAGGCAATTTATAGTAGTGCGGTGAGCTATGTTCTGGCCTTTTCGCTTATCACAATCCTCATGGTGCTACTGATAGGTAACCTGAAAATTGGGCTAATTAGCATGATACCAAACCTGTTGCCTATCGTCTTTCTATCAACTATTATGGTGATTTTTAAAATGCCGTTGGACATGTTCACCTTGTTGATTGGTGCAATTGCGCTGGGACTGGCTGTAGACGATACTGTGCATTTTATGCACAACTTTAGAAGGTATGAGCTTCAATACAATGATGTAGACAAGGCTGTTCGATTAACCTTGATGGGAACTGGTAGAGCTATAACCTTGACATCCATCGTTCTGGCTCTTGGGTTTCTTGTTCTTACCTTTTCACAAATGAACAACATGTTTGATTTTGGCGTGCTTACAGCAAGCGCGATTTTAGTGGCACTTTTGGCTGATTTTTTCTTAATGCCGGCAATAATGAAGCTAATCGTTAAAGACAGGGCTAGCCTATAAACAATTTAATATTTGAGAAATAAAAAAGGGCGCCAACGCGCCCTTTCAGTTTATGAGACCAGACTCTAGCCTTGCGCTTGAGCCATTACCTCTTCAACAAAGTTGTCTTCTTTCTTCTCTATTCCTTCTCCAACCTCGTATCGGACAAACGATTCAACTTCGGAGTTGTTAGATTTAACAAGATCTCCAACAGTAATATCTGGGTCCTTTACAAAAGATTGGCCATAAAGCGTAACCTCATTAACAAATTTTTTCATTCTGCCTACAATCATTTTTTCAATAATGTTGTCGGGCTTTCCACTTTCTCTAGCTTGTTCAATAAAGATTGCTTTTTCTCTTTCAAGGGTGTCGTCCGAAAGCTGGTTTTCGCTGACACATTCCGGTCGTGAAGCAGCGATGTGCATTGCTACATCTTTTGCCAAAGCCGAATCTTGGGACGCTAACACTGTAAGGACGGCAATACGATCACCGTGCTTATAAGCACCTAAAATGCCTGTATCAGTGCTAATAATTTGAACCCTTCTCACAGAAATATTTTCACCTATTTTTGCAATAATACCTTCTCTTGCCTCGTCAACTGTTTCTCCAGAGTCAAGTTTTTGACTTAAAAAACTCTCCACTGATTCAGGCTTATTCTTAAGAGCTAGGGAGCCTAGTGCCTCAACAAAATCAATAAATGCAGAGCCTTTAGTGACAAAGTCTGTTTCTGAGTTAACTTCAAGAATTGCAGCTTGTTTGTTATCGTCGCTAATTGTAACATTAACAAGGCCTTCAGATGCAACGCGACCTGCTTTTTTGGCAGCTTTTGCTGCGCCTGATGCACGCATTAAATCAATTGCTGCTTCAAGGTCAGCATTGGTTTCAACCAATGCTTTTTTACAGTCCATCATTCCTGCGCCTGTTCTCTCTCTTAACTCCTTAACTAAAGCGGCTGTAATCGCCATAATTCGTCTCCTACGTATACTGTATTTAATTGTTAATCTGTTTCAGGGGCAGCCTCGACAGCCTCTTTTTTAGCAGCTGGCTTCTTTGCTGTAGTTTTCTTGGCAGCCTCTTTTTTAGCAGCTGGCTTCTTTTCTTCAGCAGCAGTTTCTGTTTCAGGGGCAGCCTCGACAGCCTCTTTTTTAGCAGTCGGCTCAGCCTTCTTAGCGGCAGACTTAGTTTCAACAATTGACGCTTTGGCTTCAAGGACTGCGTCTGCAATTTTCCTTGCGTAATAACCAATCGCCCTTATTGAGTCATCATTTCCTGCTATGACATAATCGATTCCTTCTGGGTTATGATTAGAGTCTACAACACCGATGATAGGTAAGCGTAAAGTGCGAGCTTCTCTAACGGCATTTTTTTCATGACCAATGTCGACAACAAAGACAACATCGGGGATGCTTCCAAGATCTTTAATTCCACCCAGGCTTCTTTCTAGCTTCTCCATTTCTCTTGTCATTACTAGGGCTTCTTTTTTTGTAAATTGTGCGAAGTTTTCCTCTGCAAGAAACTCTAGGTCTTTAAGGCGCTTTATTGAGGCCTTAATAGTTTTATAGTTTGTCATCATTCCGCCTAACCAGCGATGATTAACGTAAGGCATTCCACATCGGATTGCCTCTTCTTTGATAATATTGCTTGCCGCTCTCTTTGTTCCAACAAAGAGGATAGACCCACCTTGCGCTGCAGTTTTGCTTGCAAAGTTTAGGACATCATTAAATTGCGGTAGTGTTTTTTCTAAATTGATTATGTGAACACCATTTCGTGTTCCGTAGATATAAGGCTCCATTTTTGGGTGCCAAAAACGAGACCTATGGCCGAAGTGAACACCGGCCTCTAACATTTTTTTCATTGACGCTTTCGCCATACATTTCTCCTGGGTTAAGACTTCCACATTGCCTATCAGCCAACCCCTTTTAAAGGGCACCCTGACTGATATTGGGGCTCTGTGTGATACGTTAAATTACTAGTCTTGTTATTACAAAACCAGACCATTTCCAGCCAAATTGCTGAAAGGCGACAATTATCCCATATTTTTTTGAAATAAGCAAAGACTATTTGGCAATGTTCGACTGTCAGAAACAAGCCTTAAGCTTATACCCATAAACAGAACACTGTAAAAAAAACACACTATATAATTGTGTCTTTTACAAAACACTATTGCTAATTATTGGTTATGATAGTTGGCAGGCCTAAATAAGGGGAGGCTTTATATTACATATTTGATTTTATGATATGAAGGTTGCTATTATTGGAAGCGGAATATCCGGCTTGACCGCGGCTTATCTGTTACACAAGGAACACGATATAACTGTTTTTGAAGCAAACGATTACGTTGGCGGGCATACCCATACACATGAAATTAAACTGAATGACAAGAGCTGGAATGTGGATTCAGGTTTTATTGTTTATAATGAAAAAACCTATCCAAACTTTATAAGGCTTTTGCAGAAACTAAAAGTTGAGGTTCGAAAAACCTCAATGGGCTTCAGTGTAAAAGCACCAGCTAAAAATCTTGAGTATTCAGGCGGCTCTTTGAATACGGTTTTTGCCCAAAGACAAAATTTATTTAAGGCTTCATTTCTAATGATGCTCAGAGACGTTCTCCGCTTTAATCGACTGGCAGTTAAAGAGCTTGCAGTAGTTGATGAGGCAATAACTATTAGTGATTTCTTAAAGACGCACAACTTTAGCAACCACTTTGTTGAGAACTATATTATTCCGATGGGCTAGATACTTACAATGTTTCTTTTGTGATGCCCAGAGAGCACTCTATGAAGGACCTTCCCAAGACCAACACAAGTCAAGTATCAATTAAAAATGAAGCGCTAGGCGAGGTCGCCGCCTTAACTTTTGGGGGCTGGGCAACTGAGTCTCGAAGTGTGAATTTTCAAAAAAAACTTGCAAAGCTTCTTAAGCTAAACAATATTAACACTCAGGGCGGGTTCATGGTTGCCCAATTTAATGCTCCTTATGTGCTACCAATGTTTCGTAAAAACGAAATAA